>Ga0307947_1003948_pt1:0-10000 | contig 11822 bp, 8 predicted proteins | sample OrgLakmetagen232_FD_201840 | JGI IMG/M metagenome (GOLD analysis project Ga0307947, IMG submission 201840) | Saline water microbial communities from Organic Lake, Antarctica - #232 | ecosystem: Environmental > Aquatic > Non-marine Saline and Alkaline > Saline | place: Antarctica: Organic...
GGTATGAGGAAGATGGGAGGGGGCATTATGCTGGAGGGGAACGCAGCAGAGGAGGAGCGTGGGGGGAAGACGCTCAAATGGACGATCGCTATGATGGCAGGGGGGGCGGCTACCATCAAGATGCTTACAGCCCAAGGGAGGGGGCGTGGGAAGAGGAGGAGGGGGGAGGGGGGAGGGGTGGCAGAGCAATGCCCAGCAGCAGGCCTGGAACGAGTCAGCCTCGCAGCAACTTCCGTGAGCAGGGCAGGAGTGGCCGGTTGGCAGGGCGGCTGGAGGTGCCGCAGGGTGTGTACTTGCGCGATGAGGACGCTCCTGACAGGTGGGTGTGAGGAGGAGATGGTGTGCTGTGCAGCCTCACCGGTGTTATTGGTCCCCGTATGCAAGCACCTTTGGTGCACAGTAATCTGCAGGTCAGTGAAAGTGTGTGGGAACTGCGCGTGTCTGAGTTGTGATGTTACATATTGTACAGGGCCGTGTACAATGGCTAGTGCCAAATGTTGCTGATGTTGACATTGAGTCAAGGTTGCCCTGACTAGGGTTGGCCAGAACTATGTATTATGGTGTGTATATACGACATGCTCAGCAGGGAAATCACCAAATATACGGTCATATACGGTGTAAATATATGGTTCTGGCCAACCCTACCCATGACATTCACAGGGCTGACATAAACCCTTTTTGCATTTGGCAGATGCTGCGAGAAAGTCCGTTTGCATGTCAGGCACTGTCTCGTACACGGTTAGGCTATACCATATTTATTTAAGCAAGTTATTTAAGTTTGTTTGCATGTCAGGCACTGTCTCGTACACGGTTAGGCTTTACCATGTTTATTTAAGTAAGTTATTTAGTTAGTTATTTAATTAAGTTGTATTTAAGTTCGTTTGAATGTCAGGCACTGTTTCGTACACGGTTAGGCTATACCATATTTGTCACTCCGCTTGATTCAACAACTTAAATGCATTGATTTCTTTCATCGATTTCATACTGGCAGCTGCTGGCAGCAGGCAGAATTTGTTCTGTCATGTATGCAAGTACTTGCTTCACTTTTCAGGCTCGGTTTGCATCCGAAATGAAGGTGCATGCTATCGATATTGGCATAGAGCAGACTAGAAGAAAGAAATAAAGGAGCATTGACAGTGATTGGCAGTACACTCTTGCCACATCCAAAAGCAGGTACTCCCTGCCACTCCCAGGCTAATCTAAGGACTGACACCGATGGATATATGGATCGACACTTAGTGCTTGTGCCCATGCCTCTTACATCGTAGTACCCTATCCTTTACAGGTTGAATGCCTTTGTAATCCAAACTAAACTGAGCTAAACTAAACCTAAAGATCTCCACCTGTCCTCTCTACTCGCAGGTATGATCCCAGCGCAGAAGTGCTGGTGGGTGATGGTAGCTACGCGGCTGGCAGAAAAGGACGCAGAGAAGACGCTGCCTGTCTACCGGCAGTTGAGGCGGAAGTCCTCGCAAGCGCAGCTCCTCCTCGCAAGCCCGTGCCTGCAGCTGCTGCTCCCCAGGGCAGGCCCAAAGCTCCTGCTCCCTCCGCCAAACCTTCCTCCAAGCCCTCCCAGCGGCGTGGCAAGAGCCCTAGCAGCAGCAGCAGCAGCAGCAGCAGCAGCAGCGGCAATGAAAGTGACAGCGGCAGTAGCAGCAGCAGTGGGAGCGGGAGCGACAGTGGGAGTGGGAGCAGCAGCAGTAGCAGCAGCAGCAGCGGCAGTGGTAGTGGCAGCGACAGTGATCAGCAGCAGGCCCGCAAACGCACGCGCACGGATCAAGGTGCAGTCAAGTCGTCTGCCAATGCAGATGGGTTAGTGGGGGGGAAGAGGGAGGAGACGCGAGCAGCACCTCGTAGCAGAAGCAAGGCGGGGGGCGAAGGGGGTGGAGGAAAGGATCGCATTGCAGCAGCCTCTGTCGGAGAGCCGTCCACTGCCACTCGGTTAAGGAGGGCTGAGGAGCCGGTGGCAGCCCCCAAACGGTCTCGCCATGACAGCCCCTCGCCCGGTCCTGCTCCTCGGTCACGTGCTGCCGTTGAGGCCACTCGCACGGACAGGGCTGCTTTGCCAGCATCCAGAGAGGCAAGGGGCAGTGGGCGGGAGGAGAAAGAGCGAGGGGAGGAGAGGCAGGACAGCAGGGCAAAAGAGGCAGACAGAGAGGACAGGAATGGAAGGGGTAATAGGCGAGAAGTTGCGCGTGCAAGTGAGCGAGACAGGGGAGAACGTCAGAAGGTAGAGCAGTCACGTGGGCGCAGCAGCAGGGGGGAGACGACGAAGCGCGCTGCTCCCGCACGTTCTCGTAGTAGCAGCTCAAGCCGTAGTGGAAGCAGTGGCAGTAGCGGAAGCAGTAGCGGAAGTAGTGGGAGTGATGCAAGTTCCTCTGGAAGGAGTGGGTGAAGAACGGTGGTTGTGTCTTCTTTGGTTGTATGCCCCTCACTAGAAGTTGATTAGCGCAGGAGGAATGGGAGTGTCTGCAGCTGACATGCAACCCTGTCTGGTCTCTGTATGCCGTGAATGTAGTGCTTTTTGCCTTCACCACCCACAAACCTTGCATTTGACCTCGTAGGCCTGACCACACGGAAAGGTGTTTCAATTTTTAAACACATCAGCTAGAAGACTAAAAAATCATTGCTTCTCACAGAATATCCCCCCCACATCACCACTGCCAATCAGAAAGGGGCCCAAATAACCCTTAAAAAAGCCTCCCCTTTTGCTGATCAAGACCCCAAATTCACTCGCAGGACATTCCACCAGACACAACATTAAATTTAATGCAGGCAGTAAACCTTATGTAAATCTTGGTAAAGGGAATTGAAAAGAAAAAACCAAAAACTACGCAGGCGGTGAAAACCACATCAATTAAGGAAATGTAGCCACTTTGGTACTGAGTACCGTAAAGCTCCTCCACCGCGAAAAGGAAAGGAAAAATCAATGCGGATCAAGAGGGTTGCAGGCTTGGCCAGAAACCGGCTCCTGATGAGAGTTGATGACAGTACTGGAAAGGGCACGTCTGGTATGGACAAGTTTAGCAGCAAAGTTCACAGAGTGCACATGGAGCTCAAGGGAATTGCCAAGACTGGCTGAAATGTAATGCTCCTTAAAGGCCCAAGAGGCTAGTTCATATGAACACTAGCAGCACCACGGAAATGTATTGTCCCCCTTGATCAAATGCATCAGCATCGTTCACTGGAACTTAAAGCCCTTAATTGGAACGAAAGCCCCTTAACAAAATTAAAAGGTAAGATTGCTCCGCTTTATATGCCTCAGGGCGGCGGAAGCTTTAAAAAAGCCATAAAACCCAAAGCCTCTGACTGAAGCAATCTGAAGCCACGCACGACCTATCTCTAGAAGACTAAAGCTCGATTCTGGCTCCCTTGGGAACGAGTGCGCTGATGCCATAGCAAAATGCTCTGCAGGAAGTTAATGTCTGTGCCTGGTGCTCTTGCTTGTTTGAGGCTGGTACTCCAGTCTCTTTGTGACTTCTTTACTCCTTCTGTTACTCTGTTGACCTCTCTAACTGGGCCACATAGAGGCAAGTCATTGTCTGACGAGAGATCACGAAAGAAACTTCCTTTCTGCTTGCCCATTGCTTCGACCCGGATAGTCCACCTATTTTCGATCCCGCGCGTTTATCTATGTTCACTGCGCGCTCCGCAAAACGGGTCAGATGCCCGTTTCACTCTTCTTCTTGTAAACAGAAGTGATACATGGACTTATCAGCTGATACAGGTTCTGTACGCACTCCAAGATTTTATTGCGTCTCAGCACTGTTTGGATGCCATATAATCTCGCGAGCAAATCAATTTGAAACAGGTCAAGCTCACTTTGCGCAAACATATCAGGAGAGAACTTGACAACTTGACACCACATGAGACTCACCATTCCAGCAGAATTATGAGGACTTATCACACACAATTTGTTGTGCCTCTGGGGATTGTTCCTGGCTGGTGGTGCCCACGTGGGATACAGAAAAAGAAATCACAAGCCTGTCACACGGTGTTGCCTCTCTACCTTTGCTTGGATATTTCCAACAATCTCAGCCATGCACTTTCTTGCCTTCGCCTTTCTGGCCATAACTTTCTGGTCCAGAGCGAGAATGCGTCATAACAGGAATAGAAGGCCTTATGAGCTCAGGATCTGTGACATATGTGACTGGCACACTGTTGAGGATGAGGAACACAATTTTGCTGGACTGTTTGCATGAACATCTTGTCAGCCTTCGCACACAGCACCGCCAGCTGGTGTCGTCTCATCTCAGTATGTATGGCGTGGCTTCTTTGAAAAATTTTCTGGTACCAGCCAGATAAGAAAAAAGAAAAAAGATAAAAAGCTACGCAGGCAGTGAAAGCCACTCCCCACTTTGATTAATGAAAAGGACGTCGGAAAAGAGTGGGCTGTTATTTCAACCGCATTGTTTCAACCAGGCCTGGTTGATTGCTGACTGAAACAACCATTCTAGCTGATTCAACCAGGATCAACTAGGAAAATGGTTGAATCAACCAGATGGTTGAAATGCAGTTGTTTTAACAGTGTGATCAACCAGCTAATTGATTCAGCCATCTGACCAGTTAATCCCAGCTGGATGGGTGGTTGATTTGTGGTTGTTTCAGCTGTGTATCATCCAAGTCAACTGATTTTTGGCCTTGTCAACCCTTGTATGTGTAAATGCACGATGAAACTGCATTGTGTATCCACAGGATGTTCCTAGACTATGAGGATGATGTTTGATGTTTGACAGGGAGCGGCAACAAGCAATTGGGGGTGGCTAATTACCTTCTTTTTCTTTCTTCTTGCTTATTATATATCGTCATGATGCAAACGCACGTATCGACACTCCTTCTCGGTACTAGCTTGTTCCTTACTCACGGTTTCAACACTGCTGTTTTATTGTTACTATGCCATCAATGTTTCTCCAAGAATGCTACGGGTACAGCTTGACCCAATAGAGTATATGATTTAAAGTTTCTTCCAAACGTAAGAATCAATAGGCGAGCAGTCATGATGAGATGCTTGTTTGGTTCCTTAGAACAAATCAATATCAGTCCTTAGAACAAATCAATATCAGAAATGAAGATTAAGTCAAAAGTTGACAGTAAACACTTGAACTGATGTTGCTGGTCCCCTCAATAAAAGTTGACAGTAAACACTTGGAACAACTACAGTTAGAGATCATTGCGAAGTTCGAGGCAATGGTGTTTGCCCCAAACACTTTGTCCCTTAGGTGCTCACTCCAGTAATGGGGAAATTTGGGGTCATAGATTCACTTGCCGTACCTTACCGTACTCACCCCGGTGCTCAAATTTCAGAAATATTCAAGGTAACCCCGGACCCTGTAAATTAATATTTTAGCCTTCCCTGTACCAACTTCGGTGGGCATATAGCCCAGCCAGTGCCTGTACAAGTGTGTGTGTGTGTATGCGTGCACATGCGTGTTTGTGCATGTGCTGTATGTGTGTTTGCGTGCACATGTGTGTTGGTGCGCTTGTGGCTGCACATGTATGTGTGCGTCAGTTGTGTGCGTCACTGTGCCTGCACATGTAAGTGTGCACCACCCACCAAACTTTATTTCTGTCAAAACCCGACAACCCTAGAGCCTCTGAACAAACATATATTTTACGATACGATATCACGCCGGAGGGCAAAAAACGTTGTTTACCCGGGGGGAGTACGGTAAGGTATGGTATACACTGACGCCCATCCCCACTCATCCACCTTCTGGCCAGCAAGGGTGGGAGACCCCTCCCCAGCTTGCCTACCAGATGCCTCTTACACCTGCATAACAGTTGAGGCAGCAGCGTGGCTTGAAGGTGGTTCTCGCGTATGTGACCAGTGCCCTGGTGGAGACCCTTTTAGTCTGTGAGCTGACAGTATATTTCTCCTTTTTGTTTACACCTCAACAGCTCGCCCCTACTTGCTGCAACAGGCCAACAACCAACTTGTTCACAATTTCTTTTCTCAGCAGAACACTAGCCTTTTTCTTTCTTTCTGAACTGGATTTATCTGTGGCTGGCCGAGACCAGTCAGCAGCCGATCAGCCAAACAATTGCTTGTCTGGCTGAAGGTCACCCCCTATTATAATCATTGTAAACATTACACCTGCCAACCAGGGCCTCCAGCAGACAGGCTCTTCAAACTCTCAAAAACCGATGCTGTAAAAGCACACATGCACGTCCAACACAATTTATCTACGCCCTAAATCAAAAAGGTTTCAGACCATCAGTCCACAAAATGACAAAATGCTACACAAAATACCAAGAACACATCAAGGAAGGCATTGTCGAGAAAGACAGGAGTAATTCATTCTGGGAAAATGCAAGTGTCACCTCTGGAGAGAAGAAAATGCCATGCTCTGCCGCACAGATCTGATATACAACCAAGAGCGTGCCGCTCAGTGCAACCATATATAAGGCCCACCAAACTGCCCCATCTGCCAGACGCTAGACGGCACCTACCACCTACCAAATGCTGTCAGGCTGCAGCCATCCCATAATATAAGAAATTACAATGATAATAAATAGGCATAACGTTGCAGGACATTGATTCTGAGAGCGATTCACCAAAATGCATAGGGTGCTTGCCTGCTAGCACAAAGATATATAGGCAGTCGTGCAACATTGGTAAACAATGCATCATACACTATTCCGCCGAGACACAGATACAAATGATTCCAACATGGCTCAATCATACAACCTCAACGCATAATGAAAGCGGAAACTAATTGCTTTGGGCTTGCTAACTGCCTTATCTGTCAGACACCAGCATCTCACAGCTCCGCTCACCTCTGACAATGTATTATATTCCACACCATGCTCTACAATATGTTTAAGCAGGTCTGACCAAATATTTGAATTAACCGCCATGTCGCTGCAACTCAAGATGTGGTCCACAATTGGCAGCTCACACATGGGGAAAGTGGGGAGAAGCAGGGCCTTGGCTTTGCTTTGTGGGTTTGGTGCAGGAAATGGTCGCATATGACTAAGCTCAACCATGAGAGTTCACAACCTTGAACCTTTGTGATGAAGATGCAAATATAACAGTTATTAGCTAAATTGCTCCTTTCAACATTAGACTTCACATGTCAAAGTACAGAGCTCGTCCGCTTGCACGCAGTTTTCAGCAAACAACAGCTCCCTCCCAAATTAACAGCTTTTCAGGTACTGGACTATTTTTTTTCCTTTACTACCCCAGACCCTCTTGCCTTTCTAATTTGCTGAGGATCCAGCTCTTAAGCCTCCTTCTCGTTATTGCCAAGCCACCTCACCAGGAAATCGTGCTTGTCGTAAGTGCCCATCAGCAGCAGGGCTTCATCAAAAAAGTTCCATCCCGAGAAATACCTTCACTGTGCCCTGCAGGCGGAAATATTGAAAAGGCAGGAAGTAGAACGTCAATAATATTGGTGTACCATGCTTTCCAGCATTCATGCCAAAGGTTAAATTGTGACAAAGACCCGCAATTCACTTCAGCAAAAGCCAGATTAGCATCAATTGAACAAGGAACACTGCTAACCCTAAGCATCAAACAAAAAATTGCTAACATTTCAGAGGGGGTCAACTGAGGCCCAAAAATGGGCATGATTTAATACCTGTGCTCTTTGACTGTGCAGCCAAATGGGCTGGCTCAGAGTTAAACATAAAACAAATCATTGTTTTCATTGTTGATAACCTCAGAGTTAAACATAGAACAAATCATTGTTTTCATTGATGATAACCTACTGTCTGTGGGACTAAAATTTGGAGCTAGCCGAGCGGGCCGCACATGCTTAGTTTTCTGTGGTGTTAACCCCATTGCTTTGATGCCAAATCTTCTGAACATACAGCACAAGCTGTAATAGTGCTTGGTATTTTAGGGGTCATACAATAAACGATGGTAGTTGCAAAAGAAATGAAGTGGAAAGAAAAATAGTGGCTGGAAAGATGCAAATTAGTATGCAGTTTCCCATGAAAGCACCCGTCGAGGATTGTAATTTCCTTTTCCCCTCTCAATCTACACTTATAGCAAATAAATTAAATTATTCTGAGCACATGTTCTGGTAGCTTACAACGTCAGATCTAGTTTGATGAATTAGTGTGTGCATAATTTCCCCTTGAATGCTGAAAAGGAGCATGTCTGGGCACTTGCTCAGTTGCCCTGTCTGCTACAAACCATTGGACGAATGAGTTGCAACTGCCATCAGCTGGTTTGATGGTCTTGTGTCAACAAGATCAACAGTGTTGTGAACTTTACGGTTGACGCCGTCAACCGTCATTTGACGGTCAGGCGTAATTTACGGTTTTGACCGTCAGAAACTAATCACCAGGCGTAATTTACGGTGATTTTAAATTTTGACGTCAGACGGTCGGCTTCACAGTTATTTACGGTGTGAAAACGTCAGGAATTACAGACAGTCACTTCCAGGAGCACAGTTCAGCAGCTTTCAGTCCCCTTGGATGCAGCTCAAGTGCGTGTGTGTGTGTCTGTGTGTGTGTGTGTGTGTGTGTGTGTGTGTGTGTGTGTGTGTGTGTGTGCGTGTGTGTGTGTGTGTGCGTGCGCGCGCGTGTGCGTGTGCGTGCGTGTGCGTGTGTGCGTGTGCGTGCGTGTGCGTGTGTGTGTGTGTGTGCGCGTGTGCGTGTGCGCGCGCGTGCGTGTGCGCATGCGTGTGCGTGTGCGTGCGTGTGCATGTGTGTGTGCGGGTGCGCGTGTGCGTGCGTGTGCGTGTGCGTGCGTGTGTGTGTGTATGTGTGTGTCATCACCTCAGCCACCTGCTTTGCCACCTCTTGCGCAGAGGGGCTATACAGGAAATTGCACCTGCCAGGGTTGAGCAGGTGGTTCTTGAGCCGCGTAGCGTTCAGCCCAGTGAGCGTCCTCTGGCAGTGCATTCAGCTGTACTCCTCAGTTGTCTTGCCATCCTGCTTGCAGCAGCTGGCCAGGCCGGCCAGGCTCGACTGACTCAGGGCCACAGGGCCACACGAGCCCTCTTGGCTGATTACCGGAGGACATTTATATTTATATCGCAAATCGCAAATGTTGTTTGTGGGGAATTCGGAGCTTGAGTTGGCACTCTGAGCCACTGAGTTCCTGACGCCGCACCGTTACTTACGATTCCCCACCGTCAGTATGAATTTCACCGTTAATTACGGTTATGTGACGTAGACGTCATTTAAGCACCGTAATTTACGGTAACACTTCTGATTGACGCCGTAAATTCACAACACTGAAGATCAAACACTGTGACTCCGTGTTTGAAGCAATTGAATTCACAATCAGTCACAAGCCACAGTAATTCATAACATACACATTTTTTCTTAAAACAAATTTGGCGAAAGGTGGACACACATATTTTTCCGGGGTGAACTTGTAAGGTTGGCAGAAAGGCCTCCATACACGTAATCATGTAGCCAAGCTTAAAAAACCTAAACCCTAACCCTAACCCTAACCCTAACCCTAAACCCTAAGCAGAAAGGCCTTCATACACGTATTCATGTAGCCAAGGTTAAAAAACCTGAACCCTAACCCTAACCCTAAACCCTAACCCTAAGCAGAAAGGCCTTCATACACGTAATCATGTAGCCAACCCTAAACATACCTCAGGGAAGCCTATCAGCAAAGTGGGGCAACAACTCGACTGCTCCCGACAGAGCAAAGCTTAGATATGATGTGAAATGCTGCCAGTTGTGCACCGTCTGCAAGTGTTATGGTACGTGCATGTTATTGGTCTTGCAAGTGACCGGGCGAATATGCACATACAATATTATGTCGTGCTATAACTTGACATGCAGTTACAACATTTACTGTTTTCTTGCCACAACCTAGGCCATAGGTAGGGTTGGCCAGAACCGTATATACATGCCGTATATGGCCGTATATTTGGTGATTTCCCTGCCAAAAATACCGTATATATATGGTTCTGGCCAACCCTAGCCGTAGGTCTCTGAATCGATGAATTTTGTTGCTCAGGGACAGGTCTGACAGGGTGACCTCATTGAGACAGAATAAGCAGCATCTGGTTTGTGCCCAATTGTACAC
>Ga0307947_1003949_pt1 | contig 11821 bp, 9 predicted proteins | sample OrgLakmetagen232_FD_201840 | JGI IMG/M metagenome (GOLD analysis project Ga0307947, IMG submission 201840) | Saline water microbial communities from Organic Lake, Antarctica - #232 | ecosystem: Environmental > Aquatic > Non-marine Saline and Alkaline > Saline | place: Antarctica: Organic Lake...
TCAATCAATCTAATACCCCCCCATTTTAATGATCCTTGCTTGCACACTCAAAGTACGTTTAACAAGTCCGTGGCCCATTTCTCAATGGCACAGGGTTCAACAGACCATGAGTCGCTCCTGGGATGTTTGTGCTTGTGGGCCCCTTCTCTCTCTACTCTCGCTTTCTTTCCAGGAGCATGAAAGAAAGAAAAAGAAAAACTATGCAGGCAGTGATAACCACTCCCCACATTAGTTACGGAAAAGAAGCCACTTTGGTACCGAGTAGCACCGTAAAGCTCCTCAAGTTTGTGTCAGATTTAGTTTCAATTTTCGACACTGGTTGATTTTGTTTCACCAGCCAATTTGCCATCAGCCAGAGACTCGGGCTGTAGGCCATCCTTGTAACCCCCTTGTAACCCCCTTGCACCGTAAAGCTCCTCCACCGCGAAAAGGAAAGGAAAAATCAACGGGGATCAGGAGGGTTGCAGGCTTGGCCTGAAACCGGCTCCTGATGCAAGTTTATATCAGTACTGGAAAGGGCACGTCTAGTATGGACAAGTTTAGCTGCAAAGTTCACAGAGTGCACATGGAGCTTGGGGGCAAGCTTCTTGACTCTTTGAGAATCGAGACCCAGTTCCTTGAAAGGCTTCAGAGTGTGAGTTTTGTAGATGGTGCCGCCCACACCCAAAAGGATGATGTGGAGAGTAACGGAGGCCCCTAGGAGAAACTTGCAAAGGTCTTTGTGCTGTTCCTTTGCGGTGTTTAGCTGGTTTTGAGGTCTGGTGTCCTTACAGTACTTGATCCAGGAGCAAATCTTGCCAATCTGTAATCTATTAATCTAATTATTGCCATGGCACTATGCTCTGTATTTGAACGGGGACACTTTGCCTTCCTATTCTACAAACCCTAGCAAACAAAAATCCTAGATCATTGCCAAAAGTTATTTTGCCGTTGTAGCCATCTTCACAAGATAGTTGAAGGATCCAAGAGCTGTTTCAGCGCAAGTGCATTACCTTGCATGATGGAAGAATGGATGCTTGTCAGAACAAAAACCAAAAACTGACAAGTTTTTGTTCTGAACAAGTTTCATCAGTTAGCAGCCTCTAAACAGGCTTCCATGAGCCACGGGCTTCAATGAGTAACGCCTTATTCCTCATAGCACATAAATGGGACTTATTGAACTTGCACATGAGTTTGTTCGCTCTGTCCAAGCGGAGAGTGTGTTTGAGCATCTACCGGCGGAAAATACTGCGCCGCTGTGTGATTTTTTTGGTGTTTGTGTGTGTGTGTGTGTGTGTGTGTGTGTGTGTGTGTGTGTGTGTGTGCGCGCGCGTGCGTGGTGTGTGTGTGTGTGTGTGTGTGTGTGTGTGTGTGTGTGTGTGCGTGCGCGGTGTGTGTGTGTATGTGTGTGTGTGTGCGTGCGCGGTGTGTGTGGGTGTGTGTGCGTGTGCGGTGTGTGTGAGTGTGTGTGTGTGTATGTGTGTGTGTGTGTGTGTGTGTGTGTGTGCGTGGTGTGTGTGTATGTGTGTGTGCGTGTGCGTGTGCGTGTGTGTGTGTGCGTGTGCGTGCGCGTGCGCGTGTGCGCGTGCGCGTGCGCGTGCACGCCAGTTGGCACTCAGGCAGGCCCTTCTTTGTTCGGAGCCAGGCCAGCCCACTGCTCCAATGCCCGTAGCAGTGAGGGCAGGGCAGGGCAGGGCAGGGCAGTAAACGGAGGCCTGAGGGGCTTTCGAGAGCCCGTCACGAAAAGTTGACCACCCCAAAACACCCATCATGTAATACAGTGTAGGCTCATGTGGCAAAAAATATCAATTGCATTATAACATATATAAATATATATGAAGTATTAGCGAAGCAACAATGGACGCAAAAATCGAGCTACACTAGACACATGAAATACTTGGACCTTCCTCCTCTTTCCAGGTTAGAGATGGTGATGAGTTGTGCAAAGTAGGGCAAAGAAGGGGGATTGGAGGAAATGGGAGGGTCAACATTGGAATTTTCCTTTTTGTCAAAGCATCGTGGTGCTGCAATACTGCAGGATAACAAGCTTTTTAGACCATGTGGACGTAGGAGACACGGTAATCGAGGGGGACCTGGAATGCTACTCATGTGAGTGTTCGCTCAGGCGTGCAAAGTATGTGGGGTGTGAAAGGGTGTATGCGTGCATGCGTGTGTGCTTGTGTGTGTGTGTGTGTGTGTGCTTGTCTGTGTGCTTGTGTGTGCGTGTGCGTGCGTGCGTATGTGTGTGCGTGTGTGTGTGTGTGAGTGTGTGTATGTGATTGTGGGTGTGGGTGTGGGTGTGGGTGTGGGTGTTTGTGCGCGTGTGTATCTGTGAGGGAGGGAGGGGGTTAGATGTAGTGAACATACCTGAAGATGAGTTTACATGAATGTATGTCAGAAATTGGCGAATGGGCAACTGGAGCGTTGTTTGCATACTGGTTCTTAGTATGCAAATGAAGTTTTTTTGCGAGAGCCCCTGTTTAACAAGTTATGTTTATCCACGGCAATATCAAAACGCCGATTAATTGTAATTATTTGTTTGCACAGGCAAACTTGCAGGCCTAGACAAGAAGCTTTCCAAAAGCTTGGACCAAGAGGTTCAGAGCAGCGGGACCAGTCCTTTAGAGATGTCAGCTAGCCCTGTTGGGCCTTTAGCAGAGTCCTCCAGGTGCGTAGTACAATGTCTGCAATGAGTTCCTTTCCATTCCTTTTTCCTAAATCTTTACAAACACATAACACAATTCTCTCTGTAACTCAGCCGCAAAACACTGATCTACCTCATCCTCACGTTAAATCACTTGTACCCGGACTATGACTTTTCTGCCCTACGAGCGCACCATTTTAAAAAGGAGGATGGTATTCCACGCGCAGAGGAGACCATTGACAGCCACCTGTTGGAAGTCTCTAAGGTGTGCACAGCACATGCACATGCATCCCGTTCTTGTGCTTAGCAAAGGCCAGGAACGTGAGATGTTGCCGTAAGTGGATGTTGAACGTCATAGGAGTATACCACTTAATGGTGTGGGCACTCAGCATGCATCCCCCTTTGGATCTCTGGCTTCAGGTCTGGACCAAGACTCCAGGTTATGGCGAGAACCCGTTCCTTGAGACGTTGTGGTCGTCTATTGAAGAGGTGAGCTAATCAATTTTTTATAGATTTTGCTGCTGCGCTGATGTAAATTATTGTTTGTTGTTGTGCCAGTGCCTCATACCACAATATCACATTGTGACGATAGAGGAAGATATGAAGTCCCAGCGCAAAAACATTGTTTTGGGCTTCAGTGCAAGTACAAAGGTGGCGCTGAGTATATCATGCAACGTGTTATGAGGAAACTCCTCCATGCAGACATCACTCACCACTTTTTTGTCACCTTTGTATTCATCTGCTCTGTAGGCCATAAATCTCAAGGATTGTGATGTGTACACATACCAATCAGACATGGAAACCGATCCCTTTGGTAAGGAAAGCGTGAACATTGATTTTGCCAGCTTCCGTTCGGTGTGTAGAGTGCTCTAACTATAGGAAAGGTCCAATGCTCTCTAAGTGTATTTAATAATCAACATCGACATATCAGGTAGAGTCCGCCTTTGCTTGCAGGGGAGAAGGCCAGCATATGGTCTTTCAACTACTTTTTTTACAACAAGGTAAGCACGGCGCAGATTTTATGTCAAATCCATTTGTGCCTTTCAATTGTTTTTGATGGAGCTGCCCAGGGGACATGAGCATCATCCTGGTGACATTTTCTAAACCCTTTTCTGCATTGACAGTAGTAAACTGTTCTGTGCACTCATGTCCTCTTTCAGAAATTGAAGCGCATCCTGTACTTCAGCTGTCGGGCCCTTAGCAAGACATCAGCCGAGGATGAAGAGGTGGGCAATGGAAAAGGAGCGTTGGAATTATATTTGTGTGTCAAGAGGAAGGTTTGTGGCATCTTTCCAAGCGGCTCATTCTGCAAATGTCGGGAGTAATCAACAACTGCCTGCTAACTTCCTATCACTATTACGCTGGACCTAGCGCACGCACGCGACGTTGTTGTTTCTTGCTCTCATCCATTGCTCAGGAGACAGATGGCTCTTGCAAGTACAACACCGACAGTGACGCAGAAGAGGTAGGAAGCATTCATTTGTCCTTTGGCTTTGCCTGTGCAGCTTCCTGCTGATAGCTTGCCTGCATGCCTGAATCATACGTCCTTGCTCTATGCAGAAGTACGGCATGGCTGGGGATATGGATTGAGGGCAGCCTGTTCCTTAAACTCTGACATCTGCTACTGGAACCACAAGTTTTGTGCTACACTTCTTGCTCATTGGCGCTGGCAGAAAAAATGGTTGAGACTCCCAACTGTGTACAATATGACCAGGATGTATTATAGAGGTATTCGGGGAGAGAGTGGAGAAGGTCAAATGCCTGCTCATCCCTTTCGTTGTTGCTGGTGTGTATTTGCGCTAGACGCATACCCTTATGTTTTATGAGCAGGAAGTTAAATTCAATATTGCTGAAGCACAATTGCATTCCGGCCACTTGCTGTTGTGATGGCGCGTCGCGCGGAGGGGACCGGATGCCCGGGATGGTGAACGGCAAGTCTCAGAGTTGCAACAGGCCTGCACCAGCCACCTTACTTGCTTTGCACTTCCTTTGCATGCATGACATTGGGCACACACATCAGGTCAAACACAGGACCTTGAGGATGCAGGTATGCAGTGAGCACCAGCTTTGGGCACACGCACAACTCATGCATTCGTGCACGCAAGGCTAGCTGGGGTAAGCAGAGAACCAGTTCCAGGAGGGTGCACACAACTCTGCTTAGGGCAGAATTTCCAGGCAGTTAACACAATAGGAGGCAATGTCATTTGGTATGCATTGAAGAGCAAGAAAGCCCTTGCTCATCTTAGAGCTTTGGCTGTCACGACGAACTATGGTATCGTCAGACAATTCAGGTCTCGGTTGAAGTGCGGTTGAAACGGTTGATCAAAAAGAAAAGAAAAACTACGCAGGCAGCAAGACACTCCCTGCATTAATTAAGGAAAAAGGAGACACATTGGCCCAAAGTGCCATGAGTCTCCCCGCCAAAGGAAAAAGAAAACTAGTGGGGATCTGGATGGTGGCTGGCAGCCCCCTGCTCCTGACCAAGACCTTGGTTCAAGTGCGTGTCTTGTAGTTAGCTTGTGTGCATAATACACAGAGTGAGCATGCAATTTTAGGGCAGTCTTGTGGGCCCTCTGTGAATAGAGGCCGAGCTCTTTTAAATGATGTTAAGTGTTAAGAGGTATTGAATGATCTCTCGTGCTGTTTGTTAGAGGCCTTCGGCTGGTGCCCAGGCCTACCTAATGTCTTCACAATACTTCACTTCTATGTGGTGTACCTCCCGATTATTATTTATTAGCGTTAAGCTCGTGAGCTCTGCGCAATTGTCCATGAGATCTAGCATGCTGCACCTGTTGCAAGTGGGGAATGGAAGGTGGTAGTAGGTAAGGGAGTAACCAACATAGCATCAGGGCGACTAAAAGTAAACCTGTGTCTGACAGATGAACGAGCATCAAAAAGCCTAATGGGTAAAGTCCTATTATTTGCGTGCTGGGGAATTTAAAGGTTTCATTGGGCGAAACGGCCAGTGCTGCCAGCATCCATATGAACTAGTATACAACCTGCCAAGGAGCCTGAATGTATATGCAAGTGCACTTGATCAGTCACTGTAATTAAAAGGGTTGTGATCTGAGTTAGTGTGCCTGATCTGGGTCATGAAATAGTGTCAGATCACCAGGGACTGAAAGCTATGGAGATTCTGAAGACCTGCAAAAAAAGATACGGGGGTCCTCGAAGGGTGTGTTGTTGGTGTATCACTAGGTCAAGGAGAGATAGGTCCTTAGGGAGCTCCTCAGGAAAGGTAAGGAGGTCCGTAGGGAGCTCAGCCATGTCTACGGCTTTTCCACGGAGGCCTTTAAGGATGTCGGTAAGGAGGTTCTAACCTCCGTATAATGAAGGGGGGGACTCCAGTAGGGTGTGGTGTGTGTGAGTGAGTGTGTGTGTGCGTGTGTGCGTGTGTGTGTATATGTGTGTGAGTGTGTGTGTTTGTAAGTGCATGTGTGTGCGTGCGTGCGTGTGTGTGTGAGTGAGTGATTGAGTGTGTGTGTGTACGTGTGTGTGTGTCTTATTGAAGACGGGAGGACAGGAGGACAGCGTTCTACGGCCACCACCCAGCCACCCACCCCCGCAGCACCTCACCATTACCCCCTCCCCTGCAATCAAGAGACCTCTGAGCCGTCGACGTCACTACACACACCGTTCCCTCCCACCCCACACCCCCTATCACACACATTATGCCCATCTCAGCAGGACCAGAGCCCCTACCTCCACACATACCTGCCGCCAGGTCCCTGCAATCAGCTTCCTGCACCACCTCACTTGTAACCGATCCCCCACCCGTGCCCGCCAGATAGAGGCCGACCCGACTCTTGTGCGCAGATGCGAGACCTGGGAAGCCTGCCTGCGCTTGTGGGGCGTGGACAAAATTCAGCACCTCCTTCCCTTCAAAGCCCCTGCTCAGCTTGCCCAGCCCGTCCACCACGTATATCATGCCCATTTCCTCCTTTACTGGGTCACCCACACAGCCCCCCTCCCAAACGTTCTCACTCAGCGCAGCCGCAGGGCGCCGGCAACCTGCAGCAGCAGTACCGCCAGCTCCATCTCCACAGGGGATCCTACGCGGGTAGGCTAATGGGTTTAGCTAGGGGGGGGAGGAGAAAGGGGCCCAGTAGAGCCCAGCCTCTTTCTTCTGTGCTGGCCAGGAGGGCTCTTAGCTTCTTTTTTAGTTGTGGCGCCTCCCTGTGCCTGTTGAAAAAGTGGTGTTCTACGTGGGCACGTCCACGCCTATACGTCTTATACGTCCGGGCAGGTTTTATAAAGCAGCAGACTCAGGGCTTCAAAAACTGAAGAGTACACATACACAGGACCCTAAATTTGTGCTGATGCACCCAGGGAAGAGCTGATCTCCTGGGGTGCAAGCTGAGTGCAAAAATGGCAATCCAGTAGTAAAACCAGGCGAAACAGACCACACACACACACACTCACACACACACACACATTCCTGGGAGTCAAAAACGTGGGGTAAACATGTGTGTTAATAAGCGTCCACTGCGTCTGTGCAGACAAGAACGAGCACCGTGCTGTGCGTGCTGTAAATTGAGGATGCCGATACACACACAGGACGAATGACGCACAACCAACGCTTTGTGTGTTCCTGGGAGTCAAAAACATGGCCTAGGGCGAGTGGGATGTACCAGAGGGCACATTTAAAGTGTAATTTCATGCAAACGCACAACAAGAAGCAAACAGCGACTTGCAGACGAGGACAAGGGCGAATCCAGACACATCCGACCCCACAATCACGTTCCTGGAGTTCAAAAATACGGGATAGAACCTGTGTAACGCGCCCATCAGAGCTGCGTGAGCGAAAAATGGTCACCATGCTGTGCGTGCTGCAATCAAGTAGTGTGTGCACACACACACACACACACACACACATACACACACAGAGAGCGAGAGAGAGAGAAACACAGACATACACACACAGAGAGAGAGAGAGAGACACACATGCACAAACATGTGTTGAGGTTATATATCGGAGGTCTTACGCCCTATTGGCAAGCAAGGCGACGACGCCGAACCGTACCCGGTACGCATTAGGGATCGCTGTCGGTCGTGAACTAGGACGACGACGCCGTGTTTGCCAAAGGGTTAGGCGCGTTGGCTTGCCAATCAATAGGGTGTAAGACCTCCGATATATAACCTCAACAACATGCACAGAGAGAGACATGCACGCACATGCACACACATGCACACACATGCACAGAGAGAGACACACACATGCACACACACACACACAAACACACACACAGACGACACACACAGAACACACACAGACGACACACACAGAACACACACAGAACACACACAGAGACACACACACACACACTACTGGAATCCCCCCTTTCATACAGAGGGTAAAACCTCCTTAAATGACCTCCCTATCTTTCCTAAGGACCTCCCTATCTTTCTTGTAAACTCTTTAAGCACCTCCATATCTTTATTTGCAGTTCTTCTGAGCCTCCCTATCTTTCAGGTCCTGGTGATTTGACACTCTTTTATGACCCAGATCAGGCACACTAACTCAGATCACAACCCTTTTTATTACAGTGACCTATCAAGTGCACTTGCATATATACATTTAGGCCGGTATTCAAAATATCAGAACTGCAGCACATAAATACTTCAATTTCAAAAACTCAATCGAGACAAAAAGTATCAAATTAGTAATAGAAAGTACGTGGCGTCGCCGAAATATTACTACAAATTAGCCAGAACTTGAAGACAAAAGCAAGTGCTAAAAATTAGGTCAAGAAAAGCTAGTTCAATTTCGTTTGCTTGAGGGCAATAAATGCAAGGAAGGATCGATCACAACTGCTCAAGAGCGGGAGGACCTTGCCACTGCCCAGTCTAAAAAGAATGACACAAAACTAAGCCAATAAGGAGGAGCAGTTGTGAGGACCAAGAAAATGAAAAGAAGGGGCGCCCCTCGTCTAGACCTTTTAGTGGGTTAGTTGTATGGTTCATGGTTTTGCCAAAGGCTCGTCTCTAGCGCGTGCCTGTCCCCCTAGTGAGTGTGTGAGTTTTGCTGCCTGGTGTTGATGCAGCCGTCTGTGCGGCCTCTCTGTGTGCAGCCTCCCCTAGCATAGGGTATGGGGTTCTGCCTGGTGTTGTTGCAGCCCTCTAGCGTTGCCTCCCTGTGCGGTTCCTCTCCTTCCTTGCTTGTTGGTCAGCTAGCTCTTTGCTGTACGCCGTTTTGGTGCTACTTCACCCCTCTCCCCCTCGCCTGTTTTCCCTGCCCGTCTGTCTGTGTAGGGTTGGCTTTTTTCTTTAGACCACTGCTCTGCACCCAGGATCCTCAGTTTTTTTTTACTCCTTCTCTATACTCTCTTTCTAAAGGGTTTCCCGTGAAGCTTTCCTTTCATCTAGGCTTGGGCTTTGCGCTTTACAGGGATATCAGTCTCTTTAGGGGGAGTTGTGTTGGAGCCTGTTTTGGCGCACGAGTCATTGCTATGGCTTGATTTGCTCTTATCCTGGCTGGCTCCTACTAGCTTCTCTTGCCTTCGTGTCTGGTTTCTCTTTTGGTAGTGTGGGTCCAGGCCTCAGGTTTTTTTATTGACCCTCTGTTTGCTCTGCCGCTCTAGTAGTAGTCTTCCTTGGGCAGCTTCCTGAGGTTCCTTTTTGGATCAAACTTTTTCCGGCTGAACCGTTCTTTCCTTAGGCCTCCCCCATTGCCTCCTTTTTTTGTACAACCAGCCCCTCTTGCTGCCATTTTGTCTTTCAATTTTCCTTCTTTTTTCAGCGTAGTAGGCAGTTTGCTACCTCCCCTTGATCTACGTAATACCCTCAAAATCAAATTATACTAGCTACTAGTACTTGATATGTTTATTTGCTTTGAAGTTTTGAACACCAAGCAGGGGGGGGGGGGGGCTGGTTGGTTGACCGTTCGTTTATCTGCTATTGCATGGCTGGATCTGGCACACAGGCAACCACTGGTGTTGGCAACACTTTTAAATCAACGGTGATGGTCTCCATACCAGCTTGAATCAATTTGATGAAGTTTAAAACTCCAGCTTGAATTAACTAGAGATCAACTGCAAATATTTCAACCATTCCAACACAATTAGCGTGAGTTGGTGAATCACCACTTGAGCTGTACTCCAAGAATGTGGACATGAACCGTTGCAGTTCTACTGGTTTCGGTCAGCTGTCAAGCTTTTCAATATTATGCTTAACACTTAACACAAATAGTGTCACTACAAAGGGTGGTCCAGGCTGATATCAGTTTATTACAGCTTCGTTCAAGTGCCTGCTGGACTGCTCAACAACTGAGCGTTTTTCAAGGACTGCGTGGGTGTGAGTCGTATGTACGAGCTATTCAAACTGGGCGTGCTATTCCCATGCAAGAGTTTATTGCTTGCGGATTTGAAGCATAGGATGAGAGGTGTTTGGAGAGACGCTGAGTTGGTTGACCCCAACACGCACAACAACAAACTGGCCACTTATCATTCTTGACCACATAATTATGGTGTGGCCTCTTTGTGGCTGAGTTCCTAGCCCTTTTCCCTTGATTTTTCTAGCGCTTTTTGGTTTGGTTATAGGCTTTTTTAAAGCTTCCGCTAAGATACCCCCCAGAGGCATATATAGCGATGTAACCTTACCTTATCATTCTTGGTTTGCCATCCCTTTTCTGGAAATGAGCGTATGCCGATTACTGTACCATGGTATCTTCACCTTGATCTGTCCAAACATGTCATGCGCAGTGTCAGTAGACTCCGCTTGCGTGCGCATACTTTGAAAGCTGAGACAGCAGCGTGGCTTGAAGGTGGTGCTCGCGTATGTGACCAATGTCCTGGTGAAGGCGAACATGTTCAAAACTACTAGGTGTACGCTCTCTTATTTTGCCAAGACCATCGGGTTTGTGAGCTGAGGAAGCATTTCTCCTTTTTGTTTACGCCTTTTAGCACATTTTTTACGTGTTTTACATACGCAGCCTAGCAGTCGCATGTTTTGACTGATGGCTTACTCTTTAAACTCTGTTAACGCTGTTAACGCCTTTATTGAGGACCTTTCAGCAGCCCAACCTTTTTTGCTACAGCAGGTCAACAATCAACAGGTTCATAATTTCCTTTCTTAGCAGAACACCAGACTTTATCTCTTTCTTTCTGAGCTTATGGATTTATCTGTGGCTGGCCGAGACCAGTCAGCAGCCGTTAAGCCAAACAACCTGGCTGAAGGAATGTCATCCCCCATTGTAACTAAGTGAATCAGTCAGGCTTGATCCAGCCATCAATTGGAAAAAGACGGCTTAAATTAAACTGAGATCAAACACAGATCCAAAAATTGAAACCGGTTGAGCCAACAACAGATTAACCACGGTTGAATCAATCAAACCATTGTGATTAGCGTAAGAGCCACCGAAAAATCACTTTTTGGTATAATAATACCTACAGCAAACAGCAGCCCTGGCTTTGTGTATATACTAGGCCAACCAGCTCCTTGGCTAGCTGCCTCACTGCAGCTTCCCCCCTAAACTCTTCAAATTACCAAGCGTGTTTCCATATAGCTCCACTAGGTCATGGGTTGCCTGTTTCCTTTGGGCTCGACTGGTATAAGAGCCAGCCTTTCCTGATCCTCTGTTTAATTTCATTGTTGTTCTGGCTTGCATGAAAAGCGCCTCTAGGTCTTATAGCTAGATATGCCCTCGGCCCGCGACTTCTACTCTGTACCAGCCTGTCCTCCTTAGTGATGTGGACAGCTGAGTGTTGAAGCTTTTTCTCCTCTCTTCTTTACATTGCTTGCCTCCTGCTGCCTTAAGTCTAACCCATTACCCTTTCGCCTCCGTCTTAGTTGTCGCCCCTACTTTCTTTTCTCTTCCAGCCTTCCTTTGCTCAGCGGGAGGCTCTAGAGGCTCTTCTCTAATGTTTCTTTTGTTTTGTTTCTTTACCTAATATGGAGTTTGTATCTTCCCTTGATCAAAGTAACCCCTCCCCCCCAATACAATACTCATTTTTCATCATCAATCAACTGTATTATGGCCATGCTTTGCCTTTTTTTCATGTCCATGTACGTGATTACATACACATTGTGCACATGTTTACCTTTGCCGTGAGTGTATCTTGTATGCATAAAAATCTGAGTATATTAGCTTGTACTGCTACTTGTACAAGGATTTGGACAAACATGTGTTGAGGAATTTCAGCAGGTTCAGATTGCGTGCACACCATTTGAGAGTGGAGTCTTGCAAATGGCATGGTGGTT
>Ga0307947_1003950_pt1 | contig 11820 bp, 6 predicted proteins | sample OrgLakmetagen232_FD_201840 | JGI IMG/M metagenome (GOLD analysis project Ga0307947, IMG submission 201840) | Saline water microbial communities from Organic Lake, Antarctica - #232 | ecosystem: Environmental > Aquatic > Non-marine Saline and Alkaline > Saline | place: Antarctica: Organic Lake...
AGCGCGTTGGATCAGGGGACGGTAAGTTCGGAAGCAATGCTGGAGGGGAGAGGGATGGTGAGTCGTGTGGTAGGGTGGGGTGTGGTAGAGTGGGGTGTGGTAGAGTGGGGTGTGGTAGGGTGGGGTATGGTAGAGTGGGGAACAGCCAAGGCAGGTGCAGGTATGGATTTGAACTTGAAAAAGATGGAGCGTGAGTGTATTGCATCAGGGGGCGGTTATGCTGAAGCAGTGATGGAGAAGAGAGGACAAGTGAGTGGTGAGGTAGGGTGGGAGTCAGCCAAGGCAGGCATAGGTACGGGTGCGGGTGAAAGGGAGGCAGAGCGTGAGCATGTTGTATAGCAAGCTGAAGGGCGGCAGTCCTAGAAGATCCAATGCTGAAGGAAAGAGGGACAGCAAGAGCGCGTGAGGGAGGGGGAGGAGTGCCAAAAGATCCAGTTTGCATTAAAGACTGCAGGGAAGTTCTGATGGATGATCCCATTTGCAAGGTCAAATCTGGAAGCTTGGTTGCGCACAGACGCGTGGAATGATCGTGCCCTGCCATTTACAAGGCTGTGCGTATCAACCTCCCATTGTGTCCTGTGCCTATTGAACATATGTTGCCGCACTAAACAAGATTCGATTGTCATACATGTTTGCAGCAGGAAAACAGCCAAAGCGCACCTGTCATTGGTCAAGAAGAGAGCTTTATGTGCCACATTCTGCTTCTGTTAATCTCACTGGTATTCAAATGTGTGAGTCTCTGGGCGCAGGCTCAGAAGCCTTCACAGGCCTTGCTCAGTAAAGTCTTGCTACCAAAAACCGGTACTACTCATGTATCATGCAGCTTTACCCTAAACTAAGGACACATATGCACATACACAATACACACACGCACACACACTTTCACACACACGCGCACACACACACGCGTGTGCATTTTCAGGCAAGGACCATGGGCCACAGACGCATTCCTCTCCCACCCAGGAACACCGCAGGAGCTTGAGTGTGGACACGCCTGGTAAGCACCCTGCGTGACTTAACCTCGCGTTCAAAACTCCCGAAATGACTTTCGAAGGGGCACACACACACTTACACACACACACACACACACACACACACGCGTGCAGCTTTTCTTCCACCAGAGATACTGAGAGTTTAGACTCGCTAAAAATTATGTTGCAAGGGACGTGTACGAAAACCCAGACTTTGAAGCTGCCCTTTTCTAAAATTTGGGACACGTCAGGGGGGCCGAGTGTTGAAATTGTGTTTAACAATCAAATGCGCAAAAGTATCACATGCAGAGGATGGCAGGCATTTTTGATTTGGTGAGGCATCCAATTGATCTGCCTTGTGAAGTCGATGTGGGGTCAGGAACCAAAATATTGTGCCTGAGTGCTTACGCATTGTACTTAACATTTTCTTTCTTAATATGTATCATGTACTCTATTGACCATATTGCCACTTTAATGCACACAACTATACAACTACATACACACACACACTCAAAGACACGCATGTTGATGCATTTCCAACAAATAATGTGCTTGGCACACACAGGCACACAGGCACACACACGCGCACACACACACACACATGCTCATGCGTAAGTGCACAAGTTTGTTGTTTGCTTGTGTTACTATCTTACCGCAGGGGACTCTTGTTCATCTCTTCACAAGCCCCACCACAAACAGGCGCTGCACCCAGAGCTGCCTACTTGCAGGTAAGGGGTGCAAGATTTCTTTCTTGGTTCTCGGCATCAGCGTGGCTTCCTAACATGATGCGAACGCACTTGAGTTAGAGGGGGGGGGTTGTTGCCTGCCAGTGCCTGGTCATTCAGTACTATGTCAACCCACCTTGTTAAAATTCTATTTCGCCCACCCTGTTCATCTACATCATCGCAAGTGCACGTGAACAAAATCAACGTAAGCACATGGTACTTTTTGCCATGAGGCCTATCTTTTAATGGTCACACATACGTGTGAAGACACAGTTTTGTGCAGTGTACAAATGCAAACACAAAAGCATTGCTCGCTGCCAAGGTAGCACCACATAAATTTTAATGACATGTTCTCTCTTTGTGTGTATTGTTAAGATGAGCACGCAGTCACAACACACGCAGAGGTGTGATGATCAATATTATTTTCCAGGTCCTGGTCTATACAACAACTTTCAAATAAGTTACTTTCAGTCAAATGAGTTAGCCTTTAGTGAATTGAATTGTTTAGAAACAGGCGCGCACACACATTCTCATGCACAGTGTGTGGTTGGCTTGAGTACAGCAGCAGCAAGATGAGGAAATCGTGGTTGTTAGTTTAAAGCACTCGCATATCAACACGCGCATTTGCGTGCAACCATACTGGAGTGTGGTTGCATGAGCAGAACCGTGTGCACACTTCATCATTGTAGTGGACAAGAACATACACTGCATGGCTACACGCACCTTCACTTTGTTACGTGCATAGGAGTGTGGGTGGCTTCAGCACCGCAGCAGCGGCGGGTGGAGGCACGCTCCCTGGAGTGGAGACAAACAACGTGCCTGGCGTGGACGGCTTGGCTTTAGTGCAGGAGGGGGTGACTGATGCAGAGACCTTGATGTGCACGTGGGTGCACTCAAAGCAGCATGCACAGGTACGTGTGTGTGTATTGCACGCAAAGCAGTATGCACAGGTATGTAATATGTGTGTGTGTGTGGCACTCAAAGCAGCATGCACAGGTATGTGTTTGTATGTGTGTGTATGCATGTGCATGTGTGTGTATGTCCTAAAAATGATGTGTGGACGTGTGTGTATGTCTGTGATCATGAGAGTTGCTGGCAAGTGTGTTCATTTGGTATAGGTGAGTGATGTGTTCATTTGGTGGGTGATGTGATGTTCATTTGCTATAAGTGAGTGATGTGACATACAGTATGTGATCATATGTACAGCCAGGCAAAACTGCTCAAGCTAACACGCCCTCGCGATAGACATGTACACAGCTTATGCTGCATTTGCCTGCAATCCTTAAGAAATCCGCCAGTAATCTTGCACGTCTCACATCAAATGTATATATGTATATACTATTAGCTGATACACAGATCAAATAATCTGTGCTGAGCATTTGTGTATACATACATATTAGGTACAACGCACACACGTTTGTCTGTTTAGCCACAGCATCGTACGTGGTGGTGGTGGCCGAGATAGCCGTGGAAAGCACGTGTTATGGACCAACCTCATTCACGTAGCACGCACATGGCCAACTCACAACAGCTAATCCCGAACCCATGTTGTATTGAATCCACTGCCTGCGGTAAAGCTTCCCTCTTACATGTTTTTACAACCTTTTCCGTGCAGTGGAAAGTGGTGCAGTGGGTGGTGCAGTTCCTGCTGCCAGAGCTCCTTCAGGCTGCCCTCACCCTCCCTCCGCCCCCTCCCCCTTCACCCACATCCCACCACAGGCAAGTAAGGAAGTGGAATCAATTGTCATTCACAACTGCATGGGCGCTTTCCTAATTGCCTGGGTACAGTGTCTCTGCATGTGAGGCAGAAAGGGGTGCTTGCAGGCCTGTCCTTTTTCCTCTGCTGGTAAGTGTGGATGCAGCATTTGTAGGGTCTGTCTAGGTATGTACGTGCGTGATGCGTGATGCGTGATGCGTGATGCGTGATGTTTTTGCACACAATGTGTGTGTGTGTTGACCTCCCTCTCCCTTTGTATGAGTGGGAGTGGTATTCCTGCCTGTGTATAAATCACCTAATGCCTCTGGCATCAATCATCACTCCGTAAACACACCCACTGCACTACACACCTTCTACAGTCAAGCTAACACCATTCTACTCCCACAACATGCCACATCAAAGACTCGCGCGTACGAGGTCGAAAATCACACCGTAAACACTCCCACTGCACTACACACCTTCTGCATTCAATCTAGCACACACCATTATATACTCACACAACACGCCATATTAGGATACACACGCTTACAGGTCAAAATCCACACCACCGTGATCCTTACCTCACCCAACACCACACCAACACACACACACACACACATCACACACACACACACATCATACACACATACATGCACCATACATGCCCCACGCTGCAGTTCCTCAAATGGTACAGCAGCCGCCAGTAATGGTGATGCAGGAGCAGGCCAATTGACGAGAGGCAGCAGCACTGAACTGGGGGGAGGCGGTGCTAGGTTAAGCAGTGAATATGGAGCAAGCAGGAGTGGGAGTGCGTGGGGTTTAGGGGGAGGGACTTTAAGGGAAGGGTGGGAGAGTGGGGGTGGGGGAGGGGGGAGGGAGCAGAGGGACATAAAAGATCCTGCAAAGGAGGTACGGGCGCAGGTGGCGCACGCGCTGCATGCGACGGCGGAGGCATTGGGTGAGTTTGCGTGCGTTTGCGTGTGTGTGTGGGGGGGGGGGTGGGGGCCGGGGGGCGGGGGATAATAGGGACCCTGCAAAAGAGGTGCGGGCGCAGGTGGCGCACGCGCTGCGCGCGAATGCGGAGGCAAATGGTGGACACGGTAGTTGTCATGATAAACCTGACCCGAAACCCTAGAGCAGTTGGAAGTGTTTGAAGGGATGATAGGAACCCCACAAAGGAAATGCACGTGTCGTTGGTGTGTATTTTGCATGTGATTGCAGAGGCAGTTGGTGAATATTTCTATGCAGACGTAAGTGTGGTCGGGTGATGTGCATGATGAACAAGACGGGGTCTGAAAAGGGGCAGCTGGTATGCACACACTCAAACGCGCACACACGCTCACATACACACAAACGCACACGCAAACACACACACATACGCACTGCATGCACCTGCGGTGGTATTTAAGCGCCTGCATGACTGCCTTGTTTATATGGTGTGTCTGCCGTCTTTATCTTCAGCATGTGAGGGTCCCAGGTTGAGTGTATTTTTGTCTGGCTTGAGCCAGGCCAGTTCGTAGCAAACTGCGGGGCATCACACACCCAGATGCCCTCACTCACTAGTGACCCAGCCAGCGCTCGTAGGTGTGCTCTTATGCTGACTATTGGGTTCGTGTGCTGGAACAACTTTAAAGCCCGGCTAGTACATGTTTGCACTTGCAGGCCTGGTGTGTTGTGTGGTAAAAGGTTCATCGATTGGACGTCAATTCTTTGTATTACAGGATACAAAAATGTATATCATGGCAGATCAGCCGGAATGTGCTGCTTCCCATCTGCAATGCAGTGCAAAGAAACCTTTAGCCGTCACACGCAGGCCCAGGCTTTGCACAGGGTGCGCCGCCCTCTATCTGCGGTTTGCAACAACGCAAAACAAACTGCTTTTCTCCTCGCACACCGAGGCCCAACGTTTGCGAGAGCATGCGGCAGCTTACCTGCATTGCAAGGCAAACAAGCTCTGCCCTTTTATTATACACATACACACAGGTTACACACGGGGAGGGCTGTTTGTTCTCCATCTGCAGCATACAACACCAATAAGTAGTCCTTCCGTCCCACACGCAGCCTCAACGATCGCCCAAAGCGTGCCGCAGCCCATCTGCAATCCATCATGAGATCAAGCTCTGCCCTTCATTCTTACACACACACCATCTGCAGTCTGTCATGCAAACAGACTTTGCCCTGGAATCTTACCCACACCATCTGCAATCCATCATGCAAGCAAAACAATTTGCCCTTTTATGCTACACGCAGGCGGAGGCTTTGCACGGAGCGTGCTGCTTCCCATCTGCAGTGCTGCTGCAGGAGCGTGCAACGAGGGACCCATGAGCGCAGAGGATGTCCCTCCTCAGACCATTTGCTTTGTGGGGCAAAGCCTTGCTCCTCACGTGGTGGTGAGAAGCAGCTGCGCGTGTGCAAGGAATGTGTGTGCATTGTGCTTGTGCATGTGCGTGTTTTGTGTGTGTGTGAAATATGTGACTGTATCCCTGGTAATACACTAGCTCAGATGTCTTATGTGTGATGCATACGCATGCTTGCATGCCTGTATGTGTCAGACAGACACGTGCCATGCTGTGCTGTGCTGTGCTGTGCTGTGCAGGAGGCGTCTCAGGAGGTGCAACCTGCCTCCCAAGAAAGTGCCCATGCAGCTAGGTGAGTGGCAGCTGCCCTCATGCATACTGTGTCGTTTTGTGTGACTGTGGTGTGTGTGTGTGTGTGTGTGTGTGGTTGTATAATTGTTTGTGTTGTGGATCAGTTGTGTGGTTGTATAGTTGTATGTGTTGTGGATCAGTTGTGTGTTTGGCCCTCCTGATGCTTGCGAGGGTCTGTACACTGCTTTGTTTGTGTTCCTGTTTTGAGCAGACAGCTGCCTGCCGACAGTGCAGATGCAATGAAGGATTTGTGACGCAGTGCAGATGCACTGATGGATTTGTGACGCAGTGCAGATGCAGTGAAGGATTTGTGCAGATGCAGTGAAGGATTTGTGACGCATCCCTCACCTGATTTGCTTGCATCCTGTTTTAAAGATATAGCTGCAGTGTGTTTAAAGTCGCCCTCTATTTTGATTGTGTAAATGTGATTTCTGTGAACCTAATCACGGAGGTCACGTCGTCGTCACAGCTACTTAGATATGATGTGTGCATCCAAAGCTGAGAGCTTTCTCATTTCCCAACGATCATGGTCCATGTGCCAATTGTGTCTGAATTACAGCGGCTCTTGGCTGCAGTGGAAAATAAAACAGTTTGCTGTGCTTATACGGATCTGTGTGTGCATCTCTGTGTGTGCAAATTTGTGCGCACACGTGCGTGTTTTTGTGCTGCCAGGGTTATTGCTGCCAACCCCATGTTTAAAATTTATTCATACATCATTCTACTTGACGTGTTTCGAAGGATATAACCGCAGTTTGGATCCGCGTGCGTGTGGTGTTGTATGGCAAGCTTGCGCACACAGCCATGTAATGTAATGCCCTCCTCGGACCTGTATCTTTGCTACATTAAATGTGTTGCAAGCTCTTTATAACTTAAGCACACAATTGCACACCCATATGTTTTTAATCCTCACAGAGAGCGAGTGCTGCCGCTGCTTCTAGGCTCGGTGCTGCCTGCTTGTGGGGAAGGCAAGCTGAGCAGCTGGATGGTTTTCCTGTCGAACCACGCCAGCCACCCCACAAATACTTGGCTGGGACAGTCGTTGCAAGTACGTGTTGTGTGTCCTTGTGCTTCTTTTGGGTGTATATATGATTTGCTCACGTGGGTGTATATGATTTGCTCACGTGGGTGTATATGATTTGCTCACGTGGGTGTATATGATTTTCTCACGTGGGTGTATATGATTTGCTCACGTGGGTGTATATGATTTGCTCACGTGGGTGTATATGATTTGCTCACGTGGGTGTATATGATTTGCTCACGTGGGTGTATATGATTTGCTCACGAGGGTGTATATGATTTGCTCACGAGGGTGTATATGATTTGCTCACGAGCCTGCAAATTTCTGTGGCCACTTTTGACGTCGCTGAGCCATCCACCTGACACGCATCGTTCCTCTCATCGTTTCTCTAGGCTCTAATCCTAAGAGTACCGATCCTCACCTGTGTGCATCTTGTATTCAGTCTTTTGGTGCTCCTCTCAAAATGAGTCAGGCACCCAGCCGTCTGGCCTCAAGTAGTTCTCTGACTTTGAGGTCCTGCATTCATATGCCTCTCATCTTGATATTTTACAGCTGCACTTCCAAATAAAATAATTGATCAAAGAGGACAAATGAGAAAATGATCGGAAGTGATGACCCCAAAAATGATCGAGGATCCCAACTAATTGACTGACGAGTAGACTGATGTGTACAGGTGGGCTGAGTCCATGCTCAGACCCTGACCGTGTGTAATTTGTATAAGTCCATGCTCAAAGCAGGCATGCAGGAATGGTGACAAGTCTGCAGCTTCAGGCATGCAGAAATTCCACGGTGACAACATTTACCTCTCAATACAACCCCCAATCTCGAAAATTCACACGCCAGAGCACATGACATCGACCGCATAAAATGCCATGCTTCTGCAGTGGCGTCGCACCAAGACTGCACAGCCTTTTTTTTGCTTTGCTGGTAGTGCCCAGCACTCATTTTGTGCTTGTGCGCATTTGTTTTGGCTCGCAGAACGTGTCACGAGCAGTGACGTTTGCGTGCAATCTCAAGGAGGGTTGCGTCTCTGAGTTCATGCAGGTGAGAGTGTGTGTGTGAGTGTACGTGGTTTGTTTGCATGTGTGTTTGTGTGTGTACATGTGTGTGCATATGTGTGTGCATGTATGTGCATGTGTGTTTGTGTGTGTGTTTGTGTGTGCATATGTGTGTGCATGTGTGTTTGTGTGTGTACATGTGTGTGCATATGTATGTGCATGTGTGTTTGTGTGTGTTTGTATGTGCATATGTGTGTGCATGTGTGTTTATGTGTGTGTTTGTGTGTGCATATGTGTGTGCATGTATGTGCATGTGAGTTTGTGTGTGTGCATGTGTGTGCATATGTGTGTGCATGTATGTGCATGTGTGTGTGTTTGTGTGTGCATGTATGTGCATGTGTGTTTGTGTGTTTGTGTTTGTGTAGTGTGCAACGGTGTGACAGAGCTCAGCATCAGAGGCTGACATTTGATGTTTGTCCATGAAAAGCCTGTGGTGGTTTGGCGACATCATGATTGATCTGTGTACTAAACAAGAGTTCAGAAAGGACTTGATTGGGTTTCGTTTGTTGATCTTAATGCAAGTTTCAGTTGTATTAGTCTGTCTTCAGATCACGCACGCACTAGTATAACACGCACACACATCTTTCTTGCATCCAAGCTGGAATGCCCACAACGCTTACACACATACACATACACGCACACGTACACACGCATTCACACATACGCACATACACACACACACGCACGCAGACACACGCACACACACGTACACACGCACGCAGACACACGCACACACACGTACACACACTCGGTGCAGGTGCTTGAGCACATGGTGGGCCAGTCCACTCAAGGCATCAGCAGCGAAATGGGCCTTTTGGGTCTGTCCCTAGCTTGTGGCGTGCTCCCAGTGCCAGGAGCTAGGGACCATTTGGCGCGCAGAATCATGCCCTTTATCATGGTGGGTGCTCTCTTGTGTGCGTGCTACTGGTGAGACTTAGAGGGGTCTGTGTGTGTGCGCCTCTTTTTTCCATTGCCAGGAGCTGCAAACCATTTGGCGCGCAGGATCATGCCCTTTGTCGTGGTGTTGCCTTCCATTGTGCATGCATGCCACTCGTGGTGCGTATAGGCTTCTCTATATGTGCTCCAAAGCTTTGGTAATCTGGAGTTGCAGCCTACGTGGCCCACAGAACCGACCCTTTGTCGTGGTGCATTTGTACTTGTGTGTGTTGTGTGTGTGTGTGTGTGTGTGTGTGTGTGTGTGTGAGGGGGGGGGGGGTATATATGTATGAATGATTTAGGAGTATGAACGTGTGTGCACTTGGAGAGAAAAGTTGCTGTTTGGTATTATTGTGTTAGATAGGATATGTGACTTGCAAGATAGTTGCTACTTCCTAGGGCATGATGTCGCCCCTTGGGTTGAGCACGGTCATGATTTTACTCTCCTTGGACAAAGACCAAGTGCACACCATCAGCATTAGTACCAACACAAAAGCGTGTCTCAATATTGGCATGAGCACCCACCCTGCTGTAGCATGGAAGGTGGCGGGGGCAGACGAATTTGTGTGCTTTGCAACCAAAGTTCTTTGTCATGTATATGCATGACGTGTGTCTGATGGCATGTGGTGTACATGGGAGTGTGCTGCTGAGCGAGTGTGCAGCTGGAGTTGGTTTATGTTGTGTTTGTGTTACTGTGTGCACGACAGCTACTTCTGAGCACTAACAACTGGCAATGTGGAGATGCATATGGCGTGCGTGGGTGTGCTGGAACAAATTCACGCTGTCATGCACATGTGTGTGTGTCTGAATGTGTGTATGGCAGGTGCTGCTGAGCAATGGCGATGTGGAGATGCAGATGGCGTGTGTGGGCGTGCTGCTGGAGGTCATCCAGAGATACTCAGACGATGCAAAACTTGTGGAGCAGGTGATATATACATTTTGCCACCAGCCACAAGAGAACAGACCTTTTAGTGCCTTTGCTTTCCAAAACAAATGTCCCTACATCAATGCTAGATTAGAGAGCATGTCCTCCGTCCAAACGTGCTACCCACACAAATGCTGATCAGTACAATGTGATTGTTTTGAGGGCAATTGCGCGCACGAGCATGGGAGCACGCACACGGCCATGCACACAAAGAAGCAGTGCTGGTCAAACAACGTGTATATTCTCAACCACCTTGCACGCTCAAACATAGAGAAATACACACATGCATGCACAGAAACACACTGGATCCTGTTACATTAATGGCAGCTTGGAGCAGGCATAAGGCATACGCCTACTGCTCAACACACAGACCTGTGGGATTATGAACGCATCAAGAAGCATCCACACATCTTACTACATGAAGGTATTTGCTGTGCACACACACACACACACACACAAACGCAAACACGCACGCATACTTTGCACGCAGGTGTTTGTAGTTTTTGACGGCATCCTTGAGCAGTCTCCCCACGAGGTCCAGTGTGCTGTCCTGGCAGCTGGCCAGCAACTGGCCACTGGCGCTGCACCAAAAGCCGCACGCTCGCCAGCAGCGGCCGCGCAGCTGGAGTGGCTACTGCAGGTGTGTATGGTGTGTGGCAAAATGCTGAAGTTGAACTGGTGCCGTCACAAGGTCCTATGGTGGAGGAGCTGTGTGGTGCCTGCAAGGAAGAATAAAAGGAAAAACTACACAGGCTTTGGAAATCACACTCCCCACAATTAGAAAGGAAAAGGAGCCGCTTTGGTACCTGGTACCGTAAAACTCCTCATCAAAAGAGACTGTGTGTGCATGGGTGAGCATTGGTGTGTGAGTGCGTGCTCATGTACATAAATTCCCCCCTACGCGGTTACGAGTGTATGTTCGTGGGTGCATGAGTGTGGGTAAGTCTTAAACCTGAGATCAGTTGCTACCTTTGGGGGGGGGGGGGGCACCCACTTAGACTGCTGGCATAGGTTGAACACGCAACAACGTCTCACACACCTCATACTACAATTACTCCAGTGCTACCAATGCTGCTGCCCCTGCTGCTGCTTGGATTGACTGACAGCAACTGCCCTGTGTCCAATCTGTGTATACTTACACCCAGCTGCGCACACACCATCTTGCGACAGCTACTTCCCAGATTCTGCTGCTACTGTGTGCTACATAACCAACTGCAACAGACCTGACACACAGATTTGCAAAAATTTACCTTTTTCTCTATAAATGTATACACCTCTGTCACCTCTGTCACAGATGCTGTCCACACACAAACACAAGGCAAGCCTAGGCACGCACATGCTCACATCCAGCACACACTTAAAACACTCAGTGCTTTGCCTATGCAGCTGCATAACACACCTTTCAATATACACAACGCCCCAAACAGAGTACACACACAAATGCTCACAACTCCTCGTGCTTTGTCGCTCTACAGGCCTGCCAGTCCATGGCACTACAGCTGTGCAGTGCCCCAGACACGCTCGACCAGAAAAGAGCCTTAGCCTCTCACCTGGCCCACAACATCCACACCATACATGTGCACGACGTATGCCTACCACGCATGCAAGCCTCACTCCAGGTACGCAGCACGTAACACACACACACAAACACGCACACGCACATGCATGCACACATACACACACCCTTAATTGCAAGTGCACGTACACATACATACACATGCACACAGGGTGATTATAATTGCTAGGTTGATTCCACACCCACATGCGCACTATATTCACGCACGTGTAATTATACAATCCACACAAACACACACACCACACACACACACTCCACACACACACA
>Ga0307947_1003951_pt1 | contig 11818 bp, 12 predicted proteins | sample OrgLakmetagen232_FD_201840 | JGI IMG/M metagenome (GOLD analysis project Ga0307947, IMG submission 201840) | Saline water microbial communities from Organic Lake, Antarctica - #232 | ecosystem: Environmental > Aquatic > Non-marine Saline and Alkaline > Saline | place: Antarctica: Organic Lake...
TCTCTCTCTCTCCCTCTCTCTCTCTCTCTCTCTCTCTCTCTCTCTCTCTCTCTCTCTCTCCCTCTCTCCCTCTCTCTCTCTCTCTCTCTCTCTCTCTCTCTCTCTCTTTCTCCCACCTGCTGATTTGATCTTCTTCTGCCTCACATCCACACCCAGGAAATGCTGCTGCCAGTGGTGCCACTGACAGTATTGCAGGCAGTGCTTCTAGCCGTGGTCGGAGCAGCCGCCAAAGCAACGATACTTCCAGCTTTGGAGATCGCACCAGCACTGTAGCTGGTGAGCTGCTTTTTTTGGTCTTGTTCTGCTTGGTGTGAGCTTTTGTGGTGGGCTTTGCAATGGGCTTGTTGGTGCATGAAGATGGTCTACGCACTCAACATTCCGGTTGCTTGTTTCTGTTTCTGTATGCTTCACACTTTCGTGGAGCAGCGGTCATTTGGTCTTGGAAACCCGTAGTATGCATCATCTTTGTGCATGCATGTCGCGACGCAACCCATAACCACTATGCTGTGAATTTTGCAACCCTATTTGCACTCCTTAAGGCAGGTCTCACAATGCCATTTGCAAGGGTGGTGGACTGTCATACTCTGTGCAAACACGCACTTCTTTTGCTTTTGCTGACCAAGCAAGCAAACGCGTTTTGCCTGTGAGCACGCTGAGGGTACACCAAAAAGGAGCCCTAGGGATAACTAGATTCAGCTTTGCGGTTACCTACGCAGCGCTGATACACTTTTGCATGGCTGTATCTGTGTGTGTGTATGTGTTTGTGCAGGCAGCGTGAGTGTGGGAGGCGGCGAAGGAGCTCGCTCCAGCAATAGCAGAGCCACAAGCCACGGCGGATGCAGCACAGGGGGCAGCACACTGGGCACAAATGTGTCGGTGTGGTCCCTCCATCACATAGCCCTTCAACAGGCAAACGAAGCAGGGGCAGCACCTCCCCCCCCATTGCAGCAGCAGCAACAGCAGCAGCAACAGCAGCAGCAGCAAGGAGGCAGTGGTGCTGTTCCCCTGTCTGGTGCGTGCTCGACCGTGTGTTGCATTTGGAAAGGTTCTGCATTTTCCCTTTTTGGTGTAGTTTTGTGCTCCAGGGGGCTCACAAGATACTTGCATTGTCATGCATAACCATGCGCCTCAGTACAGTCTGTTTTCGTCTCTCCCCCCCTGTGCCCTCCTTTTGTATGGTCGCATGTTTTCCCAAATGAAGTCACTCAATTTCAGGCTGTTGTTTTGACCGAAATGCCATGTCCGTCGTGCAGGTCCAAAATACCTTCTTTAGGTATCTATTGCACCTAAAATGCCACGTTTGTCGTGCAGGTCCAAAATACTTTTTACAAGTGTCTATTGCACCAAAGTGAGGCCAACTGAACCTCCTCCTCCACTCCGCCTCTTTCACAGGCGCCAGGCAGAAGCCGTCCACTCTTTTGGACGTGCAAGAAAGCAAGGCAGGGTTAGGTTTGGAAGGGGGTGGTGCCTTGGAAAGGGGCTCGGCCCCAAATTCTCCACGCTCTCTACGCTCTAAGCACAACAGCAGAGGGGCCAGCTCTGCAGGCAGCAGAGGCAGCAGGGGCAGGGGCCTGCTTCATACCAGTGGCAGCAGCAGCGATAGTGATGTGATCTCTCACTTTTCTTTCAAGATGAGAGAAAAGGTGTGTGTATGTTGCAAGGGGGTTGTGTGTGCATGCAGCAGCAGCAACAGAGTGATGAGATGTGGCACATTCATTTAAGATGATAGAAAAGGTGCGTGTGTCACAAGGGAGTGTCACAAGGGAGTTGTGTGTGACAAAACCCCTTGCAACATACACACACCTTTTCCCTCATCTTAATCACACACCTTTTCCATCATCTTAAAGGAAAAAGTGTGACGTCTGTTTCGGTTGGTTTAAGCCTACTCAGTGCTGCAGATGCACACATGTGTTTGTTTCTATCATCCTCATGTATACATGCAACAACACACACATACACCTTCATTTCCTGCTTGGCGTGACACCGCACTTCCTTTCTTTTGAAGATGAACCAAGAGAGAGGCGGTCTTGGATTGGGCATTAGGCCGATCAGGCACTCGCTTGTGTGTGTATCCTTCATTCACACACCACCCATCCTCCCATCCACACACACCGCACAGCTGCAAGCGCTTGATGCCGACCAGCTCCCTGTGGTTGACCAGGACAGCAGCAGTAGCCACAACAAGAAGAGCCGCGCCCCCAGCAGCAGCAACGTGCATGCGAGCCCCCTTGCACGTGGCTCTGGGGTCGTTGCGCATGAGGGCAGCAGCTGCATTCCAGACATGGGGGGCAACGTAAGTCCCTCGTGTGGTGGAATGTCTGCCAGCTTTGGCACCCCTGCAGCCACCCCTTTCTCTCTGGGTGCCAGCCCTGCCACACCATTTGGTACGGTGGAGGCGCACAATGCTGCGCTGGAGGGCGAACCAGAGCCACAGAGCGTCAGCATGTCGTGCGCGGCCGCGGCTGCTGTGGCTGCTGTGGACGAGGAGCGGCGGCTGGAGAGCGTGATTGCAACAGCTGGCCAGAGTCAGGGCAGGGGAGAGGAAGAAGGGGGAGCCTCAGGGGGGCACCCCCACTTGCGCATTAATACGGGACGTGGGCGTGAAGTGTGGGGGTCGGGTGAAGAAGGGATGGGTGAGGTGAGGTGCACCCTTGGCCTCTCTGGTGACTTTCCGGACAGAGAAAACGGGAAGGAGGGGCAGGGACACGACGGAGAGGAGGGAAGGAGCTCATCCAGGGTACTGGGAGCTGCTCAAGCCCGAGCAGCGGATTTTGAGGGGGTAATAGTAGGGGCTGGAGGGGATCGAAATGGGAGCAGCGGGGGAGTTTCTCCTCTGGCTTCCCCGGGAATATGCAGTACCCCTCTCCAGGTAGGAGCAGGGGGTTTTGCTGTCCCTGAGGTGGGTCAGTACGCGCAGGTAAAAGATGGGGGGCAAACAGGCTTGAGCACCTGGCAGATGCAGCGCGCACGAACGATAGAAGCCAGCCGCGCATCTGTGCCTGAGATGCTGCTGCGCGCACACAAAGTGCAGCAGCAGGAAATGGGCAGCAGTAGCGGGGGCAGCAGCAGCATCCGCAGCCCCTCGCAGTACGCAGCAGGGCATGCGCTGAGACTTCAGATTGACGCGTTTGAGCAAAAGTATGCGGCCATGCAGGCAGCTCAGCTGCAGCAGCAGCAGCAACAGGTAGCGGATGAACCTGCCTCCTATCGTAGGAACAGCAGCAACAGCAGTGGCAACCACCAGCGCAGTGGAAGTGACACGCTGATTGGGTTACGCTACGTGCAGCAGCAGCAGCAGCAGCAACAGCAGCCGTGGCAGCAGCGGCAGGCGCAGCGGCAGGCGCAGCAGGCAGCACGGCGTGTGTCAGAGGGAGGCGGAGCTTGCGGGTTTGATGACGAGGAGGAAGGGGGGTTGACGCCACAGGTGAGTGCTGGTGTCTTGTCTCCATGTCGTGTGTGTGTATGAGTGTGTGTCTTGTGTGTGTGTGTTTGTGTCTTGTGTGTGCGTGCATGTGTGTGCGTGCATGTGTCTGAGTATGTATGCCATTCGCAGACAACAGAACATTGGGTTCAGCTGCGGATGCCATGCGTCACTGCTTGCGTGAGAATTGCGAGTAGCATCAAGGCAGTGGGAAGAGTGAAACAGCTGTTACCTTTGTTTTTGAGGCACGACCGCTTGACCGTTCCTGTGCTTCATGTCTCATGTGTGGCGCCCCACGTGTGTGTACCCACCCGCAGCTCAAAGCGCACGCCCACGTGTACGCACGTGCAAAGTCTGTGTCCTACCAAGAGGCCCTCCAGATGGTGATCGCACGCTCACAGAGGGGCAGCACTTCACGCGTCAACTCCCGAGTCAACTCACGTGTGTGTTCCCGCAGGTGCGACAATGGGCTCTGCTACTGCTTTGTAGTTGTCAGTGGCAGGTGGTGCTTCATCGTTGCAAGTAGCATGGATTAGTTATAATGACAACAGGACAAGATTTGGTTGTGCTGCTATACTTCTTGTGGCATGTGGTGTCTGCAAGATTTGAACTTCCCACTGTTATTTCGGGACTTGTTGTCAGAACAGCACTGACGAGCGCACAGCTAGGTCTGCCTACATATCATATACATATGCTTTGATACCTATGGGAAGAATAATTTGAGTTTAATCGGCCCAAAAGAAGGGCCCTCCAAAGCTTCTTGTCACAGTCGAATCGCGAGTACAAACTCAATCGCAGGTGTAGGTCACAAGTTGCCTCTGCTGTGATGCACGACTCCCATGTGGACCCTACTATTACACACTCACTTGCACTTACCTCGCACACTTTTGTATGTAACGCGCACCCTCGTCTCTCACGCTCACGTGCACTGTTTGCACCTGCAGCAGCTCCAACGGCAAGCCCAACAAAGTGGGGGGAAAGGGCACCAAGGAGGAGGAGGAGGAGGAGGAAGAAGAGGTTCAAGAGAGGCTGCAGCGTGAGGCAGCAGAGCAAGCTGCAGCAGCAGCTGCAGTTAAAGCAAGAGCGCTTGCTGCGTCATCTGGGGGAGGGAGGGGAGTGCGTGGTGGGGGTGGTGCAGGTGGAAGAGACGGTGATCACAGAGGGGCAGACCTGCGAGGAAAGCGAGTGTCCTTTTATGGGAGGGATCCTTGCAAGAGCCAGGACCAGGTGTCTGTTGACTCTGACCGGCACAGCAGTGAGGAGCTGGCTGTCACGCCCTTGCCTACCGCAGTGCCAACACCCCCGCCCGCGCAACAGGGGCAAGCCTGGGCAGGGAGGAGGGGGGAGGAGGGGGTAGCACCAGGGGCTAATGGGTGAGTGTTGCTGGCGCTGCACTTGTTGCTTATATGAGTGGTCTAGCTGCAAAGCAGCGTGGGCATGGTTACAGTCGAGCAAGTACGTCAGCACATTACATAAAAAAACTTATCTGACCCAGCCCGGTCGAGAAGCAAGAAAGTGCGCACACGCACACACACATACACATGCACACACACCACGCACGTGCTTTTCCAGGGGCCGCATGAGCAGCTTGGCTGCCAGTCTGGACAGTGCACTGAAAGGAGCAGCAGCTGCTCAGCTGCAGTTTGAGCAGGACCAAGCGGCACTGGCAGCGGCGAAGCAGCCCTCGTACTACACCCCCAGGACCCCAGGCCGACTGCACACTGGGGTGGTGGCAGCTCAGCAGAATAGGTGCGTGGGTGTGGGTGGGCTTGGGAGCTGAGAACAATTGTGCGGCTCTGGCTGGAGTGAGTGCTACTTTGGAGCTTTTGGTCTGTGTTAATTGTTAATGCATGCTGATTCACTCCGCAGCATACATCTTAAACATCTTATACACATTTTATCTAATACACATCTTAAAAGTACTTTGCGTGTTTGGTGTGGGTTAGGAGCGGAGTGGGGAGGTTGCATACATGCAGGTTTGGGAGGGGGGGCGTGTGTGTGTGTGCTTCTGTGCTTGTGCTTTTGCACGTATAAATAACCTCGTGGCCTCATGAGGTGGCCTCAGAAGAAGGCACTCCTTTTTAAACTTAAACAGCATCCAGTGTAACCACACACACACACACACGCACACACACACCTATCCCACTGTGTCATGCATGGTGCATGGTACATAGGAGTGAATGAAAGTGTTCTTGTTTTGGTGTGCTGGCTTTGCTATGCTGTGCCACACATGAAATTAGGTCAGCACAGGAAAGAAACTTTTGATATTTGAGTGTGTTGTAACTAAACTCGCCGATCTCTCGCTCCTTCTATCCGCTCTCTCCTTCCCTCTCCCTCCTTCCCTCTCTCTCTCTCTCTCTCTCTCTCTCTCTCTCTCCCTTTCTACACACACACACACACACACACACACACACTTAGACACACACTCTCACACTCAAAGAACCTCCCTTAACGTACAGACATGCCAGCAAACAGCACCTGCCTCCCCACCCCCCTCCCACGTCCCCCTGGTGCAACAGACCTCCCACACCTCCCGTCCACGGAGGCCTCATCCACTCTCCTGCCAGCCACCCCAACCACCCCACATTGGTAAGCATTCTTGTTTGTACGCACACACACATAAAAAATTGCATGCGCTATCCTGACCTCCCACCCACCCCACAAAGGCCCCATCCCTTCTCCTGCAAACCCATCTCATTATGACAAGCAATGGCTCCCCCTATACACTTCCTTTGCGTGCGTGTCATGTGCAGTTGATGTGTAAGGCCAAATGCACACCACATCTGCAGTCTGGCCTGGCTTTGAGCAAGCATCATACTTCAAGGACAGAACTCAGTGCCTCAGAGCTCACTGACATACACACACAGCAGTGCGTACTAAGTGGCATGCATTAGTCGCAAATTGGTTTTCCCCAGTCAGCTTGACCTCACACATGGCCACCTCTTTGGCCTGCCTCTACCTAAGTATCATCGACACAGCTTTTCGATCTACACAGCCTACACTGTACATGATTTACACTTCCTAGATCAGATCTACACAGCTTGACCTGTTGGCCTATACTAACAGGAATATAATCAGACATATAGATAGGAGTATCAACAGGAGTGAGTACGGAAAGCATAGGCTTTTTACAGACACATGGTTTCCATCAAGCGCACGCTGCACCCACCACATAAAGGTGTAACCCTCACACACAAGCATACATGCACACACATACAAACACGCGTGCATGCTTGCAGGAATGGCAGGAAGAGCAGCTCTACAGTGGCACAGGCGGCAGCATGCCCCCCCCCACCCCTCCCATGACCCGCTGCACTCCCCCAGGTAGATGAGCAAATGAAGCTAGTCCACCACTGGCCCCTCTAACTAGGCTGCTTAAACAGAGAGAGAGAGAGAGAGAGAGAGAGAGAGAGACAGGGGTTTCATAAGTGTAGCATCGTGCATGTGCCTGCTGCGGCCTGAAATATCATCAGATCATCAGTCATCACCGTCGATATTATTCGCTATGCATCTTCAATCGTTAGGCCTTGAGTGCATCAGCCTTACAACACACAAACAAACACACACGGTCATACATACAACACACGCAGACACATGCAACACACGCAGCACATGCAACACACGCAGCACATGCAACACACGCAGACACATGCAACACACGCAGACACATGCACACATACTAAAACAAACAAACGATGCCAATGCTCTGTGAAACGCAGGTGGGCCTTACCCCACCCCTTCCCCTTCCCGGGGCTACATTTTCCCCCCTCCCCCCTGCCCCATCTCCCCTGCAAGCTACCACCCTCACTCTGCAGCTGCTGCTGCTGCTGCTGCGCACAAGGCGGTTGGCATCCCCACCCCTCCCCACTTTGACCATGACCATGAGGTATTGGGAGAAGCTGCACCGTATACGGCGCGCACGCCACCCTTTGGGGCTAAGAGGGTAGGTGTGTGTGCGTGGGTGTGTATGTGTACCCGGTGCTGAAGCGTGTCTTGAGCGTGTGTTCTGTGTGCATGTGTGTGTTCTTGGTGCTGAAGCGTGTCTTGAGCGTGTGTTCTGTGTGCATGTATGTGTACCCGGTGCTGAAGCGTATCTTGAGCGTGCAATGTGTGTGGATGTTATGGGGTCTGCTGTCTTCCTTGACAGTTAATCTCTGATGATGCTTGCTCCATGTGCATCAACAGGACACCCTTACAAGCACGCCCATTCACACACCCTCTCGTTTACATACCCTCACTCACAAAGTCCCTTTCACGTACTCTCACACCCTTACAAGCACGCCCATTCACATACAATAGCACACAACTCTCGCACACACTTTTGCTGGCGTGCTGACGGACCCCCTTACCGCCCGCATACAAGCCAGTGAATATATAGCCGCTTCTGCGCATGAATCACTCCCGGAATGTTCACGCACGCAACCACGTACGAGTGTGCTTGCAGGGCGTGCTGATGGACCCCCTTGCCGCCAGCATTGAAGCCCGTGAGCTAGCTGCTGCTCGCACACGGCAGTGGGCTCTGGAGCACGCACCTGATGCCCTTGAAGGGGGCGAGCCAGAGCCTCCAGAGGACAACTTTGAGGCTGGCCCTGGACACGAGGCAGCAGCTGAGAGCAAGGCAGGCACTCACACAGCTTTAAAAGCAGCAGCAGGGGCAGGAGCGGAAGCAGCAAGACTTGCAGGAGGTACCGCAGCAGCAGGAGAATTCGAAGCAGGAGCAGGGGGGGATGCAGGAGGTTATGTAGCAGCCGGAGAATTAGAAGGAGGGGTAGGGAGGGATGCAGGAGGTCATGCAGCAGCCGGAGCAGCAGGGCTCCCGACCCCCATCCCTACCACTTTGGGAAAGAGTGACAGTCTTCCTCAGGCCACGGCCCCCCACACGCACGCTCCAGTGCCCCCCCCTCCAAAGTCTCCTCCTGCTGTGACTACAGCTACGGCGTCAAAACGTGGAGTGGGTTATTGGGGCAGCGCCGAAGTTGGCCTGGCGCCTGCAGCTCCCCCCGCACAGAAGTGCACTGGAGGGGGTCTGCAACGACAGCAAGGACAGGAGCAGCAGCAGACACAGGTGCAGCAGCAGCAGCAGCAGCGTGTGCGAGCCATGCAGCAGCAGCAGCAGCAGCAGGGACGTGCTCGTCAGCTGCCGCCGCCGCAGCAGCAGCAGCAGCGTAGTGCTCTGTTATCCACGGTGCTGCCCCTTCCATTTTCGGACACCATTCCCCCCCTTTCAGGCACCTCCCCTAGGTCACATCCCTCTCACACGCTTGCGCGCTTGGACCTGGAGTGCGTGGGCAAGCATCCTCAGGCTTGCCACAAACAGGACCAGCAGGTGTGGAGCGCATGCATGCAAGCATGTGCACATGTACGTACACTCACCCGCACACACGCGCACATCAATGTACGTATACACGTCCACCAGCCCCAACACACACACACACACGTGCATTGACAAACGCACATTGACACAATGCACACACACTGCAACTACTGCTCTCTCTGGCCAACAGGCAGCTCCGTGCTTTCCCGTGCATCGTCCGTTGTCCCCCCTCGGAGATCGCACCACTCCTCCCTCTCCACACAGCTTTGCAAGGAAGCTGTCTTCTGGAGAGGAGGCGTCGCCTTCTGGAGGAGCTGCCTCTCACACGCTCGACGGGTGAGGTTTTATGGAAACTGTCTGCTTGCGCACAGAGCCTTCTTTTTGACGCAAACACACACATCAGCTCACTGGGCGTCATCTGCACAGTAGCTGTGTAACAGCAACAACAGCTCAAACATCATGGCCCTCATCACTACACGTGGTGTCTTTTGACGCATGGTGCTTATATAGATGTCTTTTATTGAGAACCTCTGCCTACTAATTCTGCCTCAACGACGCCCACCCCTGCACACCCCAGGAACCCCTCTCCTGATGCGTTCACCTCCATCACCAATACAACACCCACTTCGACCAGAGTGTCGCCCTCTGGCTTTGGGGGGGGGAGTGGGCCTCTCGGAATGACCGGCGATGAATGCAGCAGCACCAACAGCAGTGGCGTGGGCGGGCGGGTGAGTCCGGAGAGTTGTGAAAAAATGCATGTGCTGGCCGTGTCGGTGGTGTGTGTCGAGCCTGGCGGCTCAATCATGACAGGTTTGTAGTAAGAGATGGAGGATGACTGTTATGGCATTGTGGTTTTATGTGTGGTACAAACTTGTGAGGTACAAGAGTAGTATGGCTGGAGGGGTCGAAATTCCTTAGCAGTGACTTGAGCAATTGAGGACATCGCGCATCCGCAAGTCAGCTAGTTGACTGGTCATGCTTGTGTAAGCAGTAGAAGGGATCCTTGCCTTGTCTGCTTGCAGTCGAATGCCTCTTCTTTTGCTTGTTGTGTGTGCACTTGTACAAGGTAGTGTGGAGGACGTATTTGAAGGGTCCCACTCATTGTTAAGTGAATCTGCCTAGTGAGTGCACGCAATGCACACTCTATCTCTGCAGGCGGGGGAGAATCGTCAACACCTGCCCCCCATTGAGAAGCAAGGGAATGCATTCACCCAGTACATTATGTCCAAGAGGGTGCAGAAAAGCGGGCAAACCTCCTGAGGCCTCTCTGGCCGTGACTGAAACGTGCGTGCACGCTTGCAAGCACACTCAACAGTGCCATTGCCAGGAAGTATGTTTGCGTGGTGCATGTGTGTATGTGTATGCATGTGCATGTGCATGTGCGATGTTTCTGTTTCTGTGTCTATGTCTGTGTACGGAGTCGCTTCTTAGATGGAGAACTAGTATTAACAAACACTGTTGGGGGCGTGTATCATACTGCAAGACTAGGTAAGCTCGTGTGGTATACTAATTATGCATAAAATGAGCATTTGCTTTGTGGGAATTGCCTCAGCATTTAAAGGTTCGCGCTGACTGGTGTGGGGGCTTTTGGAAATGACCCTCCTTGGAACGTGTGGCTTACGGTGACGTGTAGTAATTAGTACAGGTAAGTTTGAGTTTTTGAACGAGGGCTTGGCAAATTTTCCATTTGTACATGGGGGTAGCATATGTTCTTTTGTGTACAATGGGCCGTGGAATCATTTGTGCATACTGTAAAATAGTGGTGTAGTGATGCGCACACGATATGGGTGACCATACAATCACCGGTGCTGTACGCCACAGTCTCTCCTGTAAGATGTCATGCCGATATACGAATGCTATTTCAAAGGACAAACTTGCAGTTGCTTGTCGTATCAGGCATGCAGTACAAATAGATTATCTGTACGGAAGTTAGAACAGAGTAAAAGAGGTGTATTTGGAGGTAGCTTAGTAGCTTACTCGTATGAGCTGTTCCTTGCGCTTCTTGTGGGTATGTAATTTCTCGTTCGGCACCTCCTCCTTTTTGCCTCCATTACAATTTGGCAGTCTACTCGTTCTTCTGGCTGGCATTCACACGTTCTTCTGGCTGGCATCTCCGCTACTTTTCAAGTTTTGAGCGGAATTTGGCCATAGATTCTGTACTCTTTTAGGTAATGGCTACAAAAACAAATACAAAAAGTAGGATTTCATCCTTAGGTTCCTTTTTGAGCATTGTGCTGGCTGCTATGCGTTTAAACTAGGGCCTTTAATATGTGGGCTGCTTAGAATGACATGAATGTGTTTTTATTTACGCAGCTGAGAAATAGTGTGCCTTTGATTGGCACTCATTTCAAATTTAAGGCCGGGCTCCCCGTTTGTACATATTGCCCAGGTGCTTCACTTTTGTCATAACTGCTAATAGCCTGTTCTCCCTGTAAATATTAACTAATTGTATGCCTTTTTGCTTGTTTACTTTGGTGTTGCGAGAGAGATGATCAGTGTTCAATTTACCACATAACTACATTTTTAGATTATTTAAGGTTTAAATTGCTGTTTAGCTGAAATTGCCTGAAACCATGGATTTGTTCGGCTCCTTGACTTGCCGTGTCAATTCTGCTGCTGGTAAGGATTATGGTCAGGTGGCTATTAGAGGCTACAGCTACGCAGGCAGTGAAACCACTCCCCACATTAATTAAAGAAAAGAGCCACCTTGGTTGAAAACCACAAATTTCCCTCAAGCCGTCCAGATGCTGTACTGCTGGTTGCCTCCATCTCCGCAAAAACTAGAGAACAACAAGCAATGGTTACAATGGTTACAATGGGGGGTGACCTTCAGCCAGGTTGTTTGGCTGATCGGCTGCTGACTGGTCTCGGCCAGCCACAAATAAATCCATAAGCTCAGAAAGAAAAAGAAAAAGTCTAGTGTTCTGCTGAGAAAGGAAATCATGAACAAGTTGGCTGGTTGTTGACCTGTTGCAGCAAAAAGGGTTGGGCTGCTGAAAAGTCCTCAAAAAAAGGTGAAAACAGAAAGAAAAAGTGTTTCCTCAGCTCACAAACTCGATGGTCTTGGCAAATTAAAAGAGCAT
>Ga0307947_1003954_pt1 | contig 11815 bp, 13 predicted proteins | sample OrgLakmetagen232_FD_201840 | JGI IMG/M metagenome (GOLD analysis project Ga0307947, IMG submission 201840) | Saline water microbial communities from Organic Lake, Antarctica - #232 | ecosystem: Environmental > Aquatic > Non-marine Saline and Alkaline > Saline | place: Antarctica: Organic Lake...
CAAACAGCAGTAGCAGTGCACAGGCAGCATTCATAGGGGACTCTCGAACTCAAAATTTAATTCCCGACAGGGCCCTCGAACTTAAAAATTAATCCCCAGACCCCCTCACGAATTGAAATCGAAAATTTAATTAATTATTTGAAAGTGTGATCACGAAGTGATCGTGAACGAACGGTAGTCATTGGCTGCACCAGCGTGCACTGCCTAGCCAGGCGAGGTGCTTTGCTAGGGAGTGGTGCTTGCGGCTGTGGCTGCTGATCTTGCTGTGGCAGCTCCTGCTGTGGCTGCTGCTGTGGATGTGGCTGCTGTGGAGCTAGCTTTGCTGCCTTTGCCTGCTGCCTCTGTTCCTTGATCTCTTGCGCCGCTGCCTGTGCTGCACGTGTAGCCACCTCAAGCTGCTGTGTTGACCACCTTGCATCCAACAGCTGCGCTGTCACCTCTGCAAGGTTGAGCTTGCGAACTTCAGCTGCAAGCTGCTCCTCTTGCTGTTCCTGCTGCTGCCTTCCTGCTGTTGCTGCTGCTCCCCCATCTGCTGCTGCTGCAACAGGCCAAGCATTGCTGCCCGTTTGAGGGACAGATAGCCCATATCTTTTACCAAGCGCACATGCTTGGCTTCAGGATCCTTCTCTCTGCGCTGTGCTGCTTCCTTGGCCTGCTGCTCTGCGCCTTGCACCCCACGCCTCGTGCGCCCCTTGCTGCTAGACTGGGACTTCTGCAGTGCAGCTTGCAGCATCGCTGCAAAGTCGCCACCTGCTGGGCTTGCCTTGCGCTGTGCTGCATGCTCAGCTGCCTTGGCTTGCCACTCTGCCCACTTGCTGTCTGTGACTTGCAGTTGGTCCTTGCTGTTGTATAAGGCCAGGAACTGCCGCTGCTCTGACATTTGTCTGGTGTATTGCACGCCGCGAGACATTCGCACTTTGTTGATCGTGCGCTCTGTCTCCATGCTGTGCAGTGTCCCAAACAGGTAAAGCAGGTGCCTTGCGCTGAGCAGAACGCTGCGCCACCTCAGCCTCCAGCTCTGCAATGCGCGCATCTTTTGCATGCCTGGTTGCAACCAGCTGCTGCTGCTGCTGCTGTGAGGGGTGTCCTAGCTGAGAGGATGGTTGCAGGGAAGGCTGTAGGGAAGGTTGGGAAGATAAAAGGTGGTGTGGGAAGACAGCGTCAGGGTCTGTCTCTGGCTGTAGTGCTGCTTCAGCCACCGCTGTCGCTGCTTCACAGACCTTGGCGCGCCTGCGCGCACAAGCTTTGCACGCCCAAAGGCCATGCTGGCGGCTGGCTGGGTCGTGGAAGGTGTGATGGAGGGTGGTGCCCAGGTCCAGCTTGCCGGCTGTGCACCTGCTGTTGCTGTTGCTGCTGCTGTCCTCATCTGCCGCCGGCTGCTCCTCCACCTTCCGCCAGGCAAAGTAAAGGCGAGTTGCTTCCAGCCGCCCCTTACACCCACCCAGGCAACAGAGGGCCAGCTGCTCCCGCTGCTCTTTGGGTATGTGTTTGAACTTAGCGCATAAGAGGGGGTGCTTGTACCTTTTCATCTGCAAGTACGATGGATAGACAGTGGGTCATGTCTGGACCAGGGCGGACCGGAGCCAAAATTTGCACAGGTATTGGTATGGTAATAAAGCACACATGAGTGGTTTTCTAGAACGCACTTCATTGCACTTCAGCCTCAGCGGCACTTCAGCCACAGGCTGCTCAAAACCCTAGTTACAGCACACCAACCTGCACTGCCTTCCACGCACTGCCTGCCGCCGCCTCAAGTCCTCAGCAGCCCTGGCAGCTCCCAAAAGACACTCTACCATGCAGGACCTGCAAGGTTTGGACCAGCGCATGGTGAGTTGCGCACCATTTTGTGTCACATAGATCAGCTTGCATGAGGCCACACAGGTATGCCAAAGTGGCGTTCCCTAGCTTCTAACGCATGCCTTTACACTTGTTTCAACCATGCATGTGTGATTCGCATGCTGGAAAGCAAGCAACAGGGGTGATGTACGTACAAGTTTGAGCATGCGCGCGCGCAACTTATCCTCTCCACCAAAAACAGTGAGCCTTTGATGATGCTACTGCAATTCCTGTGCATAAATGCCTGCCTCATACCTCCATGCAGGTCTGGGGCAGGGTGGGGGCCTCCCTCATCGCTGCTGCTGCCTCCAGGGTGGTGCAGTTCTGCACTCTCCAGCTGTTGTGCAAGCTGCTGCTGCTGCCCCTCAAAATCGCGAGCTCAAAATAAAGGGAAACATAAAACAAATATCAAAGAACAAGCTCACCACAAAACCGGCGAGCGTTTTCACCGCCGAGGAGGGAGCAACACACTCCGACGTCAAAATTTCGAACTCGACAGCTGGTGCACGGGGGCTCATAAAACCGGTGCAGATTAACTCTATATTGTTTGTTTAATGCATATGTCAACTCGGATTTGCTTGCTTGCATTTTTTGGGCGGAGTCCCTCTCCCTGCCAAAACACCCCTCCCCTGTATCTCCCCAGCCACTGCACCATCCGAGATTCTGAGACCAGTTTTACCTACCCATTTTGCACTGGGGACACACATATCTGGTCAAAAATGAGTTCTGTGCAAGTTGGTCCGGGGTGCGAACACCACTACCATGGCATTTTTGCACTTGGACAAATCGAGAGGGCTGTCCTGTCGTGGAAAGTGTACAAAGGCTGTGGAATCCAAGGATTCATTTCAGAGGCCATCACAGGTGTGATGTATGCTGTCAAGCAGATCACATTTGTGCAGGCATACGATGTACAGGTGCTGCTGAGACACACACACACACACACACATACTCCCATGCACACATTCTCCCATGCACACATTCTTACTCATACGCACATACGCACTCTCACTCTCTATTTCTGCCCATCTGCAGTCAACTTCTCCCAAGGCAAGCCCTTCCGTCCCTTTGAGCAGCTCCTGGGTGTGCTGCCTGCATTACACACACTCACACGTGCGCACGCACATTCTCACTCAATACGCACATACACACTCTCACTCTCTATTTCTGCCCATCTGCAGTCAACTTCTCCCAAGGCAAGCCCTTCCGCCCCTTTGAGCAGCTCCTGGGTGTGCTGCCTGCTCCTAGCAGCAGCCTCCTGCCAGCACCCTATAAGCCCCTCATGGAGGACGCCACCTCACCCATCATCGACTTCTATCCCCTGACCTTTGATGTAAGAGCAGGGTACACAATGGCAGACCTATTGGGTAGCATGCTGCTCAGAAATCCGGTTACTTTCACTGGATGTGTGTGTGTGTGTGTGTCAAGGGGAGGGAGAAGGACTTGAGCTGACTTGCTTCTGCTTGCTTTCGTATTTTGGGTGACCATCTTGCACACATCTCCACATGTGCGCTTGAGTCACTAAAATCGTACCTCAATGCAAAGCTGCAGCCAGTCTGTTGAGTGCTCATAGGGAATTGAATTTGCATATTCAATGACTCCCAATTGCTGCATGAAAAGTAGGTTCCCACTCTGCCTGTAAGTTCAAAGTATGTTCCTACTTCACCTGTGCATCAATTGCTTTTCCCTATTAATAAACTGCAGAGTTCTCTGCTTGCAGAAGAACTCTACTTCTTGCAGGTGAGTAACTTGTGTAATGCACTTTCGCACAAAAGAGCATGTTCTATATCATATCTGAACTCCCCCTGCCTACTGAATGAGCCGTGAAAGAACTGCCGTAAAACGACAGTGAATACTTTCCAACTCACTCACCATCACTTTGCCATCAAGCAGTAAACACACGACATAGACTGTATGAGCAATTTATACAATAATTTGCAAAACATAGAAACAGGGTACCGTGCATTCCACCACCACCGTGTCATTCACGCAAGGTTAGACCCACAGGAAAACGAAGTCTGCAGCGCAACTCCAGCAGGCGTGTACAGGCATTCTCATGTGCAGGTAGATAGGCAGGCATGATACAAAGGACGAGCGAGCTCTGTCATTAGCACTGCAAGGATGGGAGTTGTTTACCCATCTTTCGCTGATACTCCAAAACTTGCAGGTGGATCTGGAGGGGAAGCGAGCTGCATGGGAGGGCATCGTGAAGATTCCTTTTGTGGACGAGGTAAGTCTGTATTGTGTGTGCGCATCTCCTACCTTGGACGAGGTAAGTCTGTATTGTGTGTGCGCATCTCCTCCATTGGATGAGGTAAGTCTGTACATTGGATGTGCATTGGATGTGCATTGGACGAGGTAAGTCTGTATTGTGTGTGCGCATCTCTTCCATTGGATGGGGTAAGTCTGTATATTGGATGTACATTGGATGTGCATTGGACGAGGTAAGTCTGTATTGTGTGTGCGCATCTCTTCCATTGGATGAGGTAAGTCTGTACATTGGATGTACATTGGATGAGTCAAGTCTGTATTGTGTGTGCGCATCTCCTAAATTGGGATTCGATAAATACAAGGATTGTTTGTGAAATCAGGCAAGACAGTGACTTTGAGCAGTGTGGCAGTATGTACACACGCGAGGCAAAAGCTGTGCTCCCAATACAAGCAAGCTGTGTACACACGCGAGGCAAAAGCTGTGCTCCCAATACAAGCAAGCTGTGTACACTCACGAGGGAAAAGCTGTGCTCCCAATACAAGCAAGCTGTGTACACTCACGAGGGAAAAGCTGTGCTTCCAATACAAGCAAGCTGTGTACACTCACGAGGGAAAAGCTGTGCTCCCAATACTGTTGCAGTACACAAACCAAGGGAGAGCTACAACAGGACTCTGTCTGCTGCATGTCAGGCCATCCTCTCGCCACTCCTCTCAGCTGCTGGCATGTATACACACATGCTTTTGCTGCCTTGCAAATAAGTGCTGAACAAAAGGAACCCTAATTCTGAGCGGCTTGTTTTTTGTGGCTTGCTGCAGACCCGCCTGCTCCCAGCTGCTGACACAGTGACCAGAAAGCACCTGGCCCCTACCCTGGTGTTGGCTAGATCTACCGTAATATTGTTATTCCCATCTGTTGCAATCTGTTACAGACCCGCCTGTTCCCAGCTGCTGACGAAGTGACCAGAAAGCACATTGTAACTCCCCTGGTGCTTAAATCAACCAAACGACCATTATATTTACGGTTTTCTGCAGACCCGTCTACTCTCGGCTGCTGACATAGTGACGAACAAGCACCTGGCCCCTCCTCTAATGTTCACTAGATCAACCTAATATTGTCATCGTACCTCCCCTGGTGTTGCCCGAATCAACCCTACTAACCTTACCCTTGTCGGCATGGTATCCTGCAGACCCGTCTGCTCTCGGCTGCTGACATAGTGACGAACAAGCACCTGGCCCCCAATGAGGCCAAGAGAAACGAGGCGGGCAAGATCTTGGTGTTCGCCATGCAAAAAGGGTCCCAGGAGAATAAGTTCTGCATGAGCACGCTACCCAATGTGAGTGTGTGTATTTATGTCTCTAGGGATTAGATTTGACAGGTATTTGAAACAAGGTGTGTGTGTGTATGTATATGCATTTGTGAACGTGTTTGCGTTTGTTGTTGCGTGTGCGTGTGCTTGTGTGTGTGCCTATGGTAAGTAGGGGACAGACATTAATCTTGTGCATGCCAAAGCTGCGTGTTCTCTTCAGTGTGAGTAGGAGAATCTGTTCAAGAGTTCATAATTTTTTCTTTAATGCTGCAAAAACACCTGCGTCTCATGCACAATAACTTAAGGGTTACAATTCACAATGTTATGTTGTTATCATGCATGTTTGAACCTTGCATTCCAAGGTTACATGAAATATTTACCTAGAATTTAAGCAGGTGTCTGGCTGCTGATTGTCGTTCTATTTCATGCAACAGGTTTTGCTAACCGGATTTGTCTTGGGGACTATATTAAGGCATGCACTTTGTTTGTTTTACATTTCTACAACCATGCACGCAGCAAAATTGCGCGCTTGCAGTACTCTCTCTCTCTCTCTCTCTCTCTCTCTCTATCTCTATCTCTATCTCTCTCTCTCTCTCTTTCTCTCTCTTTCTCTCTCTTTTTCTCTCTTTCTCTCTCTTTCTCTCTCCCTCTCTCTCTTCCTTTCTCTCTCCCTTTCACACACACACACATAATTATGCACTCACACAAACCACAACACATGTCCTGTGCGTTCATTTCAGATGTTTAAAGACGTGCTGCATCCTGGCAGCCACCTGTGCGAGCGCCCCATCCCTCCCTCCCTTCCGGCTGGAGCCAAGGGTTTTGTGCCAAGCTTGGTGCCTGGCACAAGCACAGGCACAAACGCACCCTTGGGGTTCTCCACCCTCAAGACCATGAAGGTATGCGTTTTATGTGATGTGTTTTGGGTGTGTGTAAGTGTATTTGTACAAGTGGGTGTCGGTGTGGATTATATTGTGGGTGGTTGCAAGTGGGTGGGTGGGTGGACGGGTGGGTATGCATATGTGAAGAGTGTTGTGTGTTGTGTTTGTGTGTCTTCCATGTGCATGAATTGTTCCTGCCGTGCTGCTTTAACACAATCAAGTGTCGTTGCCAGTCCACTCAGAAGTGGCTGCACACGTATTAAGTTACAAAGCATACGTATTATGTTACAAAGCACACGTATTATGTTACAAAGCACATACGTATTATGTTACAAAGCACACGTGTGTGTGCATGCAAATGTTCCCAGTTTATACTTCACTCTCTCAAGTTTGCAACATAAACACCCGCACGTGTGTGTGTGTGTGTCGCGCTTCTTCAGGTGCAAGGGAGCTTTAAAGGCATAGCTGTGAATGTGCTGGGCACCCCCAGCAAAAAGGAGAGCTTTGTGATCAACCTTCAGGATCTGAGGTAAGTTTCCGAGGGGGAAGAAAACGAACAAATTGATTTTGGGTGAGGGAGAGTTAAAGGGGATTGTATTGAGAGCATAATTGAACAGGTTTTAGGTGAGAGAGGGAGTGAGGAGGTGGTTTATACGTCAGGTTAGTCCTAGGTTGTGGGGGGACATTAGGGAATACTCTGATAAAATTCAAAGCGTGGGGGACATTAGGGAAAACTCTGATTACATTCAAAGGGAGGGGATGCTGCTGTAAGTCGATGTTTGAAACGGCAGAAACGTTTGAGTAGGTTATAGGAGGAAGAAAGGGGTACTGATTCAGTGTGTAAATTTGTTTTGAAGAGGGGGAGGAGTAAAGGACACATGCAAGTAGAATTTAGGCGAGGAAGGAGGAGATGTAGCTGCACAAGTGATTGCAAAGCTGCTGGGTTCAGTGTGAAACACATGAACTCCAGTTTTTGCAGTGCAGCAAAAGTGATATGTCAATTTATCACTCTTGCTTGTCACTTTCACTCTTGCTGTGTTTCTCTGTTGTTTCTCCATCTTGGTAATGTCCCCCGCCTACTGCATCTCACAATGCAAACAGAAAAGAACCAAAGTAACACCATACGTAAAGAATATCACCGCCCTTAATAACGTTTTGGAGAGGGGGGTAGTGATCAAATTAGTTCTTGTAAAAATTATACATTTACGTGATTTTCCCAGTTGCAGGGAATTTACGAGATTTTAGGTGGGGCGTGATCATTTTATATGAAAGTATTCATTTTTAGGAGGAGAGGCAGTAAGTACATGTACGTATAGTATGTAAATATTTTTCTAACCCACCTTACATGTCTAAGCTTGTTTGGTGGGGCTCTACCTCGTGTGAGCATTAGTTGAAAGCTCTTTTCAATACGCATGCTGGGCACTGGTTGAGAGTCTTCTTCTTAAAGGCACGCTAATCCCTGGTTGGGAGCCTTTTTTTCAAGGCATGCTGAGCACTAGTTGAAAGTCATTTTTCGAAAAAAGCATGGTTGACAGTTTGTCTTGGAAGGCACGCTTATCCCTGTCTCACTTTACTTTTTGCTTGTTGCCATTTCTTTTGCTCATCGTGCACAAGCCTCTTGTCTGCCTGTACTGTTTTCTGCACAAAACGTGTACGTGCACGCACACACACACACATATACCTTTATACAAGCATTGACGCACACATACCTCACAGAAATGCCCTGCCAGACACGCACATGCACATATACGCACCTCACAGGGAAGCCCTGACACACACACCCACACACACACATACAGACACACACACACACACATCTCGCAGGAAAGCCCTGCCAGAAACACACCTTAACGCTGCTGCTGTGGCACCCATTTTGCTTGGAGCACGGTGCTACGTCAACTGGCCACACTTACAGGTCAGTATGTACAGACTACTTAAAGTACGGAAGCGGTGTCACTGCCGCTGGAGTGTAAACATTCTTTTTAGTGCAAGCTGTCAGAGTTGTGGTGATGGGTATGCTTACTGCTAGCCTATATGAATTCATGTATTTCTGCATTTACAAGCAGTCTTGCACACGCATTCAATGACCTTGACAAGGACATCCTCGGTGTGTTAGTAAGATTCTGCAAAGTTATGCGGCTTCATTTGGTGCCTCTGTTTGGCTGTTTGATTTGCATTGTGATATGTGTGTCTGAAGGATATCCCGATTGCTTGTAGATTGTTGTGATTTTTTGTGGCTGCATTCGGTGCCTCTGCTCGGCTGTTTGATTTTCATTTTTGTGTCTGAAGAATATCCCGATCGCTTGTAGAATGTTGTGATTTTTTGTGGCTTCATTCGGTGCCTCTGCTCGGCTGTTTGATTTGCATTTATTTTGTCTGAAGAATGTCCTGATCGCTTGTAGATTGTTGTAGTTTTTGTGACTTCATTTGGTGCCTATAATTGGCTGTTTGATTTGCATTGTAATATGTGTGTCTGTGCTTGCAATGAGCTTTGTGTCGTGCAAGTGTCTAGGTTTGTTGATCATGTAAGCTTGATTTATCCTTCAGCTTAATAAATGCAGTTAGCTTAATCCATCCTGTTGTCCTGTTCTCCTGTAAACTTAGTTTAGCAGCATGCCTGCCTCGTTTGTACCCTGGTTCTTGTTCGTGCAAACAATTGTGAGCACGGTTTAATGCATTTCTTTGCATCTGCACAGGAGGTCGTCACTGTGCAGGCTTCTAACTTCTGTGTGTTCCACATAAAAATCAGAGAATCAATCTCTTACTTAATCTTGGTTCTTAATTGGTCTTGTATCAAGGAAGCCCTTTGTATGCAGGCTTCTGGAATTTTGTGTGTCTTACTAATAAATCCAGCATTACACTTGTACCGTGCTTTTGTTTCATTGTTCTATATCGCAGGAGGCCCTCATCGTGCGGGTGTCTGACGAAATGGAGTCTTGCAGCCTTGTCAAAGGCAAGAAGGAGCCCCTGAAAAAGCTGTGGAGCGCGCACGAGGCTTCACAGTGGCAGACCGAAAATGCACAAGTGGGTGATGCTTGATGCTTAAGCATGAGATGTGTGTTTAACATGGGACGTGTGTTTAAGCATAGGGCGTGTGTTTAAGCATAGGACGTGTGTTGATACATAGGGCGTGTGTTTAATCATAGGACGTGTGTTCAAACGCAGGGCGTGTGTTGATACATAGGGCGTGTGTTTTATTATAGGACGTGTGTTTAAACAAAGGAAGTGTATTTTATTATAGAACGTGTGTTCAAACATGGGACGTGTGTTTAAACAAAGGACGTGTGTTTTATCATAGGACGTGTGTTGAAACAAAGGACGTGTGCTTTATCATAGGACGTGTGTTCAAACGCAGTACGTTTGTTGATACATAGGGCGTGTGTTGAAACATAGGACGTGTGTTTAAACATGGAGTTCACAAAGGCAGGCACGGGATTGTGTGCAGCTTCAATGTTAATGTATGGCTTTTTAGCGTTTGCAAAAGAGAGGGGGGGGGGGGGGGCCAGTTTTAGCTTGCATGACGCAAAATAGAGATGCGCTGCTAAACTGCTACGGCTCTTGGGAAGGCAGTCGTTCGTTCCAAGTAATAAGCATTCAAGGTTGTACACCAATATTGCACACCGGTACATGCGTTGTGCACCAATATTGTACACCGGTACATGCATTTTACACCAATACTGTACACCGGTATATGCGTTAAGCGTCTTGTGGTTGCAGCTCATAACTTGTGCATGTATGTAAATAAGCGTAGTCCTTATAAAGTCCACTTCACCTGAACTCGCAAGGAACAAGTGCTGCAGTGCAACCATACCTTTTACCATCCTCACCATACAATTATGCACACATGTCAGCCTGGCACACACACACACCTGACATACCCATTCTCACTCACACAAACACACATATACACGCGCACACACACACTATACACACATACTCACACGCGTGCAAGCACATGCACACATGTACGCAGCTGGTCAACTCCACCCTCACCCGCTTTGGCATTGACGTGGGGCGCTGTGATCTCATTGTGCACGTCAAGATTTGCAAAGGCTTCGTGCGGCATGCAGACGGCAGCGTGCAGAGGCAACTAGCTGCCGAAGAAGCAAACTTCCCGCTGCAGGTGAGTTCGTGTGTGTGTGCATGCTTAGGGGGGTGCGCGTGTGTGTGCGTGTGTGTGTGTGTGTTGGATGTGTTATTGTGAGTGTTGCGACATGCAAGGTAGAAAGGAACTGTGTTTCATGTATAAGGTGACGACCACAGTTGGAAAAACGGTGGAGGTAAACACCATGTCAAAAACTTGATACACGTTTTGTCGGGGGTGATACGTGAGCGCCCTGCCTCTACGCAAGCAGACAGTGCTGCTGCTGAAGCTCCCCAACCTGTGGACCTGGAGTATTAGATTTGTTGTTCACACGCTTTCTGTGCACACGTGGCCCATCAATGCATAGGGGGTGATCCGGGAGCGCCCTGCCTCCATGCAAGCAGACAGGCCTGCCGATGCTCCCCAGTCTGTGGACTTGCAAGAAGGCATGCAGGTCAGTTTGGTTTGGTGAAACTAGTTGTGTGTATGATTTATGATCGGTGATATTTTCGTGACTCCAGTATCTAGTTTAAATCCGGCTGCGTGGCCACCGTTCTGCAAGGGGGCATGCAGCTCACACTCTGTTATGCTCAGCAGATTTTTTTCGTTTTGAGTCCTTAAACCCTAACGGCTGTATGGACCCACCAGGCAGGGGTCGACTGAAAACACTTGCCAAGAGTCATTGCCATACGTCACCCCATTGCTGGCGACGTTATTCGTGTTTAGGCCAGTTACTGTAACATGTACAAGGGATTCAGAGATTTCAGCCTAAATGGGTTTTGTATGGTTATCATATGTACAAGGCGCAAAAGCAGGACAGAGTTCTATTCCGGCTCGGTTCCATAGATGTTGGAGGTGGAACTTACACTGGTCAACAGCCAAAGAATGCTTGTTCACCTCGATTTCTTTGTGTGCTCTTCCTCCTCTTCAATGACGCATCTCAGTTCTATTTCGCTTGCATCGTGAGATGCATAGGGCTCTGTCATTATTACCAAGGAGAACACAACAACTCAGAGAAACCGGAGAAACAGTAGAAAACTAAAGACTATAATAATAGAAAAGAGGTGAGGGAGGGGGGGCAGTAAGCTAAAGAGAGAGTTGTGTTCTCCAAGGAATAAAAAGAATGGAGAAGGGAAGCAGAAACCGGAGAAAAGCAGGAAGTGAGAACATCTCACTTTATGCTACACTTCAAGAACCTGAGTTCAAGTGTTTCACACTGAACTCATAAGTTCTATTTCGCTTGCATCGTGAGATGCATAGCGCTCTGTCATTATTACCAAGGCAGACTACATTCGTGGTTCAGTAGTGCATGGCCCTGGTTGGAAGCAATTTATTGGCAATAGGCCTCTCAATGTATACGTGCATGGCCTGGCTCGATCTCCAAGCTCCATGAGCCTGGAAAATATGATCAGGAACACCCTCCTTGGCAACGAGGGTAGCACCCCCAGAGCGAAGGGAATGCAGGCCGTATCTGGCAGCAAAAACTGCGAAGGACATGT
>Ga0307947_1003957_pt1 | contig 11805 bp, 14 predicted proteins | sample OrgLakmetagen232_FD_201840 | JGI IMG/M metagenome (GOLD analysis project Ga0307947, IMG submission 201840) | Saline water microbial communities from Organic Lake, Antarctica - #232 | ecosystem: Environmental > Aquatic > Non-marine Saline and Alkaline > Saline | place: Antarctica: Organic Lake...
TGTGTGTGTGTGTGTGCACGCACGTATGCGTGTATGTATGTGTGTATATATATATATATATATATGCGTGTGTTTGTGTGTGTGTGTGTGTGTGTGTGTGTGTGTTTGTGTGTGTGTGTGTGTTTGTGCGTGCATTCATGCGCGCGCGCTTGCATGTGCAAGCGCGGGAGGCAACCCTTACATGCTCAACCAGACTCAGGGCGTCTGAAATACAGCCTCCCTTGGATATGATATAATGCTTTAAGGCCTGAAAAGGGGCAGCCACAGGCGCAAACTTGTTTCCGTGCACATTGTTGACTGAGATTAATCTCCTCCCCCCCGCTGTGTTGTGTGCACTGGATTTTTGCCGATGGACAATTGGCAACTTATTGCCAGAGGTCGAGTGCAGCAGCTGGAGAGCTTCTCCCACAAAACCATTCATTCGAATTCACCACAAAATTAAAATTTACATTTAACAGCAATCCAAATGCGATTCCTCGACCGCATCAAAGAAACCTTTTCCAGTCCTAAAAGGGGGAAGAGGGAATCAGCAGTCCCGAAAGTGGGTCTGCTTTGTGTACACTCGCATACATAAACATCCCACTGCAGCTTCATCATTCCAGGTACTCACAGCAAGTCTCTCCTTCTCTGTTTTTGAAGCAGGAACATGAGGATGACCATGAACCCACCTCGTCCAGCAAGTCAGTTGCAGGAATTCCTCAATGTGGGTCAATGTGGGCAGCTGCATTTGCATTGACGCTGCGTGCAATCAAGCGAAATTCAAGCATGACCCACGTGCTAGTGTTCAGCAGCACCCTGTCATGACCTCAAAGAATCCAACACTGACTTTCAATCCTGCTACGTTGCAATGCACATCCGCATCCGCAGCTTCCACCCATGCTGAGCAGGCAGGGAAAGGTCTCGCTGCTTCTCCCCGCTTATTTACATCTGTAAGCACACACACATTTCTTCTCTTGAAAATTTAGGAGCAGCTCGCTTGCTCACTCTCGCTTTCTGTCTCACACTGACACACATTCACAAACACACATGCATACTCAAACACATGCAGGAGAGCATGAAGCTGCTGAAGAACATCTTGCCTGAAAGCATTATCCAAAGAATGCAATCAGGGCAGAAGTTCGTAGCAGATAGCCACGAACATGTTGTCATCCTGTTCTCAGGTGTGTGTGTGTGAATGTCTGTTTGTGTTGGTATGTGTGTGAGTGTGTCTGTATACGTGTGTCTTTTTGTGTATGTGCCTGCGTGGGTGTGTGCCTATATATGCGTATGTACGTGCGTGTATTTGTTTGTTTGTATGTGCGCTCGCGCTCCACATGTTTGTGTACTGCATTGCTGTTGCAATGATAGCAGAATGTTTGTGTCCATATGCTTCTAGTATAATGCTTAAGGTTGTTTCTACACACACTCAAGCACACACACACATATATACACACACACACACACAAACACATACACACACATGCTCACATTAAACTGTCTGCAGATATTGTGGGCTTCACCCGTCTGTCATCAAAGCTGCCCACTGCTGAGATATTCCTCATGCTGACAAACATGTGAGTGTCCAAGCCCATGACGTAGTGTGCTTGCTGGTGTGCTCAACCAGGATCTGTCATGCAAGTGTATTGTATTAGTGTGTGTGGTCAAAGCTGCCTGCGACCAAGCCCTCTCTCATGCTCACACCCGACATGTGAGTTGCTAAGCCCCTGAAGTAGTATGCTAAGTAGTGTAATATGTGTCATGCAAGTTTTTAATAACTGTGCGACTGGTCAAGGCTGCCTGCGACCGAGTTCTGAAGCAGTGTACTCGTTCATCATGTACCTCAGCGTACTTGTTGATCACTTACCGTCGATGAATTGCAGACTCACTACTCAATTAAGATGTGTCATGCAAGTTTATAGTAACTGTGTGCGTCGTCCTTCTTGCCCGCCGTTGGTATCTTCCTACTCCTGATGCGGGTTGCCAGTTCCATGGTGTATTTGTAGTTTTGGCCATGATCGTATTTATACACCGTGCATGACCGTATATTTGGTTGTTTCCTTGCCAAAAATACCGTGTGTACACCGTATATGTATGGTTCTGGCCATTCCTATGTGTTTGCAGTTTACGATTTGGCTACGATGTGGCTGTGCAATGTATTGCCGCTCATCGGATTATGTTGCAATTGTGTGCGTTCCTTCAAAAGCGCCCAATGCGCAGGCCAACTGCTCACAGCTGAGCTGCTTACTATAGTGCTTATCACAAGATGTTACCGAGCAATACGGATGCCGCTGCCATTGGCATTGAAGCATTGCATGCTATGCAGTTCTTGCCTGGGGTGTGATCGCATTAGTGTATGCGTGATGCTGGCCTAGCATTGTGATCACCGCTGCCATTAGCATTATCGCATCGCATGCTATGCAGTGCTTGCCAAGGGTGTTATCGCATTGGTGTATGCGTATGCGTGATGCTTGCCTAGCATTGTGATCACTGCTGCCCTTGCCCTTACTGCACTGCATGCTATGCAGTGCTTGCTAGGGTGTGATCGCATTGGTGCATGTGCGAAACTAAAGTTGTTGTGCAAAATTTTGCCACGGCCCACTCACCTCACCTCACGTGTCAGTGTTAGTTTTAGAGAAAGTACGAGGTTATGCAGAAGTGCACTGCACTTGCCGGCCGGAGGTGGGTCTTCTATTCATATTATTCACTGCCAGCCTAAGTTGGTAGCAAGTGTCGCACAATGCACAGACCTGACCACCTCCAAACTTTTCCTGTACGGTCCAAACAAAGGTGCTCATGGCCAAGGCAAAAACATGGCTACTGTGGTTGGGCAAACACAAACACACATAGTCATGCACATACTGTATGGCATCTTTTACTCGATTGCTGATCTGGGTTAGAGCCAAGGCATCTTGCATCCATTTTTTATTCTGATGCAGGGATCGCTACCAACAAGTTGGATTCTGTGCGGTGCATACTCAGCACTGCCATTGCACAATGACCTTGGCCTCTCGCACCTTTCTGCCAGTTGATTCACATGTGTGTGTGTGTGTGTGTGTGTGTGTGTGTGTGTGTGTGTGTGTGTGTGTGTGCGTGCACTTACACTTTTGCTCAGGTTCAGCGCGTTTGACAAGCTCACGGATTTTTCACGTGTGTGCGTGCGTGAACTTACACTTTTGCTCAGGTTCAGCGCGTTTGACAAGCTCACGGATTGCTTTTCGGTCTACAAGGTTGAGACAATTGGTGCGTGCACGCAGCATGGCTGCCTAGGCTTTCCTGATTTATAATTAAAATCGCTCGGTGCATGTGCGTTGCTTGGATGTCTCGGCCTTCCCAATTCATAGGTCAAATCACTTGCTGCGTGTACGTGGCTAGGCATTCGCAACTTACACTGTTGGGACAAACATTGTGTGCTCACAAGAAGCCTGCTAGGCAGCGGCAGCTAGAAAGAACTTGTGGCTTGTGTATATGTTGGATTGTGCGTTTGTACTGTCTGACACCCGTAATTTTGGCCAATCGTAATTTGGACCGTGCTGTACGGGGTACTTACGGTTCAAAATTCAACTCTACGGCATAAGTGCACAGGCCTGTTTTTGTATATGTTGGATTGTGCGTTTAAGGATAGTGAAGTTCTGTGAGGCGCCGGGTATTAAGCCCATGCCTGCAATTGTTGTAGTAGGAATAGCCTAAGGATCACTACTAGTGCATAGCATGGCTTTAGCTGGTGCAACACGCGTGAGAGGTCTCGCATGAGGATATGCACTCTTTTAAGTGAGATTGTCAGCCACTTGTGCAATATTGTATTGTACTGTTGCATAAAATGTCAGACAGAGCAGCGCACGGATCGTTACGAAGGCACAGCCACCTTGCCTCCTCCTGCGCAATACCTAAGGCAGCAGCATGCGTACTCGAGGCTGTCTAGCCAATAGGATGCCAACACACAACAACGGCAAAGCCAGCAGCATGCACTTCCAAGGCTTCTCGTATGCTCAATGGGACCCAAATACACAGGCTGCTCAATCAGAAGCATGCATGGTTCAGGTGCCCTGTGCATCCCTTGTAGCAGCTCATTACGTGCATAGGGTAAGCATTGGGTGTGTGCGCTTCCTCCAAGCAAAAGCGCACCACAAAGCGTGCGTTTGTGCGTAGCATGTGCGTGCGCGTGTGATGGCCTGCATGGCAGCAGCTTTGTGAATGCACCCTCTAAGTGTACTCCACACCAGGAGTACCATGTCACCACATAAAGTCATGTGTCACCAAACCAATGCCTAGGTTTGGAATGCCAGCAGTATTCACCGTAACTGCATGCGAGTGTGCTTGTTTTTTTTCTCATATGCATGTGTGTGTGTGTGTGTGTGTGTGTGTGTGTGTGAGGTCTAGCATAGTAATTTACAACACGGGAGTGTGCACAAGCGTGCGTGTGTGCTTATGTGTGTTCTCAGTAAACTCCTCATGCATGTGTGTGTGTGCAGGGTCTCACATAGTCATTCACAACACAGGAGTGTGCGGGGGTGTGCAGTTTGCAATGTGTGTTGCCCCTAAAGGACCTAGTGTGGAGCGTGTTTCTGTGCATGCCTTAGTGTGGAATATATTTGGTTTACTGGAACCCAAGCTAGAGCGCATGTCACTGTAAGGTTGTTACGGGGTCGACAGAAGTTTATGCTGAAAGAGTCCAGGATCAGCCCAGCTGCACGCTTATTTTCTTCTAGATATGTGTGCTGCAGTACCCACCTGCGGTATGTCTGTCTGCAGGATATGTACGATGTTTATATCATGTTACATGTTTATATCATGTTGCATGTTTATCATGTTATATGTTTATATCATGTTACATGTTTATATCATGTTGCATGTTTATATCATGATACATGTTTATATCATGTCACATGTTTCAATGTGAATATAGACTGCTGCAGTGATATCCGGTAACCGGTAAGATCAGGTAACCTCGATCTGATCACAGTTTGCGGGTGTGGGTGCTTTTTGCAGGTGACGCCTACATGGTGGCAGCAGGTCATGATGATTAATCTAATCGCTGATTGATCGCTGGTTGATCTGATCGCAGGTGACGCCTACATGGTGGCAGCAGGTCATGATGAGGATAAGACCAAGGTGGGCTCTGGCGTATCGCTGCCATATTTATTTTCAGCTTGCTATGGACGTGTGTATGTGTGTGCAAGCGTGTGGTGTATGTTTGTGTGTGTGTGTTGAGGGGAGGGTGCACATGTGTGTGCGTGTGTGCACTGTTGAGCTCAGCTTAGTCCATTTCGCATGCGTTCCTGCCAACATATGGCACTAACCAATGGGAGCGAGACTTGCAACAAACGCGTCTGTTTCGTTTAGATAGGAAGAACAGCATGTTGTGTAGCATTTGAGCAACTTGTAATCATGCATGCTTGTGTGCGTGCGCGTATTTTTGCAGGTCAGGAAAGGCTCCCCTGTGGAACGTGTGTTGAGGATGGCCAAAGGCATGATGGACGTCGTGCAGCACATCACCGCACCAAATGGGGAGCGCCTGCGCATTCGCATCGTGAGTCAACTTTTTGAGCCGTTTTTATTCAGTTTGTCGCATTCTGTAGTCGTACAGATTATGCATTACAGATTACAGGTTTTGAGGCTCGCCAAGCAGTCAGTGTCATGCAATGCATACGCAGCTCTGAAAACAGATTGGGATGGCAAACAGGTCTGCAATTTTGAGCAGACCCTTCAAATAACAAGATGCGCACACTTCGCAAGAGGATGGGTGTAATGCAGCGAGGCGGAAAATGTGAACCCCTTTGAACTTATGTATAGCCTTACATCAAACGTACCCACAATGTGTCCGCGCATAAAGAGTGTCTGTACACGCTGTGTCATGGATAATTACGGGAACAATGACGAGTGTGCATGTGCTGACCTTGCTACATGCATGCTGAAATAGTTTTGCACACATACACACACGCAAACTCACACACACACACACATACACGTATACACACATACACATGTAAAAACACGTGTACACACCCACCCACACACACTTATACACACAGACGCACACACACACACACACTATGTTTATACACACAAATATCATATGCCTTTAGGGCGTGCACTGTGGCCCAGCTTTTGCCGGTGTCATTGGCAGCAAGTGTCCTCGCTACTGTTTCCTAGGAGACACGGTGAACACGGCTTCAAGGTGCGTTAAACAAAAGGAGGTTCATTCAGACACGCGTGCATGTACACATGTACACACAATAATCTGCACACATATATGCACGTGACCGACAGACAGGGTGCATGCATGCATGTGAGTGTACGTAAGTGTGTGTGTGTGAGTGTGTGTGTGTGTGTGTGAACATGCCTTCACACTGCGCGTCCTTAAGCATGCCCATGTAACCCCCTACCAAACCCATTCAATAGAATGCGTGTGTGTTTCCTTCAACGCACAGGATGGAGTCCATGTCCTTCCCGATGTGCATCCAAGTCAGCGCGGCCGTCCACAAGGCCTGGCCCGACGGCCACAACCAGTTGCAGCAGCTGAGTGCCCGTGAGGTCAAGGGCAAGGGCCAAATGACCACCTTCCTGCTCAAGGTGTTTAAGTACTGCCTGTTGCCTGTTGTAGCACGATGCTGGAGATGAAATACACGTACACACACGCGCGCACAGACACACAAAGGCACACATGACACACACATGTAAACAGTATACACGTGTGCTCAGGCTCGCATTAATTAACACACACACAAACACACACACACACACACACACACACGTATTGACACTGATAGACACCGAGAACACACACGCAATGCACACCACACACAAACACACATACATACACACACGCGTGCACGTCAACTACAAAACACACACTCATACACACACAATACACACACCATGCACACAGTACGGCCAATGGGAGGAGGGCAAACGCATCGTGGAAAAAGACATTGAACAGGCCCGTGCGGCTGCCAAGAGAGGGGAGAAGAAAGGAGGAACGCAAGCTGAGGGGGAGGGGGATGAGCAGGGGAAAAGTGAGGGCCGCCCTCGCCCCCTGGGCTCCATGTTTTCTGTTGCACCACAGGTACGGTGCAGTCCGCTAATCTTGCCGCTTTGGACAGATCCTTGTCTTGCTGTTGCACTTTTCGGTACGTAAAATAATATATATGTTACGAGTTACTATTCTCACTTATAAATGTAGTCTCCCGGTATAAACAATGTACTGTCGTCCCGTCTTGAAAGTATAATGGTATATAGAGGGGCAATGCAAGCACACGTACAGTTTTTGCTCATGATTGGGGGGTGGAAGCCTTTCAAAACATGTATGGCCTTCATTTGCACATTCACGGTTCTAGGCAGCTGCCTATACGGGTGTGAGTGCTTTGGCTGCGCTAACGAGTTTGTGCAATAAGTAGGGGGCGGCTAAAAACCGCATATTTACACCGTACATGACCGTATATCTGGTGATTTCCCTGCCAAAACTACCGTACATACACCGTATACATATGTTTCCGGCCAACCCTAGATACGAGTCTTAGGATTTCACAGCTCAAGGCAACTGCACGTCTGCCTACATAGCGCTCATCCCCGACCGTATGTGTGCTCATGTTTGTGTGTGCTCGTGTTTTTGTGTGCTCATACTCTGTGCGTGTGTGAGTTTGTGTGCATGTGTTTGCGGGTGCTCTCAAAGTAAAGGGAGAGCACTCGCTGCCAAATAGCAAGGCGCTGGAGGCAACTAGGACACACTGCTCCCTGTAGCATGTCTACACACAACACACATACACACGAGCGCACATGCACATGCACATGCACACACACATGCAACCGTGCGCCCGCACGCAGAACGGCAACGCCTTGGAGGCGGCAGCAGCTGGATACTCACAGGAGGAGGCCTCAGATGCTCCGACCAATGGCACCGCTACAATCATTACAGGAGCGAGCCAGGACCCTTACGTGCTGTCAGAACTCACCAAGCCTTGGGAGAAGGGCGAGGAGGATGACATCGATGGAGGTGCGCTCAGCTGGTGCTTGCGCTGCCATCAATGTGTGTGTGTATGTGTGTGTTAATGCTTGAGGTGCTTGCGTGAATGTGAATGTGTGTGTGTCATCAGTGCTGTGTCTGGCATTGCTCTGCTGTGTGTGCCTGCAGCGTGCGGTGCGATAACAACATCATGAGGTTGCCGAGTGAACAAGCAGGCAGCAAGTCCCATACAAAACTACTGCTTGCGTACTTTGTTTGGGTGGATGACAGGCACCTGCACAGCACTGATTGCTGTATGCCTCTTTTGAGTAGAGTCACACGTGCGACATACCCATATACATGCACACACACTTGTTCATGCATGCACGCACGTGTGGACACACGTGCACACACACTCAGGCCCGCACATCTTACTATACGATTGTGCCTGTTGCCCGGGCTTCCTTGTGAGTCCAGCAAACAGCAACACACTCACACACACACACACACACAAACACACACAAACACACACACAAACACATATACTCATGCGCACACGTACACACGCATACGCACACCTGTACCCCGCGCTCTGCCCTCTCAGGCTTCCTCGTGGGTCCAGCAAACAGCAACACCCTGTCGCACAACAACTCCACCTTCCTACTCACGGACGAGCAAGGAGAAGGGGCTGCTGATGCCTCAAACCTGCTCATGAGCAATGGTGGTCAGCCCGGTCACAGTGATCGACCCAGGTCACGGAGGCAGCTTGCCCTGTCTCGAAAGGCCACACAGAGCAGCCTCGAAGGTGTGCACGTTCACATCTTCCTTTTGTGCTGCACCACAGCTTTCAAGTGTGGCTCCCTTTCTTTCATAAGTGCAGCAACTGGCTGGCTGGCTCTGCAAGTTTCCTTATATCGTTCTTGACGGGTGGCTACGTGCACTGACATGTGACCCTGATACAGAGGTGGCTACCTGCACCGACCCTGATACGGGTGGCCACCCTGATACGGGTGGCTACGTGCACCGACATGTGATAACCCTAAACCCTAAAGACAAAGAAAAATACGTATGCAGTGAAAACTACTCCCCACGTATTAAGGAAGAGGAGCCACTATGGTACCGGGAACCGAGAACTCCTTTACCAGAAGAATAAAAAACGATCAATGGGGATCAGGAGGGTTGCAGGCTTGACCTGAAACTGGCTCCTGATGAGAGTTGATAACAGTACTGGAAAGTGCACGTCTGGTATGGACAAGTTTGGCAGCGTAGTTGACAGAATGTACATGAAGCTCGGAAGCAGGCTTCTTAGCTCTATGAGAGTCAAGACCCAGCTCCTGAAAAGATTCCAGTGTGTGATTGTTGTAGATGGTGCCACCCACTCCCAAAAGGATGGTGTGGAGGGTAACGGAGGCTCCTTGAAGGATTTGCTGTAGTGTTCTAAGTCTCAACATTGCCACTATCAGGCAGGAAAGCCCGCTCTCAGATCCACAAGCCAGGGATGAAGTGCTCTTGATTGTCCTTCTCCTTACAACAGTCTTGCCGTCTCTGAATGCAATACTGAAGGTGTCTTCAAAACACTTTACGTGCCATTGGACACGCGACACCCCATGCGCGTACACAGATACACACACGCACATGCAACACACACACACACACGCACAGTCACTGCCGCCTCCGAGGCTGCCGACAAGCAGCTGTGCGAAGCACTGAGGACGCAGCTAGACATGGTGCAAGCGCAGCTGGTGCAAGCAGGGCAAGAGGTGCGTGTATGTGGTGGTGTACTGCTGCTCCTGCCGCTGCCGCTGCCACCTTTTCTGGAGATCGTGATTGCATTTGCACATGACCACAAAAGCTGTTGCTGCTTTCTATCCAAGACGCTCACATTTGTCAAAAAGTACGTAATGGACTGTATATGGATGCACACACACATGCACACACACATACACACACACGCGCACACGCACACACATACACACACACACACACGCACGCACACACATGCACACACATACACACACGCACACACACATGCACACACATGCACACACACACACACACACATACACACACGCATGCACACATACACACACAGGCTGCCAGTGCTCGTACAGATGCAAGCACGCACCGCCTCCAAGCACAGCAGCTCACTGAACAGCTGAAACAGCTTGAGGGGTCCGGAAGCGGCCCCATCTCCGCTGGCCATCCCCGCCATCCCTACGGCCACTCTCAGATCTTCAGCCCACCCATCAGCAGGACGCTCAGCAGCTTGCCACGTGGCTCAGACAGGTGTGTGTGTGTGTGTGTGTGTGTGTGTGTGTGTGTGTGTGTGTGTGTGTGTGAGAAGAGAGAGACAGAAAGACAGAAAGACAGAAAGAGAGAGAGAGAGAGAGAGAGAGAGAGACAAGGAGATCAGGTGTAGGTCTGTGTCTGCGTGTATGTGTGTGTGCGTGCTTGTGTTCAAATGCAAGCTTGATGTTTGAATGCGACGTTTATGCGCCTGCAGTGAAGGCATAAAAAGTTGTTATAAACGTGTATTTGGGCCAAATTCGGAGTAAGATGTAACTTTTTAAACTTCCATGCGTGACCTTCTGAGTCCTTAGCACACACACACACACACACACACACACACACACACACACACACACACACACACACACACACACACACACACACACACACACACACACACACACACACATACACACACACACACACACAGGCACGCGCGCACACACACACACACACACACACACACACACACAAAAGACACACAAACACACACACCTCAGGTCCACAAGCCTTGACAATGGACACCGTGCACCCTTTGCCTCGGACAAACACTGGGACGGGGCTCCTGCGTGGGTGGCAGATGTGCGAGGCACTCCACACGTGCACGCACATCTCAGGGGAGCAGCTACTTCACAGGTGTGGGACGAACACAAATGCACAACGCACACTCAGGCACACACGTCTCACCCACACACAACAACACGTTCTCCCAGTCAAAGAGCATGCATGACACGCGTACACACACAGGCACACACAGGCACACATATACACACCCAGTACGCACGCGCGCACACACACACATAACGGAATTCACATAAGCACACACGCACACACATACTGAAGTTCACATAAGCACACACACACACACATACACACACACATGTTGTGCACACAAAATCCGTGCAGGCTGGCTCGCCCCCCCAGCAGCCCCAGCAGCAGCAAGGCCCTAAGTCCAGCAGCGGCTTGTTCAATCCAACCTCTGTCTTTGCGCAGTCCCATCGGCCTTCTTCCGATGTATTACGTTCAACGCAGCACCATTACCCCCCTGTAGGTTCACCTAGGCAGGCAAGGATAAGAGGTGCTCATGGGACACGTTCACGTGCACTTGCACACACAAGCGCAAACACACATACACATACACACTTGCGCACACACACCCACACACGCACACGCACACGCACACACACGCACACGCACACGCACGCACACATACACACACGCGTGCACACACACATACACACACGCGTGCACACACACACGCACACACGCACACACAAGTACAATGATTGGTGCTGCTTTCAGCAGGTAGTGTGTGATTGGGGTGGAGAGAGAGGGAAAATGGGGTGACATGCTTCATGCAGTACAAGGGCATATGCCAGCCGTGCCTCGTTGAGTGGTGCTGCATTCAGCAGGTTGCGAGTATTGTTAAATGAGATAAAGCTACTACTGTGCTGCTGGGGTTTGGGAGTGACATGAGGTCTGGTTGGGGTTTGGTGGCTCAACACATGCTAAATGCAGCACCACTCAATGAGGCGTAACCGAACATGCCTTTGTCCTCCATGAATCATGTCACCACCTTCCCCATTCCTCATGTCCCC
>Ga0307947_1003958_pt1 | contig 11803 bp, 14 predicted proteins | sample OrgLakmetagen232_FD_201840 | JGI IMG/M metagenome (GOLD analysis project Ga0307947, IMG submission 201840) | Saline water microbial communities from Organic Lake, Antarctica - #232 | ecosystem: Environmental > Aquatic > Non-marine Saline and Alkaline > Saline | place: Antarctica: Organic Lake...
ATGTTATATATATTATATACTTTATAACATACTATAATGTACAGGTGAATTACATATACTCTATACTTTATAACAGACTATAATGTACAGGTGAATGGAAGTAGTACATTAGTGCTGTTTCCAAGGAAGACTGAGGTACTCTCTAATCAACGTCAGTAGCATATTATAATATACAGAAGATTGGAAAGCAGTATATTTTTCCCCAAGGTTGAATGAAGACCTAAACACTGATTTATGCACCCTGTTACTCCAGCTCTCCACACTGATCTCAACAAGACTAAACCAAAGAGACCGCTGACAATGTACACCAAAAGAAAGAAAGGCCAACACCAGTTTTTCTTCTCATTTTATCTCAATGATCTTAATTGACTCGACATAAGTGAGCGACAATCGAACAAACCCCTCTTTCCAGGCCATCCCAGCTTGTCCAACGTAAGACAGACACACCATTGAACTATGCAACACACATGCCAACAAGCTTGTTTAGTCACACAGACAGAAATTACATGCTGAAACAAACTTCGTCGTACTGTGAGCAATGTTAAGTCACACAAACAGCAATAAAATGATAATACTCAGAGAATCTGCGTCCCAATGTAAGCAAGCATCTGCTTGAGCTGGTCCTGTATGGAAATCTATAGCGTAGCGGCCAAAAGTAGTTTACTCGGATTTGTGTGATAACTCATGCATTGCTTATGCATGTTACAAAATCTAAGACGGTGTTACAGCTCATTTGTGGTCAACCTCACCGATACAAATGCACGTACAGACACACACACCTACCTGACCATGCAGTCAAAGATGATGCCGAGGTCCAAGTGTGATGGAAGTTGCCGCAAGTTCAGCGTTTGTATGAAACGGCGAGAGTATGTCATGAGCCGTCTCAGATCGTTTTCCGAAGTCATTGATGGCGTGTACCTGCACCAAGCCCAAAACAAGGGTGGAGGCATTGCTAAAGTGAGCCACGAAAAGTATCCAATGCTAATATTGCCAAGCTGCCAACCTTGCTTACTGTGTGCATGTATGCATGCATGTACATATGCACGTTTGCTGGATTCTATTTAGTTCTTGCCTGGTCAACATAGCCTACAGGCTAAATGTGCAAATATGCTGTTGCATTTGTGTTAGTGGGAGACAAGGAAATGTTGCCACACTCACTGTTCAACAGCGTCTTGAAGGTTGCGCTCAAAAAACATTTGCTTGTAAGAACCCCCATGTGCAGCAGCCTGCGCATGGATGTGTGAGGAAAGAAAGTGCTTAAAATATGAATCCTGCTTTGTTCATCGCATAATGGACTCGCTTTGCAACCCGCCAGCCATTACGACTCACCTCTAAGCTCTTCCAACGGGCATTGCACCTCCTTTTCCAGTACTCTTCATCGTGTATTAACTGCAACGTTTAGGGGTTAGGAAGCACTGAGTTTAAATGTGGATCCCTGACCCTCCTCCTCCACCGTTGTCTGCTTGTGTAATGAGCAGGATTGGCCAAAATTATATGCATGATGATGTATTGGTTTGCGGCATATGGACAGTGTTTTTGTTAAAGGAGTCTCAATCACATACAGTGTGTGTACACGGTTCTGGCCACCCCTAGCAATGAGGCAAAAAAATCTTTGACTGTGGTGCTTGCTGAACAAGCATGTGAGCGTATGTGCATGTGGCTTTGCGCATTGATGTGTGTGCAACATGAGGCATTTGGCATTTGCATGTGGTTGCGTGCGTTGTCCAAATAATGTGCACTACACTCACTGCTCCCACTAGCTCTAAAGGAAGGTCCAAGGCCAAGATGTTTGTGATCTTCCGTATGTACTTGTCAGGTAGGGGCCCGAAGGTTGGGTTCTCCTCAAAATTAAGAGCTACCACTCCCACGCACAAGTCCTGCGTGAAGGGTGAAAATGCAGGCGGTGAGATTGTGTGAGATTGCTTGAGCCGGACTTGTATGTATACATGAAGGAACAACTTACTTTGAGAGCTGGAAGGGCCTGAGGTCCGTTCATGTTGGACGACGAGGACTGAATCCTTGCTTATAAACTAGGCTGAAACATTGCTTGTATCAAACAATGCATCAGTCTTCTATGTGCACAATTGCTTTGTTCTTCCAAGTCCTGTATATATGGTGCGTGCTGCTCTCTTGATCCAGTGGGGCAGCGGTCCCACCTGCTCAAATCCTTAGAGTCGCAAGATAAGTGCAACAAGTCTCTTTAAACCATTACCCAATTTAAGTTCTCTAAAGCAAGAGCACCACGAGTTATTATAATTATTCGATTCGCGAAGGAACCCGTTTGCCAATCTTGAGAGGAACGTTGAAAATAAACTGATTAATAATGTTTGATTAAAATCTCCATGCCGCTCCGGAATCTTTCATATGCTTTCCTCGGTTAGCCCATGGAGGAGGCAAGCCAGTGTAGATACAGAGCCAGCTGTCTCTGTCAAAGGATCCAGGTCAGCATACACACAGGCGAAGCTTGCCCTACATGCGCATGCGCACACAAACTTGCGAGCACGTGCATGCAAACACATATACGTGTACGCATACACACACCCACACGTATGTACACGCACGCACACGCACGCACGCACACACACACACACACACACACACACGCACACACATACACACACACACACACTCATGCACAACACACACGCATCTTACAATATAGAAATTTGTGTACACATGCCAAAGTGCGGTAGGATGAAAGACAGTGTTACAAGCACACATGTGGACATACCTGTAGGAACAAATGCATGCTCACGCACAATTGCTGCCATGCGTGCATAAAATTGCAGAAGCATGTGGCAGACACCGAAATACGATTGAAGCAGGTGGATCGCTTTGGTAGGCACCCTCCTGTGAGCAAGGAATACAAGGTAAGCGAGCACGCACACACACACACGCACACACACACACACACACAAACACAAACACACGCACACACACATTCACACATACACACACATGCACACACACATACACACACGCACACATGCACACACACATACACACACGTGCGTGCTCAGGATTCCGTGGTCGCCGTGCTGAAGCATGAAGCCTTAAATGAACTCACAGCGTCATACTTAGTAACAGCCCTGGGATCCACAGGTGAGGAGTGGAATGACTGCTGTTCTATGTGACTTTGTCGGAGTCTGCAATGTCAGCCATCTTCAGTCCGTCCTCCATTTGTCTGTCCCAACCGTCGAGCCTGTTGTTGTTTGTTAAGTAGCTGTAGCTTAGAGTTTTTTGCAATAGATCGACTTTTTACACATGGCTCCTAAACCCTTTTCAAACGTGTGCGGTTGTGTGCAAACTGCATTTGCCTAGAGTCTCTTGCCCATCGTTCCAAGTGCACCTATACCCACTCCGTACAACAACGAAATTTTGACCTCATGACAACGTCATTGCCACAACCTAAATTTTTTAGCGTTTTTTCGCTCCCTTGCCAACGAGGGATGAGCAACTGATCTTACAACCAACCCACTTGCCCACAGATTGCGCCGTGCAACATTGCGCAGCTAAACGCTCTGTGTTGCTAACGTTCTGTGTTGCTAATGTTCTGTGTTGCTAACGTTCTGTGTTGCTGATTATCACAATCTTGGCGAAGTAATTTCAGAGCACCCCGTCACTGCATTTGCTTACAGATTGCGCCGTACTGGCCATTGTGGCAGCTGACTGGCTTGCCCAAGTCCATCCAAGACTAGGCAACACCGCTGCTGTGGCCGATGCCGCCCTTCGCGCAGCTGCCACCTCCACTTTGAAACCAGACACAGCTCTCAGGTATGGTGCTTTAAAGCAAGTGATTTGTTAGATTTGTGAGCACAAACAAAGTGGCCGATGCCGCCCTTCGCGCAGCTGCCACTTACATTTTAAACCCAGACGCAGCTCTCAGGTATGGTGTTTTGAAGCAAGTGCAGTTGCTTTAGTCATAACTCATAATCACAGACAAAACATCATGTGGCGACGAAGAGTTTTCTGCGACCAAAGCCGCCCTTCCCCGGCTGCCACCTGCATATAAAATTTGAAGCCCAAATGCAGCGCTTGCACAGGATAATTTTGCAAGACCTTAGAACAATTATTCGTTCCGTTATCCTGTACAGCATACTCCAGTTTGTGGTGTGTGAAAAACCCAATAGGGCAGCATTTTTTACCGCTGCTCCAGGATTGCAGACAACCCTCAGGTTTCCCCCGACAAGGAGAACAATGCCAGAGTTTGGGTGTGAGGTCACACTGTCGCCCCTATATGTGTGTGTTGTGTATATGTGTGTGTATGTATGTTATGCGGTGTACAGCAATGGTGGATCTCTCCATCTCGCCGTGTGAGTGGTCAACCTGGCAAAAACAAAAGTCCACCGATCACAGTGACCGCACGCAATACGTTACCTTCATGCATAGGGTTGGCCAGAACCGTATATATACATCGTATATGACCGTATATGTGATGATTCCCCTGCCAAAAAAAACGAATGTACACCGTATTTGTATGGTTCTGGCCAACCCTATTCATGCAAGTTGAGCGATGTGAGGCCAGCAGATGTCACACATAACTCCAACCCACCTTACTTTACGGTCTAGTATTGGTTATGCTTATCTCTGCTCATGTTCACCATGTGTGTGGCCAACCTATTGTATGTGTCAATCCTATCGCAACTTATATTAATGCCATCCTCAGGCTCCATGAGTTTTTATACTTATGCCAACCTACTGTACGTGTCAATCCAACCGCAACTTATATTGATGCCATCCTCAGCCTCTATTAGCCTTTTTTACTTATGCCAACCTACTGCACGTGTCAATTCGATCAACTTATATCGATGCCATCCTGAACGACAAGTAGCGTGCAGCTGTGGGTCAAATATGTTGGTCACGTAGTAAGTTGATCACATAGTAAGTTGGTCACACCGTTAGTTGGTCACACAGTTAGTTGGTCACACAGTTAGTTGGTCACACAGTGTCAGTACACTGTGTGATCAACTTGCTGTGTGGCCAACTTACCGTGCGACCAACTTCTAATGTGACTAACTTATAATGTGACCAACTTATTGTGTGACCAACTTACTGTGTGACCAATTTACTGTGTGACCAACCTACTGTGTGACCAATTTACTGTGTGACCAACTTTCTGTGTGACCAACTTGCTGTGTGATCAGCTTACTGTGTGACCAACCTACTGTGTGACCAACCTACTGTGTGACCAACTTACTGTGTGACCAATTTACTGTGTGACCAACATTTTGTGTGACCGATTTCCTGTTCATTCAGCAGACCAATGTATGCTTTTTGCCACCCTGAGGCGGTACAACACGCAGCGTGCAAAGTAGGTCTCAAGCCCACCAAGTGCGTAGCCAGCCTACAGCACAGGTGTCACCTTCTGAATCATATGCCTAGGGTTGGCCAGAACCGTGTGTATACACACCGTATATGGCCGTATGTATGGTGATTTCCCTGCCAAAAAAACGTATACACCGTATATACGTATGTATGTATGGTTCTGGCCAACCCTACGTACGCCCCTTCTACTCTCAGTCTGTAGAGCAGCGTGCAGCCGTAAGTCTGAAGCCCACTGTATTTCTGGCCAACCCACTTTACATTCATTTGTAGGGTTGGCCGGAACCCTATATATACGGTGTATATACGTTTTTTTTGGCAGGAAAATCACCAAAAATACGGTCATATACGGTGCATATAAGGATCTGGCCAACCCAGTTCATTAGACCAGTGTCATGTTATGGCCACCCTCAGGCTGTACATCGTTTTGCATACAGCAGTGTGCAAGCAGTGTGCAGCCGTGGGTGTGATGCCCATCGTGTGTGTGGCCGATTTGCTGTACTCAAGCAACGTACAGCAGTGGGTGTGTTGCCCATTGTGTGTGTGGCTGACTGGCTGTACACAAACAACGTACAGCCGTGGGTGTGATGCCCAGCGTGTGTGTGTGGCCGATTTGCTGTACACAAGCAGCGTACAGCCGTGGGTGTGATGCCCAGCGTGTGTGTGGCCGATTTGCTGTACACAAGCAGCGTACAGCCGTGGGTGTGATGCCCAGCGTGTGTGTGGCCGATTTGCTGTACACAAGCAGCGTACAGCCGTGGGTGTGATGCCCAGCGTGTGTGTGGCTGATTTGCTGTACACAAGCAGCGTACAGCCGTGGGTGTTATGCCCACCGTATGTTTGACCAACCTGCTGTACATTCATTTAATAGGCTAGCACGCATACCCTTATATAACTGCCACCTTCGGGCTGCACATCATTTTCCGTTGCTACAGCATTGGGCGTGGCGCCCACCGTGCACGTAGCCAACTTACTGCACATCTTAACTTGATTAACACATACCGTCTGCACTCTCAGGCTGTACAAGCAGCGTACGGCTGTGGGTCTGAAGCCCACTGTGTACGCAGCCAACTTAGTGATTACTGCCTGCAGCCATAGTGGTGATGTGGGGCCCGCGCTTGAGGTGGGTGTGGTTGCGCTGTCCATGGAAAGTGAATCCGAACAAGGGGTGACACACACACCTACACACCTACACACACACACACACCTACACCTACACACACACACACACACACACACACATACACACACACACTGGGCAAATAGTCATTAAAGGGGTTGCGGGTAGAGTACGTGTCAGAGGGGGTGAAGGTACTCAAAGCGGCCTAGATCAAATACATGATGTGACTGAAGGCTCATTCTGACGATGTTTGAATAAAGCTGAAGGCAGGTGCAATTACATGTATGCTGTGTGTGTAAAGCTTTGTGTATATTTGTGAATAACGCTGTGTATATACATGTATGAATAAAAATAAGGCAAGTGAATTACATATATGAATAAAGCTGTGTGTAAAAAGCTGTGTGTTTACATGTATGAATAAAGCTGTGTATATAAAGCTGTGTGTATAAAGCTGAAGACAGGTGCAATTACATGTATGAATAAAGCTGAAGGCAGGTGCAATTACATTTGTGACTCCTACATATTTCTCCGTGCCTGTGAGGTGGTGTGGCTCGGTGTTCGTGAACAGGTTTGACTCAGTGTCTGTGAGGAGGTGTGGCTCCTACGTATTGTTTGTGAGGAGGTTTGGCTCCGATATGTTGTTTGTGAGGAGGTGCGGCTCCTATATATTTCTCCGTGTTCGTGAGATGGTGTGAGACCAAACATTTCAAAAAAGGCCTAACAAATATCCCCCACCACTTCAAGCGAATTGAGTATCTCATGACTCCTAGGTTGAGAGTGACGATCTGGATCAAAAGAGGAGGTAACTTGCCCAGTCCGTTGCCAATGGATTTAAGCAACCCTGAGCATGCATCTCATACATGCGCATCCATGCACTCATCCATGCATCTCATCCATGCGCATCATCCATCATCCATGCGCATCTCATGCATTTCATCCATGCGCATCATCCATCATCCATGCGCATCTCATGCATCTCATCCATGCGCATCATCCATCATCCATGCGCATCTCATGCATCTCATCCATGCGCATCATCCATCATCCATGCGCATCTCATGCATCTCATCCATTCATCTCATACATGCGCACACCCTACCCTCAGGTGTTGGAAGGGATGGCAGCTTTAGGGCTGGAAGCAATTGTTCTTTTCTGTTTGCATCGTGAGATGCAGTAGGCGGGGGATATTACCCAGGAAATAAAAAGATATAGATGCACACCCTGCCTTCAGGTGTTGGAAGGGATGGCAGCTTTAGGGCTGGAAGCGAACGAGTACAGCCTTCTAATGGTTTTACAAGCAGCCAACTTCAAGCGCAAGGGTTGCCACAAGGTGAGCGCGCATATGACATAGACATGGCTAAACTGTAAGTGCAAACGTACACTGATAAAACGTACACTGATATATTTGCAAGCAGCTAGGTCAGCGGTGAGATGCTGCCATATTGTGAGCGCGCATGACGTAAAGACAGCTAGAATGTAAGTGCAAACGTACACTGATACGGTGACAAGAAGACGTATTGGCGGTGAGACGCTGCCATAATGTGAGCGCACATGACGTAACGACATCTAAACTTATAAGTGCAAACGTACACTGATACGGTAACAAGAAGACGTATTAGCGGTGAGACGCTGCCATAATGTGATCGCGCATGACGTACGACAGTTTAAATGTAAGTGCAAACGTACACTGATACGGTGACAAGAAAACATATTAGCCGTGAGACGCTGCCATTATGTGAGCACGCATGACGTAACGACATCTAAAATTATAAGTGCAAACGTACACTGATACGGTAACAAGACGTATTAGCGGTGAGACGCTGCCATAATGTGAGCGCACATGACGTAAAGACATCTAAAATTATAAGTGCAAATGTACACTGATACGGTGACAAGAAGACATATAAGCGGTGAGACGCTGCCATAATGTGAGCGCGCATGACGTAAAGACAGCAAACATGCAAATGCAAACATACACTGATATGGTGACAAGAAGACGTTCTAGCGGTGAGACGCTGCCATAATGTGAGCGCGCATGACGTAAAGACAGCTACAATTATAAGTGCAAACGGCAGCTAAAATTATAAGTGCAAACGTGCACTGATACGGTTACAAGAAGACGTATTAGCAGTGAGACGCTGCCATAATGTGAGCACGGCTGATGTTAGCAAAGCTTATGTTTAAGCACGCATTCTCACAATTGTCCTTGTGCACACTAATGCTTATGTATCTAATTCTCCTCAAAGTGGGGCCTACAAAACTAAACTCCATACTTGACCCCTTTTATCTCCCCACAGCTGCAATACACAGAAGCACACTTACAAAGATATTTAAGCACACTCATTAGTGATGGGGTCGCATGCACCTACACGCACGATTAAACGTAACCCAAACAACCCAATCCTCGACACATACACAAATGCACACTCACATCCACTCATTCACGTACAACATCTCTACAACAGGAGGCGATGCGTGCCGCTACCGCTTGGCCAAAACACACACACACATTCACACACTTACATACACAATACACACACACATCCACTTCTTCACTACAACATCTCTACAACAGGAGGCAACGCGTGCCATTGCCGCTTGACCAAAACGCACACACACACACACTCACACACATTCATACACACATCCACTCATTCACGTACATCTCTTCAACAGGAGGCGATGCGTGCCGTTGCCGCTTGCCCAAAACACACACACACACGCACACACATTCACACACATTCATATACACACACATCCACTGCTTCACGTACAACATCTCTACAACAGGAGGCGATGCGTGCCGTTGCCGCTTGCCCAAAACACACACACACACACACACACACACACACACACACACACACACACACACACGCACGCACGCACGCACACACACACATCCACTCATTCACGTACAACATCTCTTCAACAGGAGGCGATGCATGCTTTTGCCGCTTGGCCAAGACACACACACACATCACACACATACATACACAATACACACACACATCCACTGCTTCACGTACAACATCTCTACAACAGGAAGCGATGCGTGCCATTGCCGCTTGGCCTTACGGACCATTATTACCCAGCAGCGTGGTGGACCTGTTGCTGGCTGTTTTCGAGTCCGCCATTTACAAGGCGCCTAGCTTACAGGCTGCAGAGGAGATATTTCGTGAGCTCAAGGTTAGTTCTGTTTTTTTTTCTGGGGTACAGGTCTGATGCTAAGGAGTCGGAAAAGGCAATTGTTGAGGCAAAAATCTACCAGGCTGCAGAGGAGATATTTCGTGAGCTTAAGGTTGGTTCTGTGTTTTTTTCTGGGGTACAGGTCTGATGCTAAGGAGTAAGAAAAGGCAATTGTTAAGGCAAAAACCTATCGGGCTGCAGAGGAGGTGTTTTGTGAGCTTGAGGTCGGCTCTGTGCATCTTTCTGGGCTACAGATTTGATGCTCAGGAGTCGGGAAAGGCGTTCATATTGGTACAAAGTGGGAGCTACGTTTGTTTTGGGCTACGTTTGTTTTGGGCTACGTTTGTTTTGAGTTACGTTTGTTTTGGGCTACGTTTGTTTTGAGTTACGTTTGTTTTGAGCTACGTTTGTTTTGAGTTACGTTTGTTTTGAGCTACGTTTGTTTTGGGCTACGTTTGTTTTGAGCTACGTTTGTTTGAGTTACGTTTGTTTGAGTTACGTTTGTTTTAGTTATGTTTGTTTTGAGCTACGTTTGTTTTGGGCTACGTTTGTTTATGTTTGTTTTGAGCTACGTTTGTTTTGGGCTACGTTTGTTTTGAGTTACATTTGTTTTGAGTTACGTTTGTTTTGAGCTACGTTTGTTTTGAGCTCTGCATCACTTGTAGGATGCAGAGAGTCACGTTTACATGAAACGAATGACAAGAGCACACACACATACACATACACGTACGTACACTTCCACTATCGCTCAGCTACCATGTACATAACGTCATACACATGAAACGAATGACAAGAGCACACACACATACACACACATATGCACACTCTTCCACTATCGCTCAGCTACCATGTACATAACGTTATACACATGAAACGAATGACAAGAGCACACACATACACATACACATACGTACACTCTTCCACTATCGCTCAGCTACCACGTACATAACGTCATACACAAGCTGACACACGCCCCCCTTTACGAGCAAGTGGCCACCATGTAAACTACCATGTCAAATATGGGTTGGCCAGAATCGTATATATACACCGTATATGACCGTATATTTGGTGATTTCCCTGCCAAAATCACCGTATATACACCGTTGGCCAGCTTTTAATATGACGCAAAACACATTCTTACACACACACACATTACTACCAAGTGGCAACCATGTAGTAACATATGACACAAAACACAAAACACATTCTTACACAACCCCCCCCACACAAACACCCCCCCACACAAAAACACGCACACACACATACACACACACCACTGTCACTATCGATCAGCCACCACAGCATCACAGGTGCTTACAGTTAAGTCAGGAGTGTGAGCTCAGTGCCATCACACCCAGATCACACACACACACACACACACACACACACACACACACACACACACACACACACACACACACACACACATCACGCACACACAACGACACAGCATGCACACACCCCCACAAACAACATACACGCAAAGACATACAACATACACACACACAAAGGCACACAACATGCACACACACAAAGGCACACAACACGCACACACCAGCTTACTGGCAACTAGTGACCATAACTCCACGCATGCTTGCTCTATCTCACCCTAGGAGCACATGCTCAGCATTAACCCACCCACGCATCCGCGCAAACTACACACATACACACACCCAACTTACTCACTGACATGCAGACCCCATACACACCCATATGCGTAAACCATATACACATACACACACCCAACTTACTCACTGACATGCAGACCCAATACACACCCATATGCGTAAACCATACACACATACACACACCCAACTTACTCACTGACATGCAGACCCCATACACACACATATGCGTAAACCATACACACATACACACACCCAAATTTACCCACTGACATGCAGACCCCATACACACCCATATGCGTAAACCATACACACATACACACACCCAGTTTACCCACTGACATGCAGACCCCATACGCACCCATATGCGTAAACCATACACACATACACACACCCAGTTTACCCACTGACATGCAGACCCCATACGCACCCATATGCGTGGACCATACACACACACACACCCAATTTACCCACTGACATGCAGACCCAATACACACCCATATGCGTAAACCATACACATATACACACACCCAGTTTACCCACTGACATG
>Ga0307947_1003963_pt1 | contig 11795 bp, 11 predicted proteins | sample OrgLakmetagen232_FD_201840 | JGI IMG/M metagenome (GOLD analysis project Ga0307947, IMG submission 201840) | Saline water microbial communities from Organic Lake, Antarctica - #232 | ecosystem: Environmental > Aquatic > Non-marine Saline and Alkaline > Saline | place: Antarctica: Organic Lake...
TATGAAGCACGCTACTGAAGCACACTACTCTGACGCTATGAAGCACGCTACTGAAGCACACTACTCTGACGCTATGAAGCACGCTACTGAAGCACACTACTCTGACGCTGTGAAGCACGCTACTGAAGCACACTACTCTGACGCTATGAAGCACGCTACTGAAGCACACTACTCTGACGCTGTGAAGCACGCTACTGAAGCACACTACTCTGACGCTATGAAGCATGCTACTGAAGCACACTACTCTGACGCTATGAAGCACACTACTCTGACGCTGTGAAGCACGCTACTGAAGCACACTACTCTGACGCTATGAATCACGCTACTGAAGCACACTACTCTGATGCTATGAAGCACGCTACTGAAGCACACTACTCTGACGCTATGAAGCACGCTACTGAAGCACACTACTCTGACGCTAAGAAGCACGCTACTGAAGCACACTACTCTGACGCTGTGAAGCACGCTACTGAAGCACGCTACTCTGCAAACAACACTCTCAGCTATCATCAAATGTGCCTATAATGGTGGGGTGCGTCCTCCGTCCCCCTTCTCCCCCATGCATCCCCACTCCTACTGACACCACGTGCCCAAGCTTTTGCATGGAATTGCTGCTGCTGCAGCAAGCTACAACCATCGCACATGCCCCTGCTAACTCCTTTTGCATGGAAATGCTGATGCTAGAAGCTGAAGATCAGCAAGCTACTTCCATCACACATGCCCCTGCTAACTCCATTTCTATAAAAATACTGCTGCTAGAAGCTGAAGGTCAGCAGGCTACCTCCATCACACACGCCCCTGCTGACTCTATCTTCCACCTTCATGTTCCCTATACTCAGGCTATTTACTTGCCTCTCTCCTCGCTGACCAACATGGCAGTGTTCAACCGCAAAAGACTGCATCCAGACTCTTTCTTCTTTGGCCAGCAGCAGTTTGACATTCCATTCCACCAGTTAAGGGTGGCGGCTGGAAGCAAACAAATTACCGCGTCCCCAGCAGCACAGACCGGCCTGTTCTCTGATGTGGGGTGCATGAACCCGCACACGTACCGCCCTAACGAGTTCTTTGCCAATGACATGGTATATGAGGGGCTTGTGTCATACCAAGATGGAAAGATAGTGCCTGCGCTGGCTGAAAAATGGGTGAGTCGTCACAGCTGGGCCTTCATCACGCGTGCTGTTTAGCCTGCCATGGTGTGTAAAAGCCCCTACAACAGAAAATAGTGTAGTTCATGCCATTGCTGCCAATATGCCAAAACTTTGAATGCTAAGGTGAGCACTTTATGATCTAGAGATTAAAATTCTGATACTTGCGCCAGAAGAGTTATGTAATCACACCTTGTTTCTCCTTGCAGGCGTTTGAGGACATGGCTGATGGGCGCCAGAAAATTACCTTCACGCTTCGCCAGGGTGTTAAGTTCCATGATTCAGAAGAATGGAATGCTGCCGCAGCAAAAGCCAACTTTGACCACGTTCTTCACCCCGCCCTGGTGACTGATGATTTTCATGGCTGGTACGTTTCAGACAGAGCTTCTTCAGTAAGTGAGAATAAGCCTGCAGCCTTAACACCTTGAAACCATGGCCAATGCAACAATCAGATGCTCACGCCCTCTTGACTGACAAATTACACGTCTGGTACATCCCAGACACAGCTTCTTAATTCGCTGAAATAAGCCTGCAGCTTAATGCCTCTAGATCAAACCCACCACTAGGTGCTTGGACCTTCACCTCTGTCTTCCTATGCCGTAAAGCTTCTCACATCCTGTTCGTCTTTGCTGTATGGTCTTTCTTCCACACACTCGCTTTAAGCTTTCCTCTCGCGCTCTTGCCCTGTGGCCTTTGTCATCCTCTACCACACAGTCCCTTTTGCGCATTGTTTTGTTTCATTATGATATGTGTTTTTTGCAGGTACGGTCTCCCTGCCCACATCCAGGAATGGAAGGTTGAAGGTACTTACGAGTTCTCTATAACCTTGGACTCAGCATATTACCCTGCCTTACAGGTAAAGTAAATTTGGTACAACTTCAGCCATTTTCATGCTAGAATTTCAGAATGACATGAGAATTGAGCACTGAGTACACCACATAAGGAAGTGCGCTGTTGATTTGCCTGTTGTTAATTCTACACGTGCCTGCTCATGCTGTTTGACTGTTGTTAATTCAGCACGTGCCTGCTCATGCTTTTTGCCATGTGCATGTACAAGGCTAACGAGCGGCCTGGAAGTGGGCCTTCTTGACAACATTAAAGCACCTGCTGTAACAGTTCGCGTCTATTTGTCCTTTTTGTGCGGCAGGAGCTGACTTACATCCGCCCACTTCGAATGATGTCGCCTAAAGCTATGCCCACTGATGGTAACACCTGCCATGTGGCGTGGGGCTCTCCGGGAAGTGGATCTGACCAGGTGTGAAAAATTATTTCCTGCCTTGTAGCGTGGGGCTCCCCGGGAAGTGGATCTGACTAGGTGTGAAAAATATTTCTTGCCATGTGGCGTGGGGCTCCCCGGGAAGTGGATCTGACCAGGTGTGAAAAATATTTCCTGCCATGTGGCGTGGGGCTCCCCAGGAAGTGGATCTGACCAGGTGTGAAAATTATTTCCTGCCAAGTGGCGTGGGGCTCCCCGGGAAGTGGATCTGACCAAGTGCGAAATTATTTCCTGCCATGTGGCGTGGGGCTCCCCGGGAAGTGGATCTGACCAGGTGTGAAAATTATTTCCTGCCATGTGGCGTGGGGCTCCCCGGGAAGTGGATCTGACCAAGTGCGAAATTATTTCCTGCCATGTGGCGTGGGGCTCCCCGGGAAGTGGATCTGACCAGGTGTGAAAATTAGTTCCTGCCATGTGGCGTGGGGCTTCCCGGGAAGTGGATCTGACCAGTTGTGATCATTAGTATAGGAAAGGAAAACACAGGCAGCGAAAACCACTCCCCACATTAATCTAGGAAATATAACGCCACTTTGGTACCGGGTATCGTAAAACTTCTTCACCAAAAGATGAAGAAAAGATCAATGGGGATCAGGAGGGTTGCAGGCTTGACCTGAAACTGTCTCCTGATGAGAGTTTAAATTTCATGGTAGTGTACACACGATTTCAGAATTAAAAACTGCTAACACACACACGCAATGGTGTTGTCAACAACCTCGGTGGTTATAAAAGAGAAGAGGTCATATTTCAGACCTCTGCACAGTAGCTAGGGTAACAAATATACTAGGTAGGATAATAAATAACAGTTCAAATATACAGTACAGTAGGTAGGGTAACAAATGTTTTCATATCATGCCCAATTGGAAATTTTGGCCTGCTGCATTGCTTGTTTTATGTGCACCAGGATTTCAAAATGATGTGTGATTATATGTTCAGCAAAGGATTCACTGTGTTAATGATCACGAAAAAGCAGCTGGTTTGAGAGTGGCTTCTTACCCTTAATTGATGTAGGGAGTGGTTTTTCACAGCCTGCGTAGTTTTAACCGGGACTGACAGAGGATTTGACACACAAGGAAGAAGAATTGATGCAAACAAAATTGTGCAATGGAGTAATGTCGTAAAAGTAAAAGTCTACGCTGGAAGTCATCAGCGTGGATTAAGGAAAGGCTCTCAACTAGTGCTCACACTAGCCAGAGCCCCACCAGAAACGAGAAAAAAGAGAAACAACAGAGACTAATGAGGATCCGGCGGGTTGTCAGCCATGCATACCGGCCTGCGCCTAGCCCTCCTGAAGCCAGCCGCTCTACCAGTAACCCCCCCATCAGATCCCCCATTATCACTGTTGTTGCTAAGGTGTATTTTGTGTCTTGTTTTTGTAATCTTGTTCAAGCTTTTAATTGCATGGCAGTGCAGTTTAGTAACTAGTTGGTGCACTTTGTGCGTGGGGACGCCTAAGTTTAGTAAAGGAGTTATGGTGTACTGATCGTAGATTGTGCCCCCGACTCCAAGAAGTATAACATGAAGTGTGACTTAATTGTTTCGAGAGATGCCTCAGAGGCTCCTTGTTTGTAGACGCTGGACAAGGGGTTGATGCTGGTTGTGCGCTTTTTCTAATGTATGTTGCGGGTTTATGTCTGAGCAGAACATGAAGTCTACAAGATGTATGTCTCTGTCCTTTGGTGGAGTCTGTTTGGGATCCAAATGCCTGCCTCTCCCCTCAATGGATTAACTAACACGCTATCTGGACGGCTTTGAAGTCTAGTTGGAAGGTTTTGTTGTGTTGGGAAAACCCAGTCAGGAATGTTTCTTTCAATGTCATCAGGGGGTTCAATGTTAAGAGTAGATAGTTTTTCACTGTTACAAGCATCCATTGTAACAATTGCTGAGCCCAGCTTGCCTTTGCTGATCTCTTCACCACAAAGGCTTACAGCGTGGTGGTGTCGGTTTATGTGCATTCTCTTCAGAGTATGGTTGTTGCACCTAAGAAGTATGTGTGGAGCACTGTCTGATCCTCTGCACAAAGGGCAGGTGGAAGGACCTGTCATATAGCTAAACCTTTTGGTGTGTTTGTCTGTGTGTATCGTACCCGTCCTGTACTTTAAAACTTGTTCCTGTTCCTTAAAAGTCACATTTGGCATGGACCAAAACTTGTTACTGATTTGGGCATGCGCAAGGGGCTTTGCAGTAGCTTGCCGTGTGCAAGAGTCGGGCTGTGCTGCACGCTGAGGCGTATCATGCAATTTTTGCCAGAGCTTGTAAAGCAGTGTATCTGTGTTAGCTTCACCAAGGTAATGGTGGGCGTGCATGTGATGTTTTAGTTTTTTTTGCAGGTTGGTCAAAACCCGTAGCTCTTCTGCATGGGAGCCAACTGTTTTTGGAACGCTTAGCCAGAACAGGTCATAGAAGAGGTCAGTAGCTGGTTGGAGGGAAACATCAGAAATTTCATTGACTGCTGCTTTGTGTGCTAGGTGGTCTGCACCCTCATTGCCAATAATGCCAGAGTGAGACTTCACTTTGTAGAAAGTGACAGTAGAAGATGAAGATTGGATTAAATTACTGTGTTGTGTAATAATTTAACTTACCTAATGTATCCTGATGCTCCTGCTCGCACTTGAGACTGTTACTTGCATAGAAGGGAACTGTGCAAAATTGAAGCTAGCTGCTGTAGACAACAACCAGCGGCAGCAAACGGTACAAATTCAGCCATTGTATTTGCATGGCGGCATCGAGGGCATGCACATTTAGATTGTGTTGGAAGCTACACAGACCTGCTTACTTGCCCACCCTCTTAAGAAGCTGCATTTCTGTGGCTGCTTGGTCATTCCTTTATGCTCAGACCAAATCTTAGTGAAGTAGGAATGGCCTGCTTCCAAAAATACAGGATGCGCAAAGCTATGCCTATATTTGATGGATCGCAGTGTGGATGTCAAGGGATCCTGAAACACAACTGCTAATTGAGGCAAACCGTTGAAAATCGTTACCATCGGCAGCAAAGACTGTTCAATCAACCATTATGTCAAGATCGGATGCTTGCCATTTGCTCTTTTTGCACAGGCCGAATGTAAAGGGATCCTGGAAGTTGCTGGAACTGGACCATGGGTATTCAAGGAGAAGAAAACGTCACGCACCACTTACAGTGGCAAGCAGCCCAACGAGATGTGCACACTTGCTGACGATGAAAGTGTGGAGTACGTGCTGTTTGAGCATAACCCCGACTACTGGGGTGGAGCTCCTGATGTGGAAAGCGTGAGGGTTGTACGCTACGAGTCCCACGAGCAGGCACGTGGATGTGAAATAAGCATATTTGTAGGATCATAAAACAATACTTGATGCACTTTGCATACTCTTTGCAATTAACAGGTGGCTGCTGCACGTTTAACACACTCTTATGATGTCTTACACCTTGCGCACGCATTGCAACCAATTCGTGGCTGCTGCACGTTTAGCAGGCTCTTATTGTGTCTTACACCTTGCGCACGCATTGCAACCAATTCGTGGCTGCTGCACGTTTAGCAGGCTCTTATTGTGTCTTACACCTTGCGCACGCATTGCAACCAACGGGTGGCTGCTGCACGTTTAGCAGGCTCTTATTGTGTCTTATATCTTGCACACGCATTGCAATCAACAGGTGGCTGCTGCGCTTTCAGATGGCACCTTGGATTTTGCGTATGGATCGGGACCGCTGACGCCTGACGGTTTCAAGCGCCTACAAAGCAACCAGGGAGAAAACCTCGCAACACGTCTTTCCAGACATCAGTTGAACACCCGTGCCATTGCTATAAACTCTGCCAGGGAACCAACCAGCTCTGAGGCTGTGCGCAAGGTAAACTCTTCTAGAAGGATACGTCTTTCCAGACATCAGTTGAACGTCCGTGCCATTGCTATAAAATCTGCCAGGGCACCAACCAGCTCTGAGGCTGTTTGTAAGGTGAAAAGGACAAAGGGTTACTGGGATTACATTTATCAAAAACAGAGGACCTACAGGAAGAGGCAAGTTGAACACCCGTGCCATTGCTATAAACTCTGCCAGGGCACCAACCAGCTCTGAGGCTGTTTGTAAGGTGAAAAGGACAAAGGGTTACTGGGATTACATTTATCAAAAACAGAGGACCTACAGGAAGAGGCAAGTTGAACACCCGTGCCATTGCTATAAACTCTGCCAGGGCACCAACCAGCTCTGAGGCTGTGCGTAAGGTGAAAAGGACACAGGTTACTGGGATTACATTTATCAAAAACAGAGGACCTACAGGAAGAGGCAAGTTGAAGCACATGTGTAGGGTTGGCCAGAACCGTATAGGGTTAGAGTGTAGGGTTTAGGGTTTAGGAGGGACACCCACTGTAAATTTGGTAGTTTCCCTACCAATGTTACCGTATATACACCGTTCATATATGGCTCTAGCTAACCCTACACGTGTGTAAAGAAATATGAAACAGGAAATCAATTGATCAACGTCTGTTCTTTGTGAAGCATGCATGCGATAGGAAATGGCAAAGCCCCCCTCACATGCATGCCTGCTTTAACCAGCCAGAGTCCTTCCTACGACAGAGACACAAAGCAAAGGGAGGGCAGCTTGGTGGTGCCCTACCTTGTATGACCTGCACCTAAGCGGGATCTACGTAAATGTCTCCTGCGCAAACAGCTTGACCTTGAACTTTGACAATGGTTCTATTTGGTTGTTCAAATCCACACATTCTGAGGTCTAGGCAATCATGAGGTCTAGGCAACCAAGGCAGGAAGTCTAGGCAATCAAGGAGAAATTTGTTAAGCTAAAGGCGAGCTAGATCAGCTAGACGTCAATGCTCAGGGTCGGCCAGAACCATATATATACGGTGTATATACGGTGCTATTGGCAGGAAAGTCACCTAATATACGGTGTATATATACGGTTCTGGCCAACCCTATCATTGCTACAACACAACACAATGTTTGGACCTTGTACCAGTATGCTCTAGCTTCTGAAAAAGAAAAAGAAAAAACTACACAGGCAGTGAAAGCCACTCCCCACATTAATTAAGGAAAAGGGGCCACTTTGGTACCGAGTACCGTAAAGCTCCTCCACCGCGAAAAGGAAAAATCAATAAAAATTCTGGTTTTGTAGCTCTTTCTGAGATGTATTCTGATCATGCACAGCAACAACTAGCTTGCTTTGGGCGCCCACACTCTTGGTGGCGCTGCAAGCTCAATTACAGATTGCCGTGCGTGCTCTCTGTTGCGTGCCTGACCTATAATGCGTGCCTGACCTATGCATGCCTGACCTATGTGCGCCTGCCTGACCTATGTGCGCCTGCCCTATGTGTGCAGCCTGTATTGTAACAATGTTCCTGCTGATTGATTCCAGGCAATTATTCATGCGGTGGACAAACCTAAAATCATGCGCAATGAGCTGGAAGGATTAGAGCTAGAAGCAAACCGACTGTTTTCACGTGAACTTCCATACTGTGACGTGGACTTGGTACCTGCACATGGATTTGACCCAGAGAAATCGAGCATCCTACTGGACAATGCAGGTGGGCATGTTAAATGAACAGTCCTGAACTGGAACGCAACTGCCTTGTACATAGGGTTGGCCAAAACTGTATATATACACCGTAATACATCGCAAGAGGTCGCCATTGCTTCCAGGCGCAACGTTGGATGTTGTATACATAGGGTTGGCCAGAACCGTATATATATATACCGTATATGACCGTATACTTGGTGGTTTCCTTGCCAAAAGTTCTGTATATACACTGTGTAAATTTATGTTTCCAGCCAACCCTAGGTATACATCACCAACATTGTGCCTGGAAGCAATGGTGATCTCTTGCTGCCCTTCATATTGGTACCTTGCTACTAGATGTGGTACAGCAGCCATTCTTGCGTTCATAGGCTGTCAACGAGCTCACCATTGCGAGCAGTATTTCTGAGTCCTAACACTGATTAACGTGAAAGTAACTTTTGTTTTTGCAAGGTGGTCACCGTGAAGATGATGACCGATGTGCAAATGCAGCACAACGTCTATATCCAACTTTTTTATTTTTTTACTCACCACGTCACTGCTCTAACAGGCTGGACAATGGACGGCAAATCAATTGGAAGCTCTAGCAACGACGGCAGGTAAAAACTCCACTTCAGCGAGCAACTCTCAGAATTTGTATGATAATAGGTAGATGATCCTCCTACAGCGCATGCATGTGCAACAGGCTTGCTGTGAGAATGGACAGTCTCACAAACTGAGAACTAGTGCAAAGAGCAGGGACTTGGCAGGCCAAGTGCCGTCGAAGATCTGCAGAGATCACAGGCATGATCAATTTCAAAAAAATAATGGGGTTGAGAAAATGATGAAACATAGAAAGTAAGTACTTAGCAAAAAAGATAAACAGAGGTTTGGGTTTGCGGAACAGTGAAGAAAGGAAATCTGGCTTCTTGCAGGTGTATGACACCCGTGGCTTTTTTAATAACACCTATGACTTGCACCAAAAGACACACACACACATACACACACACACAAACACACACACACGCACACGCACACACGCACACACGCATCTGCTACCGATGAATCACTCATTTCACATTTTGGACTAATTTACGCTGATGTACAACAAGTCCCAAATTTGTAAATCGTCACCACTGGCAACTGTCTGGCTTTCCTGTTCTAGCTTACTTTTGACTTGGCTTAGCTATGTTGAACGATAGCACAACTGAAAATGCGATGACCTGTATCTGCTTCCCTCTCCTGCAGTGCTATCTCAAACGAGGACTTGAAGTGGGCGTTGCCTGTCATCATCGTCTGTGGTTTAGGTGCCCTGGCCTTTGCTGGCTTTGTGGTCTACTTGGTGCGGCGCGAGAAGCAGGGAAGCCCCATGTTCAGGCCCTTGCTTGCCTCAAGTATTACTGGGGAGCAACACCGCACAATTGTAGCGGGCAAGCAAGTTGATAGTGCCGTGGCAACTTCAGAAGATGACATCAAATTAGTTAGCCAGGTGTAACGTTTTGGTTGTATGACTGGGGAGGAGCAACACCGCACAAAAGTGGCTGGAGACTGGCCGTCGGGCAAGCAGGTTGATAGCATGCCGCGGCAGCTCACTCCAGCAATGGGCAGTGGCAGGCAATTTCTGATTAGGACATCAATTTAGATGGCAGGTGTAGCGCTTTGGTTATATATATGGCTCAAAACACAGTGTGCCCATGTGAAACTTAGGCGTAAGTTGCCAAAATTAGCAATTGCACACCCCTTTCCGTTGAGACAGCAGTGTTATCCTAGTGCTGAATTGGTCGCGGAACCAGCGTGACGCTGTACACCAGCTTGAAGTTAAAAGGTGCATGCGCTGCGGAGCTACCTGAAGGCTGCTGGTGTGGTAGAAATGCTCTATCCTTTTTTTTGCAAATTGACGTGAATTCTCCCCTTTAACATAAGGTCCTAGGGTTTTCCAGGAAAGCTTCCTTTGTTTAGTTGCTCAGACTTAGCCGTCACTTATGACAGGAAAAAGACTTTGCCATCACTTACGACATGAAAAAGGCTTTGCCGCCACTTATGACAGGAAGAAGACTTTGCAGTCACTTATTACAGATAAGGTGTGGAAAAATTGTCATCAGGCCCTTTTCATTTGCTTGTTCGTTATAAAGTTTAGGTATATGTCACTGACGTGAAAATTTTTGAAGAGCAGTAGTAGGAGGAGAACATGTTGCAAACGCCTTGGGTCGTAGTTTGGAAGTCAGTTGATAATGTGCCCCTGTAAAATGTTTTCACAGTGATGAGGAAACGTATGAAACTCGTGGTGTTTACTTTATCAACCTACATCAAACTGCTCACAACGTTGTACCTGGCAATCCTGTCATCGCACAGCTTCACAAGCCAGATATTCCATCTTCGAATTTGTAGAATCTCGGAATCAGAAGAAGGGTCCTGACTAGAGGGCTTTCCTTCCCAAGGTAGTGATAATGTCACCTTCATACTTCAAGCAATAGATTCATTTTTGTGCATGCACGGCACAGCACAGCACAGCAGGGCAGGAAAGTTTGTGTTTTACAGCGATATGATGATATGCCGGTGTCCACCAACAGATGACGTGTAGAGCTGACAAAATCAGCATTTTGTACGACGTCTAGCGTCTAGGTAGCGCGTAAGGTGTTCACTATAAAGAAACCATAGTTAGACATCAAGCAGTAGCTTGCAACTGCATGTTAACTGCGACATACAATCAATAAATCAATTTTTGATTTAAGGATGAGGCTAGATCCAGTGCCGCTAGCATTCGTGTCCTGCTAGCATTCTTGTATCTACACTCTGAGCTCGAGCTGATTAAATATGTATTTTGAGCCACATTTCTCATGAGGATTCCATTACACCCACTAAAATTAACCATGACCGAATGATAAGAGGTCATTTAGTCAGAAAGACAGAAAAAGAATGCAGATAGTTAGTGTAAGTTTTGTGTGCATAACCCAATGGATGCAGAGACACACACCCACCCGGAGAATAAAAAGAGGAAAGGCTTTTATCATTATTAGGGGGCGGGATGGGCCCGGGCGGGGCCAAATGGTTGCTGGGAGGCGTGGGCCTGCTTGTTGGTTGGATGTGATATAAAAATTTTGTACCAGTTGAGTGAATAAGCTGTCAACTTAATAAGATTTGGGTTGTTAAATAAGCACATAGCATGTAACGTATGTATGCATATGCAGCCAAAGCATACGCTAGATAGCGGTGCCGAGCATATGTGTGGCACACTTAAAATATGGGCATTAAAGTTCTTCTAACAGCTGCATTATAGTACAGAATTACAGCAGAGGGATCATGTTTTGACGCCTCGAAATGCTCACTGCAACGCCCCGACCTGATTGCCTCAACAGCATGGCGGCGCAAAAATACTTCAAATTTGAAACATTGAAACTCAGCATGCATTGGACGAAGCGCACATCGGTATGATCCATAAAAGGAATGCGCTTATCAACTGCGTCAGAATATGAAAATTTTAAAATTAACAATAGCTCAAGGAGTTTCACTCTCAAAAGTAAGCAAACTACAGCACACATAACACACGCACACACGCACACACACACGCTCACACACACACACACATACACACACACATACACACATACACACACACACACACACACGGACACACACACATGCACACACACACACACACACACACACACACACACACACACACACACACACACACACACACACGCTCACACACACACACACACACACATACACACACTCACACACGCACACACTCACACTCTCACACACACTAACACACACACACACACTCACACACACACTCACACACACACACACACACACACACACTCACCCTCACACTCACACACACACACACACACACACACACACACACACACACACTCACAAACACGCACACGC
>Ga0307947_1003968_pt1 | contig 11792 bp, 11 predicted proteins | sample OrgLakmetagen232_FD_201840 | JGI IMG/M metagenome (GOLD analysis project Ga0307947, IMG submission 201840) | Saline water microbial communities from Organic Lake, Antarctica - #232 | ecosystem: Environmental > Aquatic > Non-marine Saline and Alkaline > Saline | place: Antarctica: Organic Lake...
CTGGCGCAGACACCCCTCGCGAGGGCCACGTGAAGAGGAGACGGCGAGGCTGGTCTCCTGATAACCATGCATAACCAACACAGGTCGCCAGACCCGACAAAAATTGAGAGAGCCACTGCAACGAGTCCAGTGGCTCTATTTTTATTTTTTCCCGCCATGCCCCTCCCCACCCTGCCTGATTTGTAAGTTTGGGTCAATGTGCAAGTTTTGGGGGCGGTAAGTGCGCTGGGCGGGCCTGCGCACACTGGTGTGAATAATTTTCGTTTTCATGGTGCGCCCAGCAGCACCTCCACCGCCCCTCCCCATCCCCTGACACCGCAGGGCTGCCTGGTTAGTCAGTCTAAGGTGCCTTGCAAAGTTTGGGGGCGGGGGGTGAGCTGGGCGGGCCTGCGCGCCCTGGTGTGAACTTTGGTGGGAAGACATCAAACCTAGGGGCTACGCCAAAAATCACAAGCTGGAGCCTTTTAAGGAGCTGGGTCTTGGCTCTCAAAGAGCTAAAAACTCGCTTCCAAGCTTCATGTTCATTCTGTCATCTTTTTTCTTTTCTTTGTGGTTTCACGGCACCCGGCACCAAAGCGGCTCCTTTTCTTTTGTTAATGTCAATGAGGTGGATGAGTGACTTTTATTGCCTGCATAGCTTTTCTTTTTTATTTGCAAACCAGTTTCATTATACCTACCACCCCATCAATTAATTACAATCACAAAAGGAGTACGTTACAAGTCAAATAAATAGCAAAGAGCATCACCCTCTTTGGCAGTGTTTCCCTGGGATCCAGATAGATTAACCAAATTCTATTTCCATGTCACACATTGAACAATACAAATCAGGTGTGTCCACGCCTCAGCAAACCCACCAGAGTTTGCTATGTTTTCAGCGTAGTTGCGTACATCCTTCTAGCAGCCCAAAAATGCCTATACTATCAACAAAGTGCTTCACGTATGCAAAGGGTCAAAGCCTAAGTGGCTATCTTCACACTTCATAGACATTGCCTAAGAAATTGCAGGAAAAGCTAGCTCCCCGAAATTCTGGGAGTGCCTCAAGCACACGCTGCCACTCGCTTTTCAAGCAATGCAGCTTTGGAGCAAGTGCGCTGGGATCAATGAACCTTGTTTTCATATTGATCTCTATATGGAGCAGCCTCCTGGCTTGTACTGCTGAAAGCAGGGTAGCGATGATGTCACCAGGTAGCGTTGCAGAATTCAGCATATTCAGCTCTAGCAGCTGCAACTCTGGAATCCTTGTGACAAGCGGAAGCAGCCCGTTTTCAGGATAAAAAGGAGTCCAACGCATTTCAAAATAATTCCAACCCAAGAACCTGATCACCCGTGCACCAGTCGCCAGCTGACATATGGCTTCTACAGTGCCATGAACCATCGGACACCCTTGCACCATGAATTCCCTAACAAAGGAAAGCTTGGCCACAAGTGGCATCAGCGACTCAAGCAACGACACGCCAGCCGCGGCGAAAAAATTACTAGCAACACCATCATGCGCTTTTAAGTTGATGTGGAGGGTTTCATTGAATTTGAGAGGCAAACGGTCCATTGCAAGGGCCAGTGAAGCCATTTGCTGCACTAGCTCTGGCCTATTGCAAAGTACAGCAGCTGTATCCACGTCGTAGCAATCAGTGAAAGTGATCCCCTTCTTAACCTTCAGCTCGACAAGGCGGGGAAATTCCCAATGCAGGGGAAAAGATGCATTGATTTCTTCCATTTCAATCACCCTTACAGAGGGCGAGGCTAGGCCGTGCATGCCTGCCGGAAACACTACACCATTTAAGCGTAGTTCACGCAGGGAGGGTATCAGGTGCAGCAGCTCATCAAGGCCGAGTACAATACAATGGTCCAGAGTGAGTCTCTGCAGCTGCTGCTGCTGCTGCTGCTCCTGCTGCTGCACCAGCAGGGCTCCACATTCCCTAATGTCCAACACATTCACCCCTACGTCAAGCTGTATGCGCAGACGCTGCAAACTCTTGAACTTCAAAACCTCAGAAAGCATTCCCATGTGACTGGGAAACCTGCATTCATATAGGGTAAGCTTACCCAACTGCTTATCTGGCATGCGCTTGTCTGAATGCCCTGCCAGAGCGCTCAAAAACTCTGGACGAACAAAGTAGAAGCAGAGCTTGAGCTTGGTCACGCCGCCAAACAATTGAAGCAATGGTGCCACAGAGTCGGAGTCAAGTGTAGCCTGACTCGTGTGGTCAAAGTCCGAGGATGCCTGCGTGATTATGGGCAGCACGGATGTGAGTCCAAACCGGAGGCCTGCTGCAGCGCTGCTGCAGGGTTAGCAGAGTAAAGTTTAACCTGGTTTTTAGGATGCCGAAAATGAGCAAACGCGTTGATTCAAAATAATTCCAAATCCCAACCAGATTGGGATAAACATATGGTTCAATTGATGCCAAAATTTAATTGAACCAGCCAACTTTATTAATCAGATAATCCCACGAATCTAACGATGTATTATAACGTTATAGCGGCCAAGCTCGGAGCACCGCACAGGGTGTGGGTCAGACTTAGGCACCAACCACACAGCCACACATTAAAATAGAGATGGCCGTCAAACTCAATGTGTTCAGTGCCATAAAATGGGTAGCAAGCAACCTTGATAGTTTGGCCCTGCTGCCCTGCCCTTGCCTGCCCAGCCAAACATTAAAATAGAGATGGCCGTCAAAATCAATGTGTGCCATAAAATGCGTAGCAGGCAACCTTGATAGTTTGGCCCTGCTGCCCTGCCCTTGCCCGCCCAGCCACACATTAAAATAGAGATGGCCGTCAAACTCAATGTGTTCAGTGCCATAAAATGGGTAGCAGGCAACCTCGATTGTTTGGCCCTGCTGCCAGTCGATGCTGTCTGGGGTTGGTGGCTGTACTAGTGGCTGGCGGTGCTGCTGAGGTGCTCCCAGTCTCCCTCAATTGCCCCCTGCCACTTCGAAGAACCCACCCCCCTACATTAGTTTGCTGTTTTTGTGTTTTTGCAGTGATGGGAGTAACCAGCACAAAATCTGGGCGGCTGGAGGTAAATCTGTCTTTATCTGAGAAGCGGGGTGGGAAGAGCCATTTGGGAACTATTCTACTTTCAGCTGTTTCAGGAATCTGGAAATTCCACATGGTCATCCGTTCGTTGCTGCCTATATCCATGGCGACAATGCATGACCTTAAGGAGCCTGTTTTGCTGATAGCCTGAAAAGATCATGCAGCATGCTAAATTATGTCTTTCGGTGATCATATTCCTTATTTGCGTGTGTTGGCACCCAGAAAGGATGTGCAGGGCACTGTCTACTTGTGGGCAGAGGGGGCAAGTTTGACTTGTTGAGAGTTTGAACAATACCACATGATTATGATTATATAGGGTGCCTGTTCTGTATTTTATAATGATGCATTTAGTCTTAAGGGGAACATAGGATGTGTTAGGTAAGCATTACTAGCGGCTCCATTGGCAGTACCATTCTTTATGAGAATCTGATAGTACGCATGGTAGTTCGCTTCATTTTTGGCATATCCCAGTATATGGAGAAGATGCATATGTGCTGAAGGGCGTAACGGTGGTTTGGTAGGTACCAAAGCTTGGGGGGAGGAGAATGGGACATGTTTGTTGTATGGGTATGATTATGGGTTTGTGTTTGGTTTTCTATGTCTTCTTTTGCAAGCCAGTGGACGTCCACACCCTTAGCTTTGAGACCGCAACATGGAACCCCAGGTCCTCCCCTACCTGTGATTTGTGTGAGGCTGATGATGATGTCCAGGATGAACAGTGTGCTATTTTCCACTGCACACACCCCCATACAGTGTCTCTTTGCAGGAGATATGTGTCCTTATTCTCAGAGCAGCCTAGCAGTTGCACGCTTTGACTGAAGGCCTTTCCTTGTAAGCCTTGGTTAAAATCAGATGTGCTTCACATCGCCCTCAAGGGCGCCTTGCAGTGGAATTCAAAACGAAAAGCTCCACAGCCAAAGAGCCGCACATCCACAACAGGCACAGGGCGGCTTGCTACAAGTGCAAGTGAGCGTCTGTGGTATTCTACATAAATAGAGGGGGCACGTAGTCCGAAGTTATGTACATCTTCACAAATCATGGCTGCACCAGAGTGCTTGCCACTACCCTTTTAGTCATTGCATCTCACTTGTCTGGGTAGGAGCATGGTGTAACAGCAAAGGCATAGACCGAACTAGGGATGATAGCTGTGCGTATTATGTTGAATGTTTGCCGTGGTGAGGCACATGATCCTTCAAAGGCATAAAGCGTTTGTTCGCAGTTGCTCCAAGACCTGTGGCACACTCGATGTATAATTTCCTCCAATAACTCCATAATGCAATTCCTTCAGGCGAGCAGCCAGAGCCTCCATGGCGATCTCTTCCGCTCTAGCCTTGTTGTAAGACATCACGCCTTGTTGCTGCTCAACTTTTATGACCTGCGGACGGTCTCTGGGATTCCAGACTCCCTGAATTTTAGAAAGCAAAAAATGATTTGTTTGAGGGGGTGACAATGGACTTTAGCTCAGACTAATCATTAGCAATTGGCAAGTCAACATGTTGTTTGGTCCTATAAAGTTTTGGCTAACATGGACAATTGTGGCCTGGCATCCGCCTAGATTCATTGACCCATTTTACCTGATTTTCTCTTAGGGAAGTGGCTGAAATTCAATCTCACCAGTTACTGGGTCTTTGCTTCGTTTTTTTACAATGATTTTCTACCGTACAGTGCTTGGAAGTTAGGTCCACGCCATCAATCAATCAGACATGTGCCCTGTAAATTGTGGTTTGCCTACATAACAGCATCGGGCTTGAGAAATGCCAGTCATGGAACACGCACCCTAAGCAAATTTGTGGGCCAGGTGTCCCCTTTGAAAGTCTGTACCATTGTGACTAGACCTTCAAAATGTCAAGTGAAGCGTAGGGCAGGCAGGATTTTTGCACTCACCTGCCCTAGAACTGGCAGGACACCAAATATTTTACCAACTCGCAATAATCTTTGATAATTGCACATTTGGAGGGAGTACCCTAAACATGTTTTAGCAGGAAGGGGGTAACCGGGGTGCAATATTATTTCAAAAATAAAGTGCTGGGGATAGTTTGACTGACATTGCCTGAGAAGTTCTTTCCCAACAAACACCAACAAGATGCGGTGAAACTGGTTAGGCAAATGGTTGCCTGTATGGTGTGTGTGTGTGTGTATGTGTGTGTGTGTGTGTGTGTGTGTGTGCGTGCGTGCGTGTGTAAATTCCTGTAAATATATAATAGAAAATGTTTGAAATGACACTGAGAATGGCAGGATAAGGCAAAAGTCAGCCGACAGCAGGGAGAGACAGAGGTCAGCCACGCCATCAGGGCCTTTCCCCCTGACCAGACCTCCTACAAAGCCTGTGATTGCTGGGCTTGGCTGCTTACCAGGCCCTGATTGAAACTCAACCATGCAAGCACATCAAACGAGGGAGGGCTGCTGAGGGCTTTGTTCTCCCTGAAGGTCAATCAGTGGAGATGGGCTTGCTGATGGCATCGATAAAGGGTTTCAGCCAGGACCGCCATGTGTACCAATTCCCTCGACTCCTGCCTCATCTGCTTCCTTCAGTGCCTTTAAAGAAGTAATATCGCGCTGGCGCCCTCGGCCAGGAATTTTGGGTACTCATTTTACTTCCCTAGTGTGTGTGTTGTAGAGTGGAAATTTCTCTAAAACTTTTTCCCTGACCCTCTGGACCTGATGCTCACCGGTTGATCATCCACCACCACAACTAGTTGTTGGCTGTTGTCCAGGAGCACACTCGAGCAGAGCAGATCCCGTATATCTTTCTTCCTGCCAGGTTGTTCCAGTGGCGAACGGATTGACAGAAGTGCCTCGGGCTTGGTCATGCTGTCAATGCAGGCAATAAGCTCGGTTATCCGGGAGTTAGACCGATCTTTTTTGTAGAAGGGAGTGTCTTCCACTCCCTGCTTCAAAGCCTGATTTAAGATCTGCAAGTATGAATGAGAAGTAAGGCACTTGGTATCTAAGCCTTATGTGAGAGTCAATAAGTGCGTATGTGTGTGAGTGTGCATGTGTGTAGGCCGGCAAATTTGCGCATCTAAATAAAGCCTTGCAAAAAAAAGAATTGAGCAAATTGTCATTCTGTTGCCATACTGTTGCACCACCCACAGCCCTTCAAAATTGACGTAGCAAGCGAAATGGTTGGCTGTTTGCAAGGCTCACGTAATTAAATTGTCAAAAAGGATCATAGTTAACTTTAATGCGTACCAAAATTCTGCAGTTTCTGTTTTTCGTCTCTACAATCAGGAGCTTGAAAAGAGAGATTCTTTTACCTACCTGGGAATGTTATTTGATAAGCACATGAACTTACACCATGCTGCGTCGCACGCTTGAGGCTTTTTAATGCAGCTATACGCAGAGTGAAAGTTTGGTGACAGGCCTCATGCAATGTTGTGGCTTTTCAAGAAATTTGCGTTGTCAGCTGGCATGTATGCCAGTCAGATTTGGTCTACGCAATTTCTGAAGCATGACAACGCTTTTAGCAATCCTTTGCAGGTCGCACACATGGCGTTTTTAAAGAGAATTTTGAGAACTAAATCTACTTCTGCAAACTGGAGTGTGCTTCGAGAATGCGTGCAGGAACCCTTGCGATTTTACTGGTTCAGGTCAGCTGTCAAATTTTGAAATAGGATGGTTGATTATTCAAACAGCAATACTTTACGCGATGTGATGAAAGCAGATATTTCCCTTGGGAATTCTGGTGCTTCTAATTGTTGGACTAGACAGATAAAGGATGCTTTTTGTGAATTGCAGAATGGCACTGTATACAGAAGTGACTTTTTACATAACAGGAAGCTGAATATTTCTGATTTGCGCATAGAATTGAGATTCAGGCATCAGGCAGTTTGGAGAGAGGCACATGGTCAAGACCCTTGCTCTTGTTTAAAAAAGTCTGTGGCTTATCACAATTGGTTTGCTTTGCCTGAGAGACCGGTTTCCGATGCACGTGCACCATTTGTCTTGCCGAAGTATTTGAAGATGGTTCTGAGCAAAAATGTCATGAGAAACGTAGCTCGGTTCAGAATTCGAAGACATGGGTTGAAGTGTGAAACTGGTTTGTACGACAGGAGTCCGGACAGGAGTGCACGTGTTTGCAATTTGTGTTAAAACAGGGATATTCAAGATGAGAAACACATTATTTTTTCATGTATGGGCACCAGTTCATCCATTTATTTGATAATATTTCTGAAGGTAATATCAAAGGTTTTGTCTATCAATATAACTTTGAGGTTTACAAAATCATTAGTGCAGCTGTTGATCTTTTTGATTAATTTTTGTTGGGACCTATAGGTTGAGCAGCCGTGCCAGACTGGAGGCCTTTGTAATCCAAACTTAACCTATTTATTTGGGGATTCCCATGCATAGACTGAAGACCTTCTCTCAGGTCAGCCATTGCCCACCCAAAAAAGGGGGAATTCATACCCCTTTCCTGAACTGCACATCTGAGGTCACCCAATGGTTTCTATACATAAATGTAACACCTTTGCATAAAATCAAAGAGTTTGGGGTCAAGGGTGAGAGTGGGGGGCTGGATTTATGCCATTTCCCTGCCAGAAAGGTGGTATGGGTATAGAAATGCGGGTTTTGGTCCGAAATTCACCAATTCTTTTGTTGCCAGATAGGTTTAGGGTCAAACCATACCCATCAAAGCAAAAAAAAAGGGGTGTGGAAATTTGCCCTTATAGGACTTTATGCGTGGGCCTGTTTGCTGGGCAACGATCAATTTTTACTTGATTCCGTTCAGGAATCGTGCAGTTATCATGCGCCGTCACCTTCTGTGGCTGCATGGAGACCGACGAATAGGGATCTTTGGCCGGCCACTTTTTGATGCAGATTAATGCCGCTGTTAAGTACAATTTTTTTAACAGCGCAGTTATGAACTTGAATGGATTTTGGGAAGCCCTGTCAGTGAGGGGAGGCCTGTTTGTGTAATGATGTTGTCCGCGACTTTGAAGTAATTCTGGTCGCGTTCTTAAAGCAAGGGTCTGCATGGTGCACAGCGAGTGCACAGGAGGAGGCCTTGTAAAACCGGAGACAAAAAGGCAAAAAATTTTGCAGGCAGAAATTTGGGCGGGCGGAGCCCTTCTATTTGTGAAGTCCGGGTTTTTACCAATTCGGTTGGGCGCACTTTGGGCCTGAATAGCTCCGCGGTCGGGCGTCCGTTCCGCGTAAGATTCTGTAGACATTAAACGCGTTATCTCAGAGCTGGCACGCTGAGTTTTGCGGCGAGCTGTGAGGGTCGAGCTTTTGGTGACGAGAAGGGCTGCAGAGCGGCACGTTGTGACGGCCTCAAAATGCGGAATTTACTGTCTTGATTCTTACTTGATACCGTTCAGGAATCGTGCAGTTATCATGCGCCGTCGCTTTCTGTGGCTGCATGGAGACCTCCGAGGAGGCATTTTCAGTCGGCGACTTTTTCGGGCATTTTAGTGCCGCTGATAAAAATTAATATTTTATGTCTCACTGCTTGTCTTCCTGACTTGTTTCCTAGAGACTCTGTGAATCTTGAAGAGTGCATCTCACAATTTTAAATATGCCGGCCTCGCAGATGAGAAAAAGGCAGGACACAGTCATGTGTTGCAATAAAGTCTACTCAAGAAGAAACTCAAAAAAAGAATTAGAGCAGCCTGTGTGCCAGACCTGTCGGACAAATTAATATACGTTCAGCTGTTGCAGCGACTCTGGCAGGCTAGAATAAAAGGGTTGCATGGAATAATTAAGTGGGGATCCAGGCAAAGAGGTGTGTCAAGCTCAGTAGAAAATACAAGTTAGACTGTGTTAACTTGCAAGGCAGAAGCAGGGAGGGCACGAAAAAGCGAGCGCTTGAAAACGAAGAACAAAAAACAAAAAAATCACCGCGTCGAAATTTGGGCAGGCGGAGCCCTTCTATATGCAGGGAGAAAAAGGCTGAAGCTTTTCGAAATTTCCCTGCCAAAAAGGGGTCCAAAACCGGACCTTAACCCCAGACCCCCAGACCTTTACCAAAATGTCCGCAATTTTATTGCAAACACCCTTGGTAAGTTGCAGGCACCAGAGGGGAGCTTTTAGAAATCCATTTTCTGACAGGGATTTCCACCCTGCCCACCTGGGCACCTCCCGCCACAAACTGAGTGTGCAGGGGTGCTGCGCAGGGGTCCAGCTTAAGGTCCTGCATACTCAAAAGCGGGTGGGAGCTTTGGGGCAAGAACTCTCACAGGAATGGCTGACCTGACCTTCTCAAAACAAAGTATAGAGGGGCAAGTCTACTCTAGAAAGGACCTAGGCACACAACGGGAGGTTTTCATACACCATTACCTGCAGTGCAGGTCACTTGTAATATGGATTTCAACCCTGTTAAATCACACCAGGGATCCCATTACCCTTTGAAAAGCTGAGTTGGACCTATTAATTACATGCTTAAACAACAGACTTCCCCTAAAAATGCGATGAATCACAGAATCATGCGCACAGCCCTGCAATTGGCACTCTAGTTCAGAAAGCCTGGGTTCTTAAGGCTAGCATCTTTCCAATTACAGTCCCTTTTTTACTTGGTTTGTTTTGAGGTGTACTTGTGCTCATAGGTTGAGCAGCCATCAGCCAGGTTGAATGCCATTGTAATTTGTAATCCAAACTAAACTAAACCAAACCTTGCATGACACAGCAATTTTCAACTAAAGACGGCATCTAACAACATTTTTCATTTACTATTTTTGCTGTAGTTCCATGAAAGAAATCCAAAGAGATATATCACTGCATAGCCAAGATGACCCTTAGTCTGATAGGAGGGAACACGTAGCCACCAGATCAGAAACGACGTCTTTGTGGTATATGCCGCCACTTAATTTGGCCAAAATCTGCTTACGTCTGTCCTTATACAGCACCCTATCCAGGAAATTACCTGTAGGTATTCTAGCCCCAATTGGCGTGTTGCAGCAGTGCAAAACAGGACGTCGTACCGCGGCCTTGATTCATCGGCACTGTCTTTGCCACATGCCATCAATACTAGGTCCAACAGGTGCCGACGGGGGACAACTAGCAGCTTTCTTGCATGTGCCCTGCCTGCTAGGCCTTTCTTCTCAAGATCCTCAAAGCCCCTGTAATAGGATGCAGTGGACTTCTCTTTGCAAATTTGTTGGCCTTTCACTTGAGAGAACCACACAGAGCGAATCTGAGTTTGCTGCGAGGATGACCAACTACACAGCTGCATGTGAATAGACCTGATATAGCAAACCCAAACTCACTTGAATTCATCTGTCATGCCCTTTACCAACCACTCTTTTCTGACAAAATCCTCAACACTGTGCAGGATTGTTTGGTCCTGGGGGCAAAAGACGTAAGCAGCAGAATGAGATGTATGCAGCTCATGCCAGCGCACAGACATTTGTTTTTTCCCGCACCATGTCCAGGATCAAGACCAGCTTCTGCTCCCTCCTCAAAGCCTCCGCTGCAGCAGTTGACGCATCTGCTAGCCACGTCTTTGGCATCAGATAGGCATGCAAAACCTCATGCGACGAAGAAGGGAAACAATTGGGCTCCATCAGTACTGGGTTGAGGGAAGGGAAACAAGCCAGATGCATGTCGTGCCATGGTTGGGCCTCAGCTAGAAAGCCAGCATTCTGATCCGCTAAAAGTCTCAAGGCTGTTGCTCCCTGCATGAGCCCATCATAATTGAGCCTGGTACATAGTACATAAAGCATAATGCATGTCAATTTTCTGTGGGTAATTGGGTTAAGTCAATGCTTGCATGCGTGAGATAATTGAGGATGTGGCCAGCACCTCCCTCACAGAAAGCCACAAAAAGATCCCCTCCACTTACTTGACTTCGGCTAACGCTTTTGTTTTGGCCACGTCTACAGAAGCAAAAAAAAGCTCAGGATTGGATGGGACGACGGAAAAGCACGCTGCTTGGCTGCGCATAAAAGGGAAATTTTTCAGTCCGAGCTTAAGGCGTATGCAGGGTTACACGGGTCAAGCTGTACCTGAGGGGGTTTCCATGGGGAGGATTTGTTAGAGTCGTTGCCTTCATTGCCAATTCAGGGGATGCCTGCAAACATGGCCATTGTCATGAGTTTGTACCATTTCAAATGGTCCATTTGCGCAAATGGATAGAGCGTCTCTCACTTACATTCCCAAACAAACGACTTTTAGAGACGAAAGAAACATGATCCATCATGTTGACCCTCACACTCCACGATTGTCCCTTCTCTGACCACACTATAAAGAGGGTGTATTGAAAAGGGTGAACAAGTTGTGAGATCAGGCAAATGTGAATCAATCGATCAAATTGCCAGCCTACCTGAACCTGTGTTACTGGCGTCAAGTATGTATTGTACATTGCGCCGAAGGGGTTGTGTGCATGGAACTATGGTTCCATCTTCCAAGGTTAAAACCATAGTCTGAAAAGTGGCGAAGGAAAGTGCGTGTGTGCATGTGTGCGCGTGTGTGCATAATGTGTGCAAGCTTGCGTGTTTTGTGTGTGTGTGTGCATGTGTGTGTGTGTGTGTGTGTGTGTATGTGTGTGTGTGTGTGCGCGTGCGTGCGTGCGTGCGTGCGTGTGTGTGTGTGTGTGTGTGTGTGTATGTGTGTGTGTGTGTGTGTGTGTGTGTGCGCGTGCGTGCGTGCGTGTGTGCGTGTGTGTGTGTGTGCGTGTGCGTGTGTGCGTGCGTGTGTGTGTGTGTGTGTGTGTGTGTTTGAGTGTCTGTGTGCGCACGCGTGTGTGTGTGTGTGTGTGTGCGTGTGTGTGTGTGTGTGTGTGTGTGTGTGTGTGTGTGTGTGTGTGTGTGTGTGAGTGT
>Ga0307947_1003977_pt1 | contig 11775 bp, 10 predicted proteins | sample OrgLakmetagen232_FD_201840 | JGI IMG/M metagenome (GOLD analysis project Ga0307947, IMG submission 201840) | Saline water microbial communities from Organic Lake, Antarctica - #232 | ecosystem: Environmental > Aquatic > Non-marine Saline and Alkaline > Saline | place: Antarctica: Organic Lake...
ATTCTTGCTTCTTTTTCTGGTGTCTTGTTCAGTCTTTCTAGCCTCTTTCTCTTCTTGAAGCTGGCTTTTTTATGCTAAAGCTCAACTGCCCTCGTTGGCGGATATAGCTGTGTAACCCTTACCCTTATGGGATTATTGCGGCTGACCGGCCGGTCAGCATCTGATCGTGATCCAAACAACTTGGCTGGAGGTCATACCCTCACCATTGCAAAAATTAGTCTCAAGCCTGCCCTTTGCAATAAAAGTCATTAAATAATAGCCTCGCAATATGTACGCTTGTCAAAATACAAGCAGGCAAAACAGAGAAAGGAGGAAATAGTAGAGCAAAGTGAAAAATAGCTTTCATTGATAATGTCCTGTTTAAAGCATTAGTCCTTCAAACACACATCACGAGCGGGTCCTGGTGTAGTGTCACTTAAGCACTAAACCCGTGAGACATGGCAATGGCCACCATCCAACAGCGTGCTAACAGTATATATATACAATGCAATATGATCAACAATGGTGTTACAAATCACAGCCCATGACCGTTATACACGCTAGACGTTGTACGCGCCTCCTTGCCCGCCTTGTTGCTGGCTCTTGAAAACCTCGAGTGCCGCATCCTGTTTTGCCTGCGCACACAGAGAGTAGGATGATGTCAGACGTCCAATTGTGGTATGAAGTATACTGAGATAGCAAGCGGGAAATCTCGTTGCTCATTTTTTTCTTTCCTGTCACTGCAGCATGACACGCTTAGATACTCACCTTTAAGCGTGTACCCTCCACATAAAACCTTATATGCGATGCTGGTGCAAGTGACCCAAGGAAATTTTTTCTATATTCTGCAGCCAGACTTCAATCGTGTGTCGTGCCTCTAGCTCTAGTCAGATTTCATGGAAGTAAGCATGCAGCCCACTACAGAAATCCACGAGGGATTAACTGACAATATCTGGCTCTCACTTGATGAGAAACCAGGATGAAAGAAGAGGCTCCACTGAATTAAAAGTATGCATCTATTTAGCCGGTTGAAACATTAGCGCCAGTGCGAGTGGCATTTAAACACACATGTGACCCAGTCGAGATTTGGGACGACCTCATGAGACTGACACACAAGCAAACCTTCGCCTTGTGTAACCGAGGCACCTACCTGCTTTATGCCACCCCTTCCGCGGAAAAACAAGTACGCCTGCATGACAAAAAAGGGAGAAAACGAATATTGGTGTGTTATGCTGTAGATACTGCATTAACCTGCTAGGCCCTGCAACTCTGACTTTAATGCTTGCCATGAAACAACTGACCAACTTGTTACATTATAAGGAAGCTATAGCTTTGCGTATGTTGTTTGATTTTCAGGCACTTATTGTGTCTAGGGTTGGACAATTCATTTTTAAACACCTGTATTTGTATGTAAGTACGGTACCTTATGCAGGGAAACCGAAAAATGCATGGGTGTACACCATTTTGGCGAAATTTTCTTACATCCTCTTATGACGACTGTCAAGCATTTGATAAATCTGCTTGCCTGATCAATTACAACCAAAAATGACACAAAGAAGCGGCAATCATTTGCGCCTAACACACTCACGAATCTCTTGTGCTCTCGCAATCTGTTTGCTTTTCGTGTGTGTATATTTGCTTCCATGCAATGTAAGTACAGATCTGATGCGATCCCTCTTAAGAAGCGCCTTTCCCACGGTCTCCCACGTTTCGGTTCTTCCCTCGAACTGCTACTCACATCTTTTATGCACCAAATGCACCACAAGGCTTCCAACACCCAGAGGCACGCGCCCACAAAGTAAATGATGCCAGGGAAGGGGTGTACATCCAGGGCCGCAATCGCAGTTGCAAATCCAGAGAACGACCAAGCAGCTGCCTCAACGGGGATAGCTGCGAGGAGCGGACATGGTAGGAGGTTATTGACTATTTACCTACCCATAGAGGACCTCCTACGCAATAAGCAGAAAGTAAGAAGTAGCAGGGGGCCTGCTGGATGAGTATCGCTTTGAGCATGACTGAAAGGCCAAGGACGCCGACTGTGATTCGGCTTAGCCAAGCCCACCCCAAAAAGGGGGGGAATGATGCCATCAAGTGTCCTTGTTGCAATGAGCTGACATCCTGATGCTTAAGCGCTGGAGGTGTTACTTAATTATCAGGGTTTGGCTAACCCGACGATTAGAAGCCCTAACAGGTTAATTTCATCAGGTGAGCACGAGTTAGTGCGTTGCATGGAACATGAAAATCACTACAGAGACGACTGAAACGACAAGCGACGAGCACAGCAAGCTGAACCTAACGAAGGAAGACACAAGGGATACAATCGTTTTTGCCACTCACCGATGGCACACCAGATGCACCAGCAGATGTGCACGGCGTAAAAGAGGAAGAAGACGATGTAGCCTGATGTGGTGCTATTCCGAGCAGCATGGTAAAGGCGCTTGTACCACAGCCACATGCTGCCTGCCAAGCCAGCTATCCAGTAGATGACTGCACAGAGCAAACAAAAGTTACAACTCTGAAAAAATTTGAACGAGGGAAACACTTCAGCATCTCTTTCCTTTGAAGTTTCTTGCACGATTTGCTGTAGGGAGAGGAAAAGGATGCGCCAAGGGACTGAAACTAGGATACAGGATAAGTGAGAGCCTTTCAGTCAAATTCGCATACTTTTCACATAACCAGGCCCAGTCCAGCTCGTTCTGGCCCCTCCCCCCCCCCCCACACACACACATGCACGCACGGGCACAAACACACACACACACACACGCGTGCGCGTGCGCACACACACACATACGCACACTCAAATATGCACATACACACTTACTGGATAGAAACCAACTGGGAATGGCGTGGTTGTCAGGTTGGTAGCCGAGCATGACAGTCGCACAGAAGAACTGGAACGTGTTGCAGAGAACGAAGCCCTGCATTCAAGTGAGCGCAGTACGTGATTGGTCAACTGTTCCCTTACCCAATGAGACATATCAACCTGTCTCTAGCGCTGCACACACTGCCTGTGGCTTCCCCTCAGCTCCCCTTCACGGCATTCCCTCTGCTCGCAATGGCCACGTGGTTGTACTCACCCACCAACTCATGTACACCTCTCTGACCACTCGCTTGGATTCATCAGGAATCTCCCCAGCAATGTCATGGTGCCAAATGGGGAAGCAGATGGGCCAGTTGTTCTTCCTGAAGCCACCGTCCTTCTTGATCTCCTCCTCAAGCTTCGCCAATTTGGCCTCCCGCTCCATCAAATCCCGCTCCCGCGCATCTAGGTCTGCGGCGGACCTGCCCTGCGCAGGAGGAGGGAGGGAGAAGGGACGAGTGTGAATTCATGGGGGCCGTGTGCGCGCATCGGGCTCGAAGCGGTTATTCGCTGACTCCATCAACAGCAAATTCCGGGCAAAACGCTAGTAAAGTGGCAGTTGCCTGCTCAAGAGCAGCGGCAAGAGAGGGGGGACTCACCCCTGACTGGGGGGTGGGCCCCTCGTAGGCTTCATTTGTGTTGCCTGCTGCAAACATTCCGGCTGAAGGGTAGGCTGACGGGGGTGGGCCTGAACTGCCAAACTTGGGCCCCTTGCTGGCTTTTGAGCTAGCTGCTGCGGCCGCGAGGGCTCCCTGCACAGAGGTGGAGGGAGGGACAGCTACTCTCAAATGCTTAAATTGATGCACACAGAGACCCCGGCCTGCAGAGAGGAGTGGATTGCTTGCAAGCATGAACACCATATAGGTGTCTTACCGGTGGGAGCTGACCGTTGGAGGGAGGAGGAGCAGGCGGGGCTGAAGGCCTGGGCCCGTCCCCCAATTCTGAGTCTGAATCCACATCTCCTGCTTTAGGCTCAGGTTTTCCTCCCCACGCCCCTGTGCTTGCAGGAGAGGGTTGGCAGCGAGCATTCAGGGACAAGTCAAACGCGCTGTGTTGAACGAGGCAGCATGCAAGCAAAGAGAGGAAATCCCACCCACCAGCCCCCATTGCGCCCCATCCTAAGCTCATGTCAGCCGTGCCAGGCTGCTGTGTAGCAGTGAACACAGGAAGAAGAAGGGTCTTGCCTCACCGATTGAGGTGGAAGGAATGACTGCTGTAACCTAGTTTAAAATGTAGTTTTTGTAAATTGTAATAGCACGTTGTTTGCAGACAATGAAACTTTTTCCAGCAAGGGACGCTACGGACGCAGCGCTTCAGCGCTTCACGCTTAAAGGAATTAAGTTATAAATCAAAATGGGAAAAGGAATCAAGCGGAAGAGCAACCCAGGTACGTGCTTGCATACTCCCTTCAACTCTGCCATACTGCTATGGTGTTGGTTTGGGTGAGCTTGTGAGTCCATGCAGATGGGGGGAAATGCGCACGCAAGTTGTTAACCAGGGCTCTGAGCCCAATTTTCCTCACCTTTGTGCGGCGTTCCATGTTTTGCACAATTTGAAGGGGTGGGTGTGGACTTCAAGAGGGTCAAGACCAAAGTGGGCAAGAAGCTCCCCAAAGCACAGAATGACACGGACACCAGCTTCAAGGCTGCCAGTATCAACCTGCCCAACCAGGCTCTCACGGAGGACAGAGAGGGCGTTGCCGTCAACGCACACAACCTCGCCCTTAAGGTGGAGTTGTGCGTTTGAATTTTAGGCCTGTCCGTCCAACCTCGGGGACACAACATGCTCACTTTTGAGAAGGAAGCACGTTTGAGATTGCAGCCGCCTGTTCGTGCAATAAAATCTGCCGGATTTGCATGCATGCAGGAGTTGCTGTCTCAGACCTCACACTACAGCGAGAAAGCCCGCAAGAGCGCGCTGTTGGGCCTGGCAGACCTCTTCACGCGCCACCCCCAGGAGTTGACAAATCACGTAGGCCCTGTCTACACAAAGTGAGGTTTGAGCTGTGAGAACGCAATAGTTTTCTTATTTATTTTGTTCATACCTTGGCGGTAAAATGTGTGTTAGCTGCTGACATACTTTACCACCTTTGGTGTCAATGAGATCATTGCTTTTGAAACCTGTTTCAAGTGTTGTGTTTGCTCCCTCTGTACAATTATGTAAATTTGTAAATTAGCTTCAAACAGGGACGCAATGCTTGCTGTTGATTTCCACTCAATCATAGCTGGGGAATACAAATAGCATTGGCATCTAAGACCATTCTTATACCAATTTTATCTCCCTTTGTATACTCACAAAGCAGCTTCCTTGTGTTATCCTGCACACCTCAGGCTGGTGGAGCGTATGGGCGACGGAGATGCGGACGTACGAAAAGCCTTGGCACGCTTGCTGCGTGAGCAGTGCATTCCCAATGTTGAAGGTGGAGCGCTACGTCCCTTTATGCCTATGATCATGGCCCATGTGTGCAGGTGAACAGCTGTGTTGGATTGAGCTATACAGGCGTGATTGTCACTTGTTAACATGTTTGGGTTTGTAATGATAAGGGGCATATGCTGCAGTGAAGAAAAAGACAGGGCCTGCCCCGTCTTAAAAATTTCCATCCTTTAACGCATCTGTGTTTAAACTCCTTAGGATGAAATGGTAAAAGTACATGCTTGTGTTTGTAATGTACAATCTGCTTCCGGCTATCATCGTAGCTTTCCACGCTAGGTTCAAGCGAATGTGTTATTAATGGCAAGCTCAGCTGTCAATGGATTTCTTGAGCTGCGTCATCGTCGCACAGGGCAATAATGCTGAGGACAGCTGGTGCATCACCTTTTATGTGCCCTGCGCATCTCAAGCCAGGAGCAATTTTTCTTCACTACCCGGGGTTGGCCAGAACCGTATATGATACACTGTATATGACCGTATATTGTGATTTCCCTGTCAAAAATGCCGTATACACACCGTATATATATGGTTCTTGCCAACCCTACATATTTCTGATATGGTATGCAAGTTGAATCTTGTCCCAAATTCTACAGCTGCCTCCGTGCCTTCCCACGTTTGTGTGTGTAGCGGGGTGGAGGTTTTAAAATGCATGTATCACTTGACAATAGCTCCTGACGCGCACTCCCTCTCTTTTTTTGTGCAGTGCCATGACGCATTTGAGCTTGGAAGTGCGCAATGATGCCCTGGTTTTGCTGGATGTTCTGGTGCGTACCCCCGTGTCACTGAGTGTGTGGGGGGGGTGTTTGTGTGGGTGGGTGGGTGCATACTCCCGTGTCACTGTTTAAAGCTTGAACTGTTACCGCGTGTCCCTTTTGGATACGTTTATGTGAATGCGTAGTATGCGTGAGAGCTGAGTGTGCGTGAGTGTGTGCGTGTTTGCTATCATGGTGGTCCTCTGTGCACAATGTGCGCTGTGATATATCCTGGCGTGTTGTGCATAAAAGGAGTTTGCACTTACGTCGATATTGCATTTCAAAGTTGAGGGTCTGTCCAGCCACGACCATCAAGTACGGCGTAAAGTGACTTTTCTTCTTCATTCAAGGTTAAGCTCCCATTTGTAAAAAAAAGGCTACAAACGTCGGAGTCGTGCTTTTGTCCTCAACCTACACATATTCACACAACAAAAGCGCACCCACAAACACACCCACAAACACACCCACAAACACACACAAACGCACAAAAACACTACAAAAATACACACATACCGTGCCCCTAACGTCCTGCGTATCTGCAGATGGACCACTGCCCAGAGCTCGTGGTGGGCAACTTCCTGTGTCCGTGCATTCAGCACTTCTGTGACCTGCTGTCCCCGGGACAGAGGGGGAGCAGCATGAAGGCCCAATCAATAAAAGTCTTGCTCAAGGTGCTCAGCCTTTGTGTATTCATATGTGTGCTTGTGTGCATCCTCGATTGCCTCTGTCTGTGCACTACAAAATGAGACCTAGTGTGCGACTGCGTAATTGTTTCTTGGATGCTCGTGAGCTTGCTTTCATGTTTTGAATGAATAGAGAGATTACCTTAGTAAGATGCATCGCATCCAAACACTCAGGTTGGGCCTTGTGCAGCACTTGCGCTCCGGGCCTCCTTGCGCTTGCGCTCCTGGCCTTGCACTTGCGCTCCTGGCCTCCTTGCACTTGCGCGCCTGGCCTCCTTGCGCTTGCGTTCCTGGCCTTGCAATTGCGCTCCTGGCCTCCTTGCACTTGCGCTCCTGGCCTTGCACTTGCGCTCCTGGCCTCCTTGCACTTGCGCGCCTGGCCTCCTTGCGCTTGCGTTCCTGGCCTTGCGATTGCGCTCCTGGCCTCCTTGCACTTGCGCTCCTGGCCTCCTTGCGCTTGCATTCCTGGCCTCCTTGCGCTTGCGCTCCTGGCCTCCTTGCACTTGCGTTCCTGGCCTCCGTGTACTTGCAATCCTGGGACTTCTGCAATCCTGGGACTTGCGATCTTGACTTTGCGCTTGCGTCCCTGGGAGGTGTTGTATGCTGTCTTTTATATCTCCTGCACTTAAATGAGCCAACTGCAAGTGCAGGCAAGCAGAGTGGGCACCAGGGAAAGTGAACTACATATCCAATTGCGCATGTCCCTGACTAAGTTGCGGGCCCTCACTAGCGTTTCATACCAGGCCTCCCCACCAACCCCATCATCACTCCCATTCCTACCCTTCACACATCGCTTCCTTCATTCTCTGTTACCACTCCCATTGATTCCCCGCAGGTCCTTCATGCCCTCACCAGCTTCTTAGACCGGGCCTTTCCCCCTGCCCTTTCCTCGTCCTCCCTCTCCTCACCCTGGGTACCACCCGCCACGGCGACCACCACAAAGTCACATTTCAGGGGCACCGCCAAGTCAGCCCCCCTATTTCGTGACCGCTGTGCGTGGCCGGCACGTGCCTTGTATCAAGGGGGAGGAGCAGCAAAAGCAGCCTCTGTGCCAGACAGACAGGGCGCGCAGGTAACATGGCATGCCTACCGACACCCCATAAGGCCTATATTATTGCCACAGTTCAAGTGTTGGCATTAAGAAGAGTAGGAGCCTTGTGCTGAGTGATCATAGGATGTGTGTGATTATGCACATCTTTTGATGTTGCCACGAGACCTTGCTTGATTTGCATTATTGGCCAGAAGCATACAAAGGTATGTAAATATACGTACGGCGTCTATAGCAGGAGGTATGCCGTACATACGGTCATATACAGTGTGTACAAATATTATATACATATACGGTGTATATGTATAATTCTGGCCAACCCACTCCTGTCAACTAAATGTACACAAAAGCCTGTACTTAAAAGATTTATTTATGGTTTTTTGTTTGGTCTATAACTGGTGCTTACCTCTTATTTCTTGGTTTATGAGTGGCTAAGACTTTGCGCGAGTTTGCTTGGGCTCCTGCCTGTTATTTTAGTGGTGCTATGATATGAGTGGCACATGCACCGTCTACAAAAGAAACAGCTGCTGTGATGGCATGAGCACTGTACTGCCGCATAATGAATGCGTGGTTTGGAAAGACCAAATCATGAGTCTCAGAGCCGGGGAGGCAACACTTAATTATTAAACACAATGCAAACTTATGCGGAGTCCTTTTGCCCCTTACTCGATTGTGCAAGGAAGGCCTTTTTATGTACATAAGCAAAGGCAAATGCAGGAACAAGCAAACCTCAAAAAGCTAAGATCAGGGAGGTTAAAAAACCTTTGGGGTGTTTCGACCGGGATTTGAACCTAGGACCTCTACAAAACCTGGTGTTTTGACATATGCTAACTTTGTTCACGCGTTCTTTATTAACTGATTAAACAGTGGTCGCAGCACTCCTCAAGATGGTTAAAAGTGATAATCCTGCAGTACGGTATCCAAGGTGTCCGGGTCTATGCTGTACTTGATCATATAGAAACAGCAACATGCACGTTTTCCATTGTACCAACACGAGCAAGGTGTGCGGGATTTTATGGCGACGTCAGTGCTTGCATATGCTCGCATTTCTTCCCCTTCTGTGTAATGCGCACCCAGCCATAGGGTAGTGCTGACAGGTAGCCTAAAATATGTATCAGGGTTCATCCTGTTGCTGCTCATGTTTTGTCTGTACGCTTTACAGCAGTCATTAGCGGTGGTTGACCTCACACGGCAAATGCAGGGAGCAGATAGCATAGGAGGAGGGGGGAACAGTAAGGACGACAGACTGCAGGGACTGGCGCTGCGTCTGCTGCAGTTGCTGTGCAGCTGTTGGCTGGAGTGCTCGCCCGGCCAGCTGCGGACGTCACCCGAAATGGAGCTGGTACAGGTAAGGAGCTGACCGTCGTGACTTTGTGCTGTGTTGTATGTGTTTGTGGAGCTGCTTGTGTTGGTCAGAGTTCTTGCATGGCCAGTTGCGGACGTCACCCGAAGCGGAGCCGGTCATGGAAAGGGGCTGGCTGCCGCGACTGTGTGTTGCATTGCATGCGTATGTGAAGCTGCCGTGCAACAATTGGCTGGAGTACACACTTGGCCAGTTATAGACCCAGTGGGTTGGCAGTTGTGATTATGCCCTGAATTGCAATAGTACCTACATGGAGCTGCAAGTAATGAGCAGGCCACGGCCTTTGAGTGAGCATCCTTTGCTGTTTTGCAGTTGCAGCAGGTCCTGCTGCGTGCTGTTGCGAGATGGGCCGTGGGCTAAACCTTGCTGTGTGCTCTGTCACACGAATTGGTGCAGAGAAAAGGAAATTTTCCATAAAGAACACAGCAGGCATGTGTATCTAGTCATCAGTTGTTTTTGCTTTATCTGAGGTTTACTTAAAAGCCTTATTCCGTGGCAAAACGTGCACAATCAAGCATGTAAGCACAGGCGCTCCTGGTCATCCTCACAGCTGCATACACAATTGTTTCCAACCTCAGATTGTATATCATAAACACCGTTTCACGTACACGCACCCATTCACAGGCGCTCCTGGCCATCCTCAAAGCCGTGCACTGTATGCCATCAACACCATCTCATTTGCACGTGACAGACACATACCATGTATACATTACAAACACACACACACTCACACATACACAGGCGCTCCTTGCCATCCTCACAGCCACACACAGTATTGTGGCAAACCTCATCCAGCTCCCCTCCACCTCTCACCTGGGCAGCCACGGCGATGCAATTGGTGCAGGACATCAGCCGGGGGGTGCGTGCTAATTTCCTCTTTACGTAATGTTTACGTCTAGGGATTTAAAACCTGTTATGGGGGTCAGTGCAGTCCTTACAATGGAGAAAGAGGGATTATTGCTGCAGCGCTGAGGAGTGTGTGTGGAGTTTGTGAGGTCCGGTTGTCTGCGTGTGATGTTGCTGCTGCTAAAGAAAATTGTCCAGGTGCGTTTGTCAGTTTAAGGGGTAAGCAACATCATTTTGGAGGACATAATAGGGCAAAAGTGTCGTGTAGGTCCTCCGCACTTGCTTAACACTGACCAGAAAAGAGGCATGGCAGACTAAGCAAGGGCCAAATAATTAGGTGGAATAACAAGGGATACCCCCACCACCAAGCAGGATCATAAATGGGACGACGATGACTTTTCAAGCTGGGGGAATAAAGGGTCTAACTTCGTCTCTGCTTTTCTTTTGTTGCTTCTCCTGCACACGTGCACACACACAAATGCACAAACACACACATACACACACATGTACACACTCACAACCCACAGGGGCATGGGAAAGGGATCCAGCAGTGGCAGCAGTGGAGTGCCTGCTTCAGCGCGTGGCCCCAAACTTCCCTGCGTGCGTGCCAGCTGTGCGGCCCCCACCTGCGGTCCTGGAGACGCTGGCGGCCTTCAATCTGCAGGTGGGTGGGTGTATTTGTGTATGTGTGTGTACGCGTGTGTGGGTGGTGGGTGGGTGGGTGGGGAAAGTTGAGTAGATTGTTTGAGTTCCATTTCATTAATTGCATAAAATGGGCAGAAGAGGGTGAATCCCTCGACCTCCCCAACAGGCACAATTTGCGAACTGCCTTACTTTTAGCTAGTTACCCACCCAAATAAGCAATCAGCATAATCCTGCTCCTAAATCAGGCCATCATTTTCGTACTCAGTTGCGGATGTGCATAAATGTGTCCATGAGTCAATAGAACCAGCCTCTTTTGCTCCTGGCTGTTTTTTCTAAAGACATGTCTGATACCCCAAACTACGCCCACGCCCACCCACTGTGCCTTTCTACTTCATTTCTGTTGTACTGACCATGTCTAAGCTTCATTGCCCAAACCAACATCTGTGAGTGTGATTGGGTGATCTGGTAGGGCTGAGTTTAGGCTGGTCTGCACGCCATGCCTTGTGAGGCAATCAAGTCGCTCATACTGCACTGAGTTATGACCAGGAAATGGATACACTGCAGACGAGCCTTAGAGGCCCGTTCAGTAGTGCGTGCAAACAACTCCTCTTTGCCCCACCAATCAATACACCAGCACCAGCACCAGCACAAAGACCTCTGTGTGACATCCGCTTCTCCCATACTATGAAAGTCCTCAACACATCCCTGAAATATGTGTGCGTGTGTATGCGCGCTTGCGTGCGTGCGTGCGTGAATTTGTAATTTACGCAAATTCTACACATTTGTTGGAGGTCCTGATGCTCATACAGGCATTCTTACATGCTCACGCACAACCCTATCCCACAGGCCGCTCAACTTCTAGCCAGCTTCCTGCCACTGCATGAGCACGCACACGCTCACGCCGCTGCCGCTGCCAACGCTGCTAATATAACAGCACCAGGGAGTGGCCCCCACCACCCCAAGCACCCCAGCCAAGGCAAAAGCGGGGGTAAAAAGGGGGGAGCTGCGCAGCACCTGATGCTCGCTGCCCCCTCGTGGGTGCATTCTCTCATGTGCTTTTTCACAGGGCTACTGCAGCATGGGGTGCTGCTGCCTGCTGCAAGCTCTCTGTCTGAGGCGGCAAACCTGGGGCAACGTGCGCTGGGAGGGGGGGGGGCATACACAGTAGG
>Ga0307947_1003980_pt1 | contig 11774 bp, 11 predicted proteins | sample OrgLakmetagen232_FD_201840 | JGI IMG/M metagenome (GOLD analysis project Ga0307947, IMG submission 201840) | Saline water microbial communities from Organic Lake, Antarctica - #232 | ecosystem: Environmental > Aquatic > Non-marine Saline and Alkaline > Saline | place: Antarctica: Organic Lake...
ATAAATGAGTTGTTACTGAGGGGGTCAGGGGGGGGGGCGGTCCAGGGGGGGTTGGGGAATTTTGGGGGGGTGCTTCAGAATTTTACTGGGCCACTTTCATGAAATATAAATATATTTTTGGAATCCTCAGCTCAAGTCCAGTCGATTGGCACCCTTGTTAGGTGATTTGATTTAAGGGGGGGGTCTGGGTGCCTGGTCATAGAAATGCATGGTATATCCCCAAGTAGGCTGCGGGGGTGTGTTCAGGCAAATTACCAGCAATTGATCCCAAACTTGCAGTTTACGCATTGCATTATGCATAAGTTGCATGATTGAAGTAACAAAGTGCTTTGGCAAAGGTTTTGGCTGGATTTGTGCACTAAACAGGTGGTCAGTGCAAGACCGTGCGCATATCAGTTTTCCTCCTATAGCTCGTCAGGTATTAAATTATTCAGCATGAAAACTGTGCAGGCAGATAGCTGCCTGAATTCTGAGCAGATTGACACCCTTTTTATTAGTGTGGGGGGTCAGGAAGGGGCTTGGGGGAGGGGGAAAATTGACACGTGACTGTCATGGAATATTTTTTTTGTCATTACTTTTACCCATCATTAATCTAAAACGTTCATATTTTGTCGTGTCACACACGTGCGTGCGCTTTCACCTGCAGGTCCTGGCAGCTCCGCCCCCTCACCCCCCAGCATGACAGCAGCTGAGGTGGACCGCATGCACTTTTTAATACAGCCTGCAAAAGCACAAGGTACCTGCATGCTTCCGTGTGTGCATGTGTGTGTCTGTCTGTGTGTTGTGCGCAAGTGTATGCATGCGCCTCTTAATACTTTTGTGCATTTGCGTGATTTGTGCTCCTGAGGTGCGCATCTGGGCATTAGAATTCAACCCCGCACGCAATGCTGACGCTATACTTGCAACACCTCCTGATCCCCCACACTCACAAACATGCACACATATACACACACATGCACAAGCAACTCATGCTTATAGACAATCAAGTAAATATGCTGACACACACACCTGTACTTACGCACTGCAGGCCCGCCCTTGAGCTCTCTTGTGCCTGGCCTCAAGGCCTCTGGGGCAGCAGGAGTACCTTTGGACGTAGTGGCCAGCGCGCTGAGGGCGTTGTGGGTGGAAGAGAATGCGGGTGCTGCAGGTGTGTGCAAGTATGTGTGTGTATTGTTGGGTTGATGCATATGGGTTGTTTGTACTGGAAAGGCACTTACCTGCTCCAAACTCTCTCTCTCTCTCTTGATATCTCTCTCTCTCTCTCTCTCTCTTGATATCTCAATCACATCTATTCACTTGCACACACATACACGCACGCACACACACACGTGCCCACGCTGTAGGTACCCTGGGCTCTCCTCGTTTTGGCAGCCCCAGCGCCTCGCCGCAGTTGCATCCCTTCAGCAGCACTGCCTCTGCAGGACCTGGGTGTGTGTATGGGTGTGTGGGTGTGGATGTGGGTGAGGATGTGGGTGTGGGTGTGGACGTGGATGTGGGTGTAGGTGTGGGTGTGGTGTGAACGCACTTTACAAGAGCACAGACATGTGAGCTGAATGTAATTTAGGGCATCACGCTCTGAAATACAGACCTCACGCTCTGAAGTACAGACCTCCAACATGCAGGTCATGTTTTCAGAGAGGAATGTCTCGTAGCTGCTCTGCTGTGGGAGTTCTTAGCTTCTAAGAAGCTGACAAGGAGGCCAACAATGACCTCTTTCCCACACCATGCTGCGCAGGTACCCTTGTAGCCCTCCAGCTTTGCCCGACATTTACCTAGTCCCCCTTCGTTGCTTAGCAGCGAGAATTCGTCCTTTGGACCCAGACAAATTTAGGCATCACCCCTCTTCCTCGCTTTGCAGTTGGAGATCTTTTTTGGAAGCAAAACAAATTCGCCCAACATTGACCTTCTCCCTCTTCCTTGCTTCGCAGTGGGACTTCTTTGTTTGGAGCCAGCAATGGTGGCGGGGGCTCTCCCTCTCCCAAGACTGTTCGGCATTTAGGACTGGTGGGCTCACAAGGCCAGGTGCGTGCGTGTGTATGTGCATGCACACGTGTGCGCACGTTTGCAAATGCATTTGACTGTCTGTTAGTAGGGTTGGCCAGAACCATACAGATGTAGGTGTATATACTGTATTGTCGGCAGGGAAATCATCAAATATACGGTAGTGTACGGTGTATATACACGGTTCTGGCCAATACTAGTGTGTGTGTGTGTGATGTTTGTACACAGCTTGCGACAGTCTGCGTATCTGTTGCATGAGGAAATTCCATGCAAAAGAACCCGTGCGTGAAATTATACTGACAATTAAATAAGCAATTCCAGGCCAAGCCTGCTACCCTCCTGATCCCCAGAGATGATTCTTCCTTTCTTCCTGTATTAAAGGGAAACACGGTGCTCGGTATTAATATGCCTCTTTTCGGTTAGGGTTTAGGGTTAGGTTTCCTCGACATTGTGGGGAGTTGTTTTCCACTGCCTGCGTAGTTATTTCTTCTTATTTTCCCTTCTTTCTTCGTTGAAGCAACTCTGCCCCACAAGCAATGATTCGCACACGACCGCACTTGTCACACAGAGGCATGGCATCATCACATTGGTGTGTAAAAAAAAGCAAGACGTGTGTGGGACGTGGGTGTTCCAATGCAGAAGTCATAAATCAATGATGATGGGATGTGCATGTGAATGTTCACATGCTCACACAGACACACACACACACACACTAAACACACATACTAAACACACGTGCGGCAGGTTGAAGAGGCCGCCATCAGTGGCGTGCACAAGGGTACAGTAGTGCGTGGGGAGACAGACGTCCCAGGCGGCTTGCTTCGCATTGCAGACTGCCACGACGCAGTGATCTATATTCTGGCGCCCTTACAGGTTTGTGCCTGTCTGTGTGTGTGTGTGTGTGTGTGTGAGTCTGTGTGCATGTGTATCAGTGACTTGCATCTGGTGCCCTTACAAGTGGGTGGGATTGTGCTCGTCTGTATTTGCGTGTGTGTGTTTGTGTGTGTCTGTTTGTGTGTGTGCGTGTGTGTGTGTGCATGTTGATGTGTCGGTGTGTAGGCAAGTGTGGTGACAAGCAGGCTGCAAACCGCTCACTTAAACACTGCTTGCATGTATGTACATCCGCACGCAGTGTGTGCACATATCTGGGTGCTCAGACTGTACTGTGGTGGTGGGAGCATGTGGGCGCATCCTCCGTATGGACCGCTGCGATAAAGTCCAGGTGCGAGGTGCACATCTAGATTTATATAATGTTCAGGTGCGAGTGTACATTTAAAACTTATAGATTTCAGGTGCGAGGTGCCTATCTAGTCTTCAAATTCATGGCGTCTGCATCCTCATGTTCAAATATTGGAGTCAGCAATACATGCAAGTGCAAGGCACTTTTTGGTTTCCTCTCGTGTCTGCGTCCTTGCATTGAATTGTTGCGTCGAGCGCAAGCAAGTGCAAGGCACTCCATCTGTTTAACAACCTGCATTTAGCACTTCTTGGTTTCCTCTCGTGTCTGCATCCTTGTGTTGAGTAATTGCGACAAGCGCAAGCAAGTGCAAGGCGTTCTATTGGCTTTACTACCTGCACTCTTTGCATTTGATATTTGTTTTGGTGTGTGGCCCCTCACTGGTGAGGGACTTTGTCTCCACTTGATGGAAAGTATTGTAAGATACTAGATGCCTGCTTTGTCCTGCGCTGCACAATATTTAAACGTGTGAATCACCTTTCGCTACTGCACTGCACATTATTTTGAGCTGCTATGGCTCTGCTTTGGGGCTGCTCACCATTTGCCTGCCGCACATACACCATTGTCTCTGCTGCTGCTGCTGTCATTGCTCTACAGCTACTGATAAGCCCTGCTCACCCTCGGTTCCACAGTGAATGCCCAATGATTGCCACAATGAATGCCTCGGAGCCCTGCTCACCCTCGGTTCCACAGTTAATGCCCAATGATTGCCACAATGAATGCATTGGAGCCCTGCTCACTCTCAATGCCACAGTGAATGCCCAATGATTGCCACAATGATTGCCTCGGAGCCCTGCTCACTCTCAATGCCACAGTAATTGCCCAATGATTGCCACAATGATTGCCTCGGAACCCTGCTCACTCTCAATGCCACAGTGAATGCCTTGGAGCCCTGCTCACTCTCAATGCCATGATAAACACCCATTTCCTGCACAGCAACGACGCCTGTATGTACTTTTTGGCTGCGTCCGCGCGCGTGCTGGTGTCCAGCTGGTGATGTGCAGCAGCGCACAACACAACAGCACTGCCGCGCAATACTCATCATCTCATCATACTCCGCTCAACATTTCAACTTTGTTTGCAGTTGCTGGCTGCATCCGCGCGCGTGCTGGTGTCCAGCTGGCGATGTGCAGCAGCGCACAACACAACAGCACTGCCGCGCAATACTCATCATCTCATCATACTCCGCTCAACATCTCAACTTTGTTTGCAGTTGTTGGCTGCTTCTGCACGCGTGCTGGTGTCCAGCTGCCACAACTGCAGCTTGTATCTTGGCACCACACAACAGCCAATGCTTATTGGGGACTGCCGCTTCCTACGCTTGGCTCCCTTCAATGCTCACTACGAGCGACAGGTAGGCCCGGGATGCTTCATATTGGAAACAGGCAGGCCCGGGATGCTTAATGTGGGAGACTGGCAGGCCAGGGATGTTTCATATCAGAAACAGGCAGGCCTGGGATGTTTAATGTGGGAGACTGGCAGGCCAGGGATACATTTAGTGAGAGAGATAAGTAGGCCAGGGATGCTTGCCGTGAGAGATGCAGGGAGGCTGGAGGTGCTCAGTACATGTGACAGGCCGGATGGATTTGCGCTTCCCGGCAGCAGATCTGCTGGAGATGCTCATTACGAGCGACAGATTGGTTGCAAATGCTGAGTACGAGCACTAGATAAGTCAGAGGTACTCAGTACGAGCGCAGGTAGGTCAGAGAGGCTCGTTATATGAGTGACAGGTAGCCCATAATTGCCCATGGCGCATGGCAGGTGAGATTCTTAAGCTGTTGGGCTCAGTGTGACAGTGCAAGGCTGCCGACATTTTGGTCCCCTTTATTGCCCATTACCAGCAGCAGGCAATGCAAGATCAGGCTGTTGGGCTTCAGCGGACATCACACGTGATATCGTGAGCAGCAATTTAAGACGAAATATCATTCGTGTACAACTCGAACGTAAGATGGCAAGGGGTGTCCAAAGGGCTTTGAGAGCCGGTGATGAATGTGTTTTTCTTTTACGTCAGTGGTGGACGTCCTTCCTGTGAGCCTTTGAAGCAAGTGGCAGGAAGGCAAGCTGGGCGTGTGGGTGCCTCAACAGGCAGAAACACTTGTGGGTAGGGTTGGCCAGAACCCTATATATACGGTACATATACGGTATTTTTGGCAGAGAAACCACCAAATATACGTTCATACACGGTGTTGATATACAGTTCTGGCCAATCCTGTGTGTGTGTGAGGGATAGGCTTCACGGAGTGGTATTTGTAGATCGTGATAAGTCTAAGGTCCTTCACAATCCTGCTTTTTCAACCGAATACCAGCACAGAGCATTTTCATACTTACATGTGATTATGCTAGGGTTGGCCGAACTGTGTGTATACTCCGTATATGACCGTACATTTGGTGATTCCCTGCCAAAAACACCGTGTATACACCGTATATACATAGGGTTATAACCAACCCTAGTTGTGTGCAAGACACATACTTGCACGCGTGCGCAATTACACACACATACACATACACACACACTCAACAATCAACAATCATACGCAGATGGCGCACGTGCGTGCTGTGGGTCTGCGTCTGGACCTCCCCAATCGCTGGGACTGCCCCCTGGTCTTGGCAGGCAAAGAGCGAAGGGGACCCAGTGCCAATGGGACCCCAGAGAGTCCACAGCCTGGTGGGTGGTGTGCTCTAGCATGCTCAATTATAGTGTGGCTTAGGTATGCTGGTGGGTGGTGTGCTCTAGCATGCTCAATTATAGTGTGGCTTAGGTATGCTGGTGGGTGGTGTGCAGTAGTATGCAGATGTGTGGGGGCTGGCGGTTGGGGGCTGGCCAGAACAATGCATGGTGTGCATATGGGATTGTTTGACGGGAGCTCTCTGACCTCATACGGTCAAATATGTTGTATGCACAGCTTTTCTTGTATGTATGGACTGTTTGGCAGGGAGCTCTCTGAGCACACGGTCAAATACATTGCATGTACAGCGTCTCTTTAATGCATAATGTACAGGAACTGTTTGGCAGGGAGCTTTCTAAGTGCACAGTCAAATACGTTGCATGTACAGCGTCACTTTATGTATAGGAACTGTTGGCAGGGAGCTCTCTGAGCACACACAATCTAATACGTTGCATGTACACTGTTTCCTGTTTGTATAGGAACTGTTTGGCAGGGAGCTCTCTGAGCACACACAATCAAATACGTTGCATGTACAGCATATTTCAATGTGTACAGTGTGTTCTGTACGTAAGGTACAATGGTGCAGTACTATACACGTCATCTGAGTGGTAGTGTATCATGTCGTCTGTTCATCTATAACGGTGTCTGTATGTGTGTGTTAAGGGTTGGCCAGAACTATACATATGTATAAATGTGCAGTGTATATACAGTATGTTTGGCAGGGAATTCATGTAATATACGGTCATATACAGTGCATATATACACGGTTCTGGCTAACCCTGTGTGTTGCCATATGCGCGTGTCTAACATCGTTTGTACATAACAATGTAGTCACCTGAGTCACGTGCTCACGTGTAGAGCACAAGCAGGCCCGTAGCACTAGTGTAAGGCTTCTTTTACTGTGCGGTATTGATATGGAAATACAAAATACGTGTAGAGCACAAGCAGGCACACAGCAGGCACACAGCACTAGTGCATGCCGTTTCACGCACTGAGGGTACGTTTCACGCACTGAGGGTATGTTTCATGCACTGAGGGTACGTTTCACGCACTGAGGGTACGTTTCACGCACTGAGGGTAGAAGATGCTGTCTCGTATCTGCCATTGTGCAACAGCACTGTCTGTTGCAATACGGTTGTGCTACATGTCATGAATAAAATCAGCAACAAACAGCACTGGTGCAAGGCTCTGTTTAATTCTATGCGACAAAACTATGGACCGCAAAATCAGCCAATGAAGCGTTGTACCCTGCTCCTGTGTGCGCGTGTGTTGTGTTGACACAGCAGCCTTAATATGTAATGATCTGTGCGTGTTCGTATTGTCCGCGTGCTGCCAGGGAGGCACGCGGAAATAATGTTAAGCTGAAACTGGTGAGGGGAAGCTACCTTGGTTCGGTTCCAGAGAGACTGGGTCATACAGAGTAAGTTCTGAATAGCACTTCCTTGATTGTTCCAAGTCATGCTGGAGCAGCTGCTTGTCCGGGGTGGTTTTAGCTCCATGAGTTTTGTGTTTTGTTACTGATACTTGTAGGATCTTCTTGGCAGTACCTCCATGTCGTGTGAAGGCCTGTGCAGGGGGCAGCAGTAAGGGAACAGCCTCCATGTGCAGCCGGCTCCATTAATAAAATATTGTAAAAGGCAACGCAAGCCCCAGTAGTGCCTCCATGTTGTTTGAATGCTGCGCAGGGGGCAGCAGCAAGGGAGCAGCCTCCATGTACAGCCTGCTGCCGCCTGAGGACTTCCTGCCTTTTGTGGTGCCCTTCCAGGGGGGCGGTGGCGTGCTTGCAGGTGTGGGTGGGTGCTGGCCTAGGTGTGGGTGGGTGCTGGCCTAGGTTTGGGTGGGTGCTGGCCTAGGTGTGGGTGGGTGCTGGCCTAGGTGTGGCTGGGTGCTGGCCTGGGTGTGGCTGGTTGCTGGCCTAGGTGTGGGTGCACGTGTGTATGCTTCTTTGTGGGGTAAGGAAGTGACGTGTCAATGTGTGTGCATATGTGTGTGAGTGTGAGTGAGTGGGTGGGTGGTTGTGTGTGTGCGCATATGTGAGTAGGACTAGGGGTGGGTGTGCGCATACCCTGCTTGACACGTGTGCAAATGCGCTGCAGCAAATATACAGCATATAAAATCTTCAATCTTTTGTGTTAAAACGTTCTCCTTGCACCAATGCGTTTGTGCAAGTGGTGCTACATACATACACATATATACTGGCATACACCCATACTCTTAGGTTTGCGTGCACAAAATCCTGCACACGTGTTTGCACAGAGGCACACCATTACATTTGCAAGTGCACACTGGCTCATACAAGCATTTACACACACACACACATAACATGCAGGAGGAGCAGCACCGGCGCACAGCACAGCATGGCGTCATCTAGCCCCTGCCATCGCACGCACCAGCGCTGCCTCTGCATCCGCTTCCACGCAGATCCCTGCAGGTGCATAGAGGCCGTGACTGCTGTGTGTTTAGATCCATGTGTTTAGATCCATATTGCAACTTTCTGCAAGAGGGTGCCCCTTTCTTACTTCCAGCTGTGCCCTGTATGATCAGCCACACAATACGTGTGGCCAGCGTACACACATACACGCACACATGTTTGCACGTACAAACTACACATATGCAAACACACAAAAACAAATTTGCCCACACCCCAACACTTGTCGACTTCAGGAGGCGCACTGTACCTGTTTCCGCTGCCTGCCGATTATGAGCGGGTGCTGCTGCGGAAGCTAGCTATGACGGGGGAGTTAAGGCAACGTTTCAGACAGGTCAGGAGGCGTTCAGCATTAATTCGTGTTTTGCAGGCCTTGTTGCGCAAATGTTGTGCTCGTACAAGAGTGTGCATGTGCATGTGGTGGGCATGTATGACATGATTTATGTCACGTCAATCTGGTTAGTGCACGAGCGCCTATAACAAAATGAGTGCCTAATAGGTACCAGCTTCTTTACTTGAATTCAGCAACACCCTTTACTGGCCGGTATTGTCTACTACGGACGACAAAGATGCCTGCGCCTCTTTTGCTATCACTGAAGTACACTCGCCGTTGTTTGCCCTTCCTTTCAGGTTGGCTTGGGGAAAGACAAAGAACGAGAACTGAATGACACCATCCAGTCACATTTCAAGGTGAGAGGACAAAAATACGGGCTCATACGGAATCTGTTACGCCAAATCAGTGGTGCTCCTGGTACAAGCCGTAAGACAGAGTGAAGTCACGGAAACCCGTGCCGAAGCAACACAGGAGGTATTTTAGCAGGGGGAGAACGTGGGGTTGCAGCAGCCCTTTGCTGTGAGGAAGATGTTCCTGAATTGAAATCAGTGCTATACCTGAGACATGGCAACAGAGAGCAGCTGTGAGGAGTACGCAAAAGTGCCTGATTTGCAGTTATGATTGCTCGTGAGACACTGCCCAAAGTGCCAACTATTGGCTTGGGATTACTACTTAGCCGGTCGTCAGCAAATTGTTATGTTGCAGCACGGTTATGACATAAAAGCAGCAAGCGTGTGGAAGGAATACAGCAGAAAACATCATGGTTTTGTGGTCAAAGAGCCAAATCGCCATTCTTCCGTTCCTAGCTCGCTGAAGAACTATTCTTTGTTATAGCCCATACTTGCTATCATACATGCTTAAGCTGGTATCATGATTCGTCGTGACAGGGTGCTCTCCTCTTACTTCTAGACTTAACTACCCGTTTGCAGGAGTGGTTGTCGTCAAGCAACATGCTGCGGCAGATCTATGATCTAAGCAACCTCGAAAAGGATGAAGGGAGCATCGGTGGCTTCACACCTCCGCCAAAGGAAAGGACGACCTTAAATCTGTGAAAATACATTTGTTTTGTTCTCTCTTTTCCTGCTCACTCCTGTTGTAACGTGTATATATCAGTGATCTGCCTCAATCATTTGCTTTACATTTGGTTTCTTTGTATTGGATACGTAGTAGTTGTTCACCCAGCACTTTATTTGTCTGCCTGATTGATGGTCAGCGTGCGTGTTTGTCAGAAAGTCAGGCACAGGAGCCCCACCGATTTAGATTTACACGGGGAGACCTTCAGCCAGACTGTTCGGCTGATCGGCCTGTGACTGGTCCTCGCCAGTCAACAATAAATCCATTAGCTCAGACACAAAATAAAAAAGTTTGTTGCAAGAGGAAATCATTAACCGCCTGGGCACTGAGTTGCTTTATTGAAAAATCATCCGAAAAATGGCTGAACAGGTAAGCAAACTTTTTCCTTAAAGCACAAACGTCTGCGTCTCTACACATCAAGTGGGCATGCGCTTCATCTTGGATTTCCTCACAAGCACAACGGTCACAGAAAAGGGAGTTTCATGATCCCATGATTGTCCCCACCTTGAGGGTGTGCGCCCTCAGTCTAAAACGGCTAGCATTTTGCAAGATATGCAGATTCAAATGCTAGTGTCTCGGCAAACAAAGAGCATGCACATTGAGATCCCTCAGGTTCGATCCCTCAACCTCTCCCCCTACTGTCCGCAATCTGTGCCTGTTCATCATCAGTGAACTCTTGATTAGGAATGGAAGTACCGTACTTCTGTTAGAACGGAGAACTCTTGATTAGATGATGAGTCTCTTGATGAGACTCTCTGATGAGAACTCTTGATTAGAAGTCTTGATTAGATGATTGAAGTGTATGTTGATTAGATGATTAGATGATTGAAGTGTTGATTAGATTATGAGTCTCTTGATGAGAACTCTTGATTAGAAGTCTTGATTAGATGATGAGACTCTTGATGAGAAGTCTCGATTGGATGATTAGATGACTAGAACTCTTGATTAGAATTGGAAGTACCCTGCCGCACTGCTTGCACAAATGAATCGCAACGCCGCAACCCTTGAAAAGCATCTAAGACCTAAAAGCAGTCCAGCAAGAGGGGGCACTTTACGTGAATGTATGCTCAGATCCGCTTTCAGCACCCTGCTTAACGTCTCGCTGTTCGACTTGAGCATGCTATTATACAACTTGACAACAGACCTGAACCAGTAAAACTGCAGTGGCTCGTGTCCACACTCCCTCAAGACAGCCCAATTCGTGGTGGTGCGCTTAACACCCAGCGTGCCCTTCAAAAAACTCATGTGTCGCACTTAGCTTTTCCTGTTTATTAAACTCAGTGCCCCATACCTGGCCAGCATACATACCAGCTGGGAGCAGATAGATATTTTCTAGAGAGACATATTTGGCCGGAGCCCCACCGAGCAACCCTCTTAACTTGCCGTGACTTAACTTGCCATGACACATGCCGCCCGCTTGATTTGAAGTAAAGAGTTTGTCTGTCTGACCAAATCACCGAAAGAGGCATTTTGGGGCGTAACCTGCCGCTTACTTCTTGGTGTACACAGATGACAGCTACCTGCCGCTTACGACTTGGTGTGAAAAGGTATAAACATGGAACCCCAGGCAGGTCCTCCCCTACCTGTGATTTGTGCGAGGCTAATGATGATATCCAGGATGAACGGCATGCTGTTTTCCACTGCACACACCCCCATACCCACAGTGTCTCTTCGCAGGAGATAACAGTCCTTATTCTTAGAGGCAAGAGCACAGGATGTTTCTACTTTTTTGCACCAGAGCATCAACAAACTCTAATATTTTCTACGTGAACTGAATGTTTTTTATGAGCAGGCTAGCACTTTGACTGAAGGCCTTTCCTTGTAAACCTTGTTCAAAGATATCAATATTTAGGGATGCAGGGGTGGGAACTACTGCCCGCATAAATTATAAAACTTTGAGGTTGGCGATTTTGGGAATTAAATCTACTTCTGCAAACTGGTGTGTGCTTCGAGAATGCGCGCAGGAACCCTTGCAATTTTACTGGTTCAGGTCAGCTGTCAAATTTTGGAACAGGATGGTTGATTCAAACAGCA
>Ga0307947_1003981_pt1 | contig 11773 bp, 15 predicted proteins | sample OrgLakmetagen232_FD_201840 | JGI IMG/M metagenome (GOLD analysis project Ga0307947, IMG submission 201840) | Saline water microbial communities from Organic Lake, Antarctica - #232 | ecosystem: Environmental > Aquatic > Non-marine Saline and Alkaline > Saline | place: Antarctica: Organic Lake...
GCGTGACCCGCAGAGCCCGCTGGCGCAGACACCCCTCGCGAGGGCCACGTGAGGAGGAGACGGCGAGGCTGGTCTCCTGATAACCATGCATAACCAACACAGGTCGCCAGACCCGACAAAAATTGAGCCCTTAATAACCTTGTAATCTTTCATTTCTCATTCTAGTATTGTGGGTTAATTAAGTAAGTTAAGCGCGGAGCTGAACATGTTGCTATCTGGGCGACTGGACACAGAGCTGAACTCCTTTCTGGACATGTGCATTATCATTTGGTTGTTTGCTTGCAATTCAGACACGGACATGTACCCTTGCATCATTTCTGTTCAACTTGGTGGCTGTTACATCCCTAAATCCCTTAACCCTTTGCTCTCCTTCTGCCCTTGCTGTTTGTGCTCTGCAGACGTTCACTTGAGTTTCTGGGCTAGCAAATGTTACAGTGCACTTTTGCATTATGTGTAGGGGGGCCTTTCTTGTGAAAAATGATTATAGGCATTTAGTAAGAATTGCCCTGGGTTTTTCCAGCACCAGCCCTGTGGAAATCAGACCACCCCAGATCGTTTGCCATTTTGTTACAAGACAGAGAGTAAGCTTCTCCATTAATATGCATGGCCATGCAGCTGCACCAAAAACTACTGCTGGGTCGCATCCACTCCAGTGTTGGTGTCTATAAATATTAGGGAAGACAAAAATGTCACGATTCAACGTTCACAGGGAAAACAAAAATGTCACGATTCAACGTTCACAGGGAAAACCAAAAAATTGCCAGCATCAGGCAGCCCAGCTGCTTGCATGCAGTCTGCACACAAAGACTGCGCAATTCACAAAGTATCCAACATTCACAGGGAAGACACAAAGATGTCGCGATCCAAGTGGCCAGCATCAGGCAGCCCAGCAGCTTGCATGCAGTCTGCGAGTGCCTCTGCAGCCTGCCGTGTCCTCTCATGGCCAGGCCCCAGCACCTTCTTGCATATCTCCAGCACCTTCCGCCTGACAGGCAACGAATCTACAAACCGCTCAAGCGACTCCTCCATCACTCCAGCCACCCGGCTCAGCGCGTCTGCAGTGCCCTCATCATCCAGCCCAAAGCAAGCCTCACATGCCAGAGCCTCCCTCTCAAATGCTGCCAGTGCCTCCGGCATCATGGCCAGCATCTCGTAACACTGACCCAGGTCCGAATAGGCATCCCGGGTGCCCTCATGCGCCAAACCATAAACCCTATCCCATATTTCTGCAAGTTCCTGCTTCAATGGCAGGCCCATGGTCTCGGTTACGCTGCCCTCATCACTCTCTCCATCCATATACACAAGCATCTCTGACATGCTCCATTTTGCTGCCAGCGTCTCCTCATGCTCCGCGCCCAGCGTGCGCATGCGCTCCTTAATCACAAACTCAAAGTTCTTGTATGCCTGTTCTTCGTAACCGCCTCTGCTCTGGTCTTCCGCAAGATAGTAGATGGCATCAAGCGTTTCGGGATGTGTGGGCCCGAGCCACTGTTTGCACAGGGTCGCTGCTGTTTCTAACAGCTGGAGTGACTTTTCCTTGTACTGCGTCGCATCGTCTTCTATGCCCACGATTCTTGCATCTTTTTGGCAAATACTCACCACTCGCGTGACGTACTCTAGGTCAGTACTGCTGGCATGCTGCTGCTGCTGCTCCTCCTCTTGTGCATCATGACTACTGGTATGCTGCTGCTGCTGCTGCTGCTGCTCCTCCTCCTCCTGTGCATCATGACTACTGGTATGCTGCTGCTGCTGCTGCTGCTGCTGCTGCTGCTGTTGCTGCTGCTGCTGCTGCTGCTCCTCCTCTTGTGCATCATGACTACTGGCATGCTGCTGCTGCTGCTGCTGCTCTTCCTGTGCATCATGACTACTGGTATGCTGCTGCTGCTGCTGCTGCTCCTCCTCCTGTGCATCATGACTACCGGTATGCTGCTGCTGCTGCTGCTGCTGCTGTTGCTGCTGCTGTTGCTGCTGCTGCTGCTGGGCATCACGGGCTCGCTGTGCTGTTGGTGAGCCCATGCTATGCTCGAGGTTCTGCACTTCTTGTCCCTTTTGCTGTGCCCACTTGTGATACTCGTTCAGAGCCTGCTCCGCCTCCATCCGCGCACCAATCTTTATTGCCTTGAAGATGTCTGCTTGCATTTGCTTACAGCCAATGTCTGCATTGATTTCTGCCAGGATACGCAGGCGGTCCTCCTCAAGCGTCGCCTGCAAGCAGGAGAGGCTGCACTATGTCAAACACACATCTGCAGGACTTCAATCCCATGCCTATAGCATCAGGACGGCACCTCTGTGCTTTAAAAAGACCCTTCTTCCCCATCTATGAGGCTCTCTGACCAAGAATCTGCACTGAACCCCTGAGGAAAGTCCTGGGGTTGAAGACACACTCAACCAAGCCCAAAGGCATCTTTTCACACACAAATGCGTCTCCTGTGCTTCTCCATGAGATCTGCACGACACAAAGATGTCTTCAATTAGTTTGGCCTGCAAGTGCATTCTTGCGCTCCTTCCACGTGTGTCCCATAGCCTCACCTGCGCTTCCTTTTCAAGATCTGCACCACCGAAGGTCCACTCCACCAATTTTTGCAGCTGTCTTGTAGGGACTTGTTGGACGAGGATTTCGATGCCCTCAGCCCCCTTGGCCTTGATTGTCTGCCAAAACTCAAACAGGCACCTGCACACCCACATGCAGCAGGAGCATGCTTTGATGAGCACGTGTGTGCAATCACTGAACTTGTAGCTGTTTTCTGAGCTACCCTCCGTCTGAATGTGGGTGAGGGTTACAGAGCTACAGAAGTCAGCCCAGAATCTTGTATACCCTCCTATCTAAGATAGACTGCCATGCTGCATGCGGCAATGCAATCATCGGGTCTGATCATCAGATCATCTGATTGCGGCATAAAAGTGCACGGATTGCCAGTCGAGCCTTCACCATATGCGCTTGAGTGTATCCCCTGATTTGTTCAAGAGGAAGAGCGTCTTCTGGACCTGCACAAAAGTGAGTACAGGTAGCCTGCTATTACTTAGCTATCGAAGGATTTTTCCTGTGAAGATCCACTAAAATAATGATTAATCAGTAATCCAGTGCATCCTCCCCTGCCAACCACATCTATTCACATTTGCGCGCAGGAATGAATCAATCTCCAGTAGTATATATAATTTTCTTCGATAAAAGGCCAATGTGGTAGCTTTGTTGGCCCCCCTCCCCCAGCAGCAGCAGCAGAGATCAGTTTGCCTTCAAACTTCATTACTTACCTTGCTGAGCGTAACAGCTAAGAATTGGATGTCGTCTGTCTGCAGAGCCCCAGAATCCTTGTATCGATGCTGATTGATTGCCAGTATGTCTGTGAATGGCACCACATGTATCGATCACATGTATCGGTCACATGTATCGATGCTGATTGATTGCCAGTATGTGTGTATAGCACCAGGGGCGCAAAATGAAAATGGGAACGTGCAAATGAAGCAAGGTATGGAGAGTGAGGCAAGTTAGGGTGCAGCAGGAGCAGGGAAAAATGCAAAGAAGCGAGGCAAGACAATGCATACAGGAAAAAGGACAGGGTCTTGCGGCCCAGTTCTGTCTACATTTGACTTTAGAACCATGCAGTATCATCTTACCAAGCCACACAAAAATAGAGTCACTGCTGCCATCTTCCAGCCGAAATCGCGACTCGAGCAGCTCCACTAGCTCCAGGAAGTTCCCAGACCTAGAAAACGGAAATCAACAGACCAAGTAGCTAGCATGGGCACACGTAGCACACAAACAGGAATTAGCTCTGAGAAGCAGGCTGAGAGTGGCTGAGATGTGCATGATTCTGGAGTTGGAGTGTGCATCCAAACATTGAGATGTTAACATCAAGTAAATGAAATCCTGCTGAAATACTTTGTTGTGTATCTTCACGTGATAGGCAGACCCACCAATGATGCGACAGGAAGAAATGCGGAGTGCTCACATCTCTGTCGTCCAGCGTATCCACGTATCTGCACGACCAAGCTGCAGTGCTGGGGATGACAAGCTCCTTGCACACCTGTGAGGCGTTTACCATTGTGTCAGCCATTTTTGGTGTGAATGAACAGCATGCAGGTTTCACTGTTTTGCCGTAGCTGAGTCAGGACATGAAGAGCAATATCTACATTGCTGCAGCCCGAACCAATCAACCGGCAAAAGTGGACGAGTGGGATACCCCCTCTCCCATCACTGCCCTTACCTCCCATCACTGCCCTTACCTCCCATCACCGCCCTCCCATCACCCCCTCTCCCATCACTGCCCTTACCTCACCACTCACTGCCCTTACCTCCCATCCCTCCAGTCACTGCCCTTACCTCACTACTCAACCTTTTCACGCATAAACATCACTACTAGCGTAAACGACCCCCAAACAGAAAGTAAAAGCCTAGCTGGTTCGATCCCTGTTTCCTGCCTGCCTGGCTGGTCACATGGCTCCAGCCTCAAATAGGGAATAAAAAAGCATACCTGACTGGTTGTGGCCACTGGACCCAGCCGGGGAAGCACCACCTCCTTTCCCCATCTGAGCAGCCAGCCAAGCCGCACGCCACAGTCAGGCACAGGTACGGCCTTATTCTGGGGCTGCACCAAGCCATTGGTCCTGTTGTGTGCATGGCCATCTTGCACAATGCCCTGGGCTTTGGGCTGCGTCACTGCAGGGTCCTCATGATCGATGCCAGCGGCTTGTGCATGGCTGTGTAGCTTGGGCTGCAGTGCCTGGCGCATGCTGCCAGCCTGTGGACGTTTCAATTCAATTCAAACGTGCATTCGTAAACACACACACACACACACACACACACACACACACACACACCTCCCTTTGTGAAGACGTGCGGGCGACAAAAAGCGTTGCTCGTGAGCGCAAGAGCCTGACCAGTGCCCAGCACTCTCACTACCACTCCTGTTTGGCAGTAACTGATAAGATGGAGCAAGTTTCTCAGCAGGAACACTGAGGGCATATGCAATTCCACTCCAGGCCCTCTGCACGTATAGAAGAAAGCACATCACTGCCCCATTTATGTCTGCTGCCGGCTCTATCCCTTTTGTCACAACACACACATACACACACGCACGCATGCACGCACTCAATCATGCACGTGCACGCAAGTATGCACACACACACACGCACACACACACGCACGCACGCACACACACACACACACGCACGCACGCACGCACACACGCACGCACACACGCATCCCCCCCCCCCCACACACACACTAACATTTTCAAGCTTCCCCACCTCATCCTTGACAGCCTTAAGCTCATGCAGGTTGCCTGCATTGAGTGCCTCTTTCTCCTCAGCTACTTTGTCTTCATATCCCTTGCTTGCACACTCAGGCTCTTTGTGCTCATCAAGAGCGAATTCCTGCAAAATACAGAGAGAGGCATGTATATGTATGCGCATGTGCAAATGCCTGTGTGGATGAACATATGCATGCCTCAAGTACAAGTAAGGACAACAGAAGCGTGCATTGACGACTGTTGACTTTCACTTCCTTGACAGACATGCTTCAGTGCGTTATGTGTCCTGCGCCGAAAGGACAAGAGCAGGATCACAGCACCTCCAATTGAAAAAGCTACCCGTGGCAAAGCAGCACACCCAGCCATGAGCTTACTCTGCAGACTGAGGTTTTACTAATCAAAAATCTTCCCACAAGAAACCAGCCGGGGCTGAGGATTTAAGGTGGACAGACACTCTTGTGACAGCAGAGACCAGCAATCATGAGCTGAGCCGCGCAGTGCTGCATGAGCAGTCTCATGATCACAGACACAATCTGGGTGTAGGGGATACTGCTAGCAGTGTAAGTCGCATCTGCAGTTGTTTCTGTGTGTGTGCCCTTGGGAGGAGCGACGAGAGTCACTGGTCAATGCAAGAAGTGTGCATGCGTGTGTGTGACACACTGTGTGTGCGTGTGCGTGTGCCTGGGTGTGTGTGCCTGGGTGTGCACGCACATACTTGCATGGGCATGTGCACTTGCACAGCAGGCTGTGCATGTGTGTGTGTGTATACATGTGTGTCTGTGTGTGTGCACGTGTGTGTGGACATGTATGGGTGGTTGGGCGTCTGCAGGAACGCTTGTATGTGTATGCGCGTGTGCCTGCGTATATGCCTGTGCCCATGTGTAGCTGTGCGTGTGCTTGCACATGAGCCTGTGTGCGTGCGTGTGTGTGTGTGTCTGTGCGTGTGTGCGCATGTGTGTGTGTGCGTGTGTGCGTGTGTGTGTGTATGTGTGTGTGCGCGCGCCTGCACGTGCGCTTGTGTGTGCATGCACTTGTGTGCCTGTGTGCATGCATGCGTGTGCATGCGTGCATGCATGTGGTGCACCTGTCCACAAAGGTAGACTGGCCTGCTTGTGAGGGGCCATTCTATTAGACTAATCACCCCACCCCAGGCGGGTACAATCTGCTTCTGCGGGTACAATCGTACAATCTGCTTCCATCCGGGGTCATCAGCTTGCATTATTTTGAGCATGTTTTGTCATTCAATTCAACTTGTGCAGCATTTCAATTAGATTTCCATCACTTGAGGTGCTACCTGATTCCTGTGTGACATATGCTGTGGCGCTTGCGAGGCTAGAGGGGCCTTCAAAGACTTATACAAGCAGGCTGAAGCTGTGGTTGCTCTGCATGCACCCGGTACATCAGCTAAGAGCTGGGCTCACCCGTGCGGGGCTCACACAGCGGCTTGTAACGACAGCTGTAAGTTGGCAAGCTGCGGGCGAGTTTTCCCTGAAGCTGAGATTTTTCAGTGGTAAAATGCTGTATGCTGTCTTTTTGCTGTGAAGCTGCGTGCTTTTTATGTGCGTGTAAAAAATGATTTTTGCGTATGAAAGCCTTCCTTTCTTTGGCAAAGCACCCATGCGTGCTGAAAGTGTGCATGTGTGTAAATACTGAGCCTTGTGCTGAATGCTGTTTTGGCGCTTGGCAGCTGCATATATGCTGTGGATTCGCAGAGGGGGTCGACGGAGCAAATGTCCTGAAATGTGACTTTTTTGATACAAATCATGTTTGAATGATAAAACTAGATGGTTCATGAGGTTGGGGCCAAAAGGACCACCCCAGTGGTCTGGACAGAAATCCAGTTCAAATATTGGCACTGAGCTTCCACATAACAGGCCACCACGCCCCAAGCAGGACCTCTTTTCATCCCAAAACAAGAAAGGAGGACTTCCTTTATGATACCAAATCATCTTGGGTTTTGAAAAGCAGATTTGGTGAAGGTTGGTTTTCCACCTTTTTGGCACCCCTTATGTTGACTTTCTTTGAGAAGAATGGGCCAAAATAGAGCATCTGGTCCTTTCACTCCATTTTTGTTTCAATCATATTTATTTATCAAAAGAGCATCATTGATATAAACATGTTCCAGATTGGTGCAGTAGTTGGTGAGATCTGGCGGATTGGCAGTGGAGAGTGGGCGGATTGGCAGTGGAGAGTGGGGGGGTCACGCCGCGGGAAATTAGATATGTGCACCCACGTTTGCAAATTTAAAGCTCAGGTGTTATGAGTAGCTACCTTTGGGCCCTAAGTGTAGAATTTGCAAACATGGGTGCCCATACTCAATTCACATTTCTAAAGTACCCCTGTTTGGGGCCTCCGTCGACCCCCTCTGGTGGAATCGTGTGCTCATCATAAGTGTGTGCAAAGGCATGTGTGCATGTATGCGTGCGGAACAGCACTTGCGGGGCAAATGTATGCGTGCCAGTATATTTGTGGACTTTCTGCTGCGGGCTGTAATTTCATGTACGTGGGCGCAAATGCATGCGCACGCACACGAATGCGTGCAGGCGTGCGTACATTTGCGCGCATGCGTGTGTGTTTATGAGTGTGCAGCAGGAGGTGCGCGCTGGTGTGTGCAGCTGCGTGTGGAAACATGCGCGTGCGCACGAGCGTGTGCTTGTGGCAGGTAGACAGCACGTGTACAGCTGTGTAAGCCCACCTCATGTACTTCACTTCTTGTTGCTGTCCGCGCTGTGCATGACTGCCGACAACCCATAGAAAACTGCACGTATGATGCATGTAAGGAGGTGTGTGGAGATGTGTGGAGGCCTTCGACCGTGCATGTATATGTGCATATGTGCATATGTGCGTCGGATGCGCGCACTTCTGCGTGTGACCTCACCTCTTACTCTAATAAAGAAGGCTGCACCTGGATCTGGGACTTCAAGCAAAAGCCAGCTCAGTGCTAATCATAGTGCAGTGATTAGCAAGCTAAGGGCCCGTTTACAACCATGCCTAGATAATCGAGAGAAAGAAAATTATTACCATATTTGCATGGGTATAAAATTTGCCGAAATTATCTGCGTCTACAACCGTGGGTGAAGAAATGCTCAAGTTTTGCAACGTTGCAAGCATTTTCACGTATTCTCGCTTTGCTCTTAGGACCTGGTTTGACCACAGCTCCGGCGGTGTGCTTCTGTGCACAGGGTGGTGCGCACCTGCACACCCGCTTGCGCTTGCACATGGAGCACTGCATTCACTCCAGAAAGGGTTCCCCAAGCGCAGTTTTTAGGTCGAGATCAAGTTTTGTGAGGACACCAGACCTCAGAACCAGCTGAACGCCGCAAAGGAACAGCACAAAGATCTCTGCAACATTCTCCAAGATGCCTCCGTTACTCTCCACATCATCCTCTTGGGTGTGGGTGGCACCATCTACAACACTCACACTCTGAAGCCTTTCAAGGATCTGGGTCTTGATTCTCAAAGAGTCAAGAAGCTTGCCTATAACCTCCATGTGCACTCTGTGAACTTTGCTGCTAAACTTGTCCGTACCAGACGTGCCCTTTCCAGTACTATTATCAACTTTCCAGTACTGTTATCAACTCTCGTCAGGAGCCGGTTCCAGGCCAAGTCTGCAACCCTCTTGATCCCCATTGATAATTCCTTCCTTTTCGCGGTGGAGGAGCTTAACGGTACCAAAGTGGCTCCTTTTCCTTAAGAAAAGAAAAGAAGACTCAAAAAGAAATTAATGTGGGTCACGGGGTTGTGTGCCGTAGCACCCGGACCCAATCCTTGACTGTTGTTGCTTGTGTTATATTGCAGTGCATACCTTGTTTTTATGAGTGCAGATGCATCCTTTTCCTTAATTAATGTGGGGAGTGGCTTTCACCTGTCAAACCACCCTAGCAAAGACAGGGGCAGCACTACCTAGAGCTAATGAAGAAGAGAGAAGCTCCCCCGCTATCGGCATTAACGAAGAAGATGGAGCCACTTGTTCTAAGTAATGTAAAACTTACTCCACAAAGAAGATTGATCCACCACAAAAGAAAGATCAGTGGGGATTAGGAGAGTTGCAAACATGAAACCAAACCTCTGTCTTCCTCGCGCAGCTTCCTAAGGGTTTTATGGATACAATTTTTTCGCCTACCTTTGTAACCCCTAACATCTCCCCTCTTGCTTCCTTTTTCCAGCATAGTAGGAAGTTTGCTACCACCCCTTGATCTGAGTAACACCCTCAAAATAACAAAATTGGCTTCGGATAAGTGTTAAAAGTTAAAAGGTACTAGAAGCTCCTTGAAGGATAGTGCAGAGGTTATGCTGTTTATGCTGTTTATGCGCTCAACTGGTTCTGACTTCTAATTTCAAGAAAAAAAAAGACTCCGCTGGTAGTGATGACACAGCCAGCATGATTAAGGACTAATTTCAAGAATCTACCCCCCTTAAGTTTGATGGAAAAAGATAAAGAAAAAACTACGCAGGCAGTGAAAACCAATCCCCACATGTAATAAGGAAAAGGATCCACTTTGGTACTGAGTACCGTAAAGCTCCTCCACCGCAAAAAGGAACAGAAAAATCAATGGGGATCAAGAGGGTTGCAGGCTTGGCCTGAAACCGGCTCCTGATGAGAGTTGATAATAGTACTGGAAAGGGCACGTCTGGTATGGACAAGTTAAGCAGCAAAGTCCACAGATTGCACATAGAGCTCGGAGGCAAGCTTCTTGACTCTTTGAGAATCAAGACCCAGTTCCTTGAAAGGCTTCAGAGTGTGAGTGTTGTAGATGGTGCCACCCACACTCAAAAGGATGATGTGGAGAGTAACGGAGGCTCCTTGGAGAATGTTGCAGAGATCTTTGTGCTGTTCCTTTGCGGCGTTCAGCTGGTTCTGAGGTCTGGTGTCTTCACAATACTTGATCTCGACAAGGTGGGTGTCATGCCGAGGTTTGCTGAGGTCTTAAGGTCGATGCTGTCTGGGGTTGGTGGCCCTATTGGTGGCTGGCGGTGCTGCTGAGGTGCTCCCGGTCTCCCTCAATTGCCTCCTACCACTTTGAAGAACCCACCCCCCTACATTAGTTTGTTGTTTTTGTGTTTTTGCAGCGATGGGAGTAACCAGCACAAAATCTGGGCGGCTGGAGGTAAATCGGTCTTTATCTGGGAAGCGGGGTGGGAAGAGCCATTTGGGAACAAATCGACTTTCGGCTGTTTCGGCTTTCAGGAACCTGGAGATTTTGCATGGTCATCCGTTCGTTGCTGCCTATATCTTTGGAGACAATGCATGATCCTAAGGAGCCTGTTTTGCTGATAGCCTTAAAGATCATGCGGCATGCTATGTTGTGTCTTTCGGTGACCATGTTCCTTATTTGCATGTGTTGGCACTACCTTGAAAGGATGTGCAGGGCACTGTCTACATGTGGGCAGACATAAGTTTGATATAAATGCTAGAGCATAGCAGTCATTTCGTTTTCTCTTTTTGTAATCCCAGCTGGCCCTGGCTTTTACTGCTTCGTCTTTCTAATGTGGGTGTCAAGCTTAAGCTGAAACAAGAAACTATAGATTTGAACTATCTCTGTTTGTTAATGGCGTTGCTGCTAGTGTTTTGCAAAGCTGCTAACGAGGTGCCTACTCAATTGGCTGCCACACTTAGATTTCCAGGATTAAGTGAATGAGCTGTGGCAGGAAGGAAGTGGGCAGGCTAATGCACATTATGGAAGAGGCTAGCAGTGACAACTAAAATTTGCAACATGAAAAGATCCAATTCTGAGCCTGTATGCACGAACACAGTTAATTTATAGCCAAAAACGTATTTAAAAGGCTTCACCCAGGGGACTGGCCAGCTAGCACAACTAGACAAAAGCAATCGAGAACGTTGGTATAGTTTGGCTTTACACATCCTTTTGCTGAGCTGCCTGTTTTTGGTGTGCTGGAAGGTACCAGCACCAGACCCATTAGCCCAACGTAGTAGCTGCCAGTTCTTTATAATCTTATCTGATCTAATCTTTGCTGAGCTGCAGGCGGGAATGACCCCGACGTGGCTCTACCTTTTGCCACAAACTTCAACTGGCAACAGCGACGCAAGTTCATCAAGCTAAGCAGACGCAGTCACAGTAACTCCATTGACGCCCCATGACGCCCAACATATCTACTCCATGAATAAGGTATCCTGCCATTGCCACTGATGCTTACTGCCCATTGCGTGCTGCACGACTGCGTGGTATGAGATCCTTACAGACCAATGTCTGTGAACAAACAAATTCCAGGAAGCAGGAACAATGCAAGTCCATGTAAGCCATGCATCAAATCAGAGGGGGGGAGAGGGGAATCATTTTATTACACCATTGCTTTAAATTAAGGACAACTATTGGTTACTGTAAAGTACAAAGAAGTGTCACATAAATACAACGCAATATGCCAGCAAGCAGGTGAAAAGTCGGCTGAAAGAAAAGAAAAAGAAAGAAAAGAAAAGAAAAAGAAAAGACTCTGCTGGTAGTGATGATACAGCCAGCATGATTAAGGGCCGGCTGAATGTAGTCTCCAAAACCACATGCAAATCA
>Ga0307947_1003982_pt1 | contig 11772 bp, 12 predicted proteins | sample OrgLakmetagen232_FD_201840 | JGI IMG/M metagenome (GOLD analysis project Ga0307947, IMG submission 201840) | Saline water microbial communities from Organic Lake, Antarctica - #232 | ecosystem: Environmental > Aquatic > Non-marine Saline and Alkaline > Saline | place: Antarctica: Organic Lake...
CTGTCTGTCTGTCTGTCTGTCTGTCTGTCTGTCTGCCTGCCTGCCTGCCTGCCTGCCTGCCTGCCTGCCTGCCTGCCTGCCTGCCTGCCTGCCTGCCTGCCTGCCTGCCTGCCTGTCTGTATGTAAAGAATTAAGTAAAAGAAAGTACGCAGGCAGTGAAAACCACTCCCCACATTAATTAAGGAAAAGGAGCCACTTTGGTACCGAGTACCATAAAGCTCCTCCACCGTGAAAAGGAAAGGAAAATTAATGTGGATGAGGAGGTATGTATGTATGTGCGTATGTATGCACGTATGCTACTCTAATCACAATCAACTTCTTGTGTTTCCTTCTTGCTCTTTAAACCCAACCCAAACGTCCAGTCCAGACATCCTTTTCAGCTTGGCCAGCTATCTACCTACCTTGCAGTGCAGAGGGTAAGTCATCGCACAGCGTTAAAGCTGCAGCTGCAGCGGTGGTGCTGGCACCCAGCAATTGCGGGCCAAGCCAGGCATGCAGACTAGGAATCTTCTTCTGCTTAGCCTCCTCCGCTGATCTCTTGCCTTTTCTGTTTTCTTCTGCCAACGAAGCTTCAGCTGCATGCATTTCAGCGCCCTTTGTGAGCAGTTTACGCAAGCGCTCGCCTTGCAGCATTAAAGTGCGGCCATTCAGTGCACCTACACGCAGGTGTGTGTTAGCAAGTATATGTAAGTGCGTGTGTGTAATTGTATGTGCAATTGTGTGTGTGTTTGTGTGTGTTTATTTTGATTGTTAGGAAACAAAATCTACTCAGGAAACAGAGCAGCAATGTCTTACACCAAATAGCAGTGCCGTTAAAAACCATGAAGTCCCACCAGCAAGGCGACGAGCTCTGCTGCTGCTCCAAATTGCGTCCAGGGTGCTGCCTGGATTCACGCGGTCTTCGCTTGCCAAAAGGATCACATCTCCACGGTTCAAGTTTGACTCCTAAGACAAAAGGAAAAACCGTAGGCAGTAGGAAACATGGATCAATCAATGAAAAAAATCGCTTTGGAACCTCAAGACTCCCAAACTACTGAGAAAATGGGTGACATCATCAGGGAACAGGACTCCTGCGTTTTAAACTCTAAAAGGTTTGTGAAGGAATGTGGATGACATCATCAGGGAACAGGACTCCTGCGTTTTTAACTCCAAAAGGTTGGTGAAGGACGGCCCCAAAATACCTTTTAATTGGTCGGCTTGGCATCTGAACTTTGTCATACCATACCGAGGAAACATATAACTAGGCTGGAAAATGAGTGTTAAGTAGCGTTACAGTGTTGTTGGATGTGTGCAGAACGGCCTTGGTGTGAACTAGCTTACATTTCTGCTCATCCACGATCAACAACTGGCCTAATTGCACCATTTTCAATTCCAAACATCTTTAATTTTTCAACCCTCCTCTCCTGTTCATTTGAAGGTGCAGGATGCTTCCTAAACGTGCCTGTATTCTTAATGTTTGGGAGTTAAAATATGGGCAGTTTTGACACCCTCCTGTACTGGGGTATCCCCTTGCTCTGCCTTCCGCACCCCACCACACACACACTCACACACACACACACACTGTTTTTGATCTATGCAATGACTGAGGCTCTATGGAACAGGTCTTCAGCAAAGTATTTGGAAACAGTGCGACTTAAAGAGAAGTTGGCATATCAAGGTTTTCTAAAAGCAGACCCTCATTTCTGGGGGGGCGACCTAATTAAGCACACTGGCAGCAGGATTGCTCCGTGCTTGATTGCCATGCACACACCTTGCTATCAATCTTGGCAAGGAGTCGAGTGGCAACCTCCGCCACTGCAATGTTGGTGGGGGCGCAAAGCAGAACGGAGGTCCTCCTGGCAAGCTGCTGCAGCATCTGGACGATAGTGGAAGTCTTTCCCGTACCTAGGCAAGGTAGAAAGAGGAAAAAGGGGTGAGACGGAAATGAAAGGAAAGTGGAGAACTGCCCTGGCAGCCCACACCTATACCCAGATCGATCAATTAGCCCACACCCATTCCCAGATTGATCAGCCCACACCTATACCCAGATCGATCAATAGGCCCACACCTATACCCAGATCGATCAGACCACACCTATACCCAGATCGATCAGCCCACACCTATACCCAGATCAATCAACCAAGGAGGTGGTCTTCCCCTTGACTGTCTCTGAGAGATATGATAATACGATACATCTATTCAAGGGTCAGCTAAAGTGTGGCATTTCACCTTTAGAGGACAACTGCACGTTACCTCTGCACAATCGTTTGCGCAATCTTTGTCTGCCTGAGATAGTACACAGCCTTTGCCATTGGCGGTGTTACTCTTCTTTTCATTATTTCTTTGCTCATGCCTGAAATATACATTAAGAGACAAGCACCCGAGGAGGTTGCACACTATTCTGATTGGAGCTTTCTCTTTTTTTCCTTAGACTATATTTATTCTAATTTGAAGGGGGTGATGACAACAGGTGTGATGATCATCCTTACCTGGAGGACCTTGGATGAGAAGCACATGCCCCTTCCTGCGTGAAGACACCACCTGCTGCACTGCCTCTTGCTGACTTTTGTTAAGATTGCTGTGTGGAGAGGAGTCTGCTGCCCCATCATCACTATTGCAGCTGTCGTCGTCGCTGCTGCTGGAAAGCGCTGCTGGGGCTGAGCCGGTGCTGAGCTGGGGGAAGTCAGACGGGTCTGCAGGAAGCACTCTAAGAAGTATCTTAGGGATATTCTGCTGCCCTTTCTGCTGCGATCCACTACCCTTGCATTGCTGCAGCTGCTGTGCGTACGTCTGTGCCTGCTGCAGGGCAATCCACACACGCCCAGCCGTGGCTGCGCTCCCGACCACTGCAATATTCCAGACTGCATTCCTCTCCTCAAAGCGTCCACGGCTTGCCCCCGCTTTCTCTTGCCCCCACTTCTTCTCGCTTACCCCCTCCTCGCCCAAATGTAGTGCGCTGTGCATGGCGCTACCCTCTGGTGCAAAGAGCGTGACCTTGAGTGCTATATCGCCATCATCTGACTGAGGCATGGCCTCGACACACACCAACGCTGCTGAGCTTTGCGGCCAGTCACACTCCTCCTTTACACAGTGGTTGCTGATGACTGTGGTTGAGCAAGTATGTTATGTTATAGTTACCGAGCTGCAAGCAATCTGAGGCAAGCCAATTGCAGCGCACACAAACAGGCAGACGTTGGTGTGCGATGCCATGCGCTCTGTGCCGGTTGAGAAAGTGCAATTCTAGGTGAGCGTAAGCGCACATATTTGCGTCCTTACATTTCATTTTACAATGCGCACTGCTCAAGGCTTTTAAACATCAGTCAAGCACAAATTCACAATTCGCCCTGTGCCAGTTGTGTTGGCCCTACTAGGCTGGAGCACCCTGGCTTTAGGCTTTAGGTGTCATCACCCTTGCTTTTAGAGAAAGGCTTAGCCCAAGGCTTCAAAACCCAGGCCACACACACACACACAAGCCTGATAATGTGCTGATGGAAACAGGAAAAGGCTGATCTGCTGGGGTGCACCACGCTGATTCTAAAAATTGAAGAATTGAGGGCAAAACCAGCCATGCTAGCGCAAGTCACCTGCAAGGTCGGTGGGTTTGATGGCCGTCCAAAGAGATCCAGATGCTCTGGAGAGATGGATGGACACGAGGCCATCACCCAGGTCCAAAGCACTTCGCCTGTCTGCCCACACTTCTTCTTGCCAGGAAAGTTGCGAGGGCCTTTCCACGCTCTGAAGAAGCTGCGCCCTGGTCTCCTCCAGAAGGTGCCAGCGGTTGAGTGGTGCCCACATTAGCACGCCTTCGGGTCCACGAGGGAAAGTGGGGGGCAACTGCTGCACCTAAAGTTGATTGAATGAATAGCATGCAGATCTCAACCCAATCCTCACACGTTTCGCAGAACTTTGTTGCCCTTTGTTCATGTAGGGTGCTTTTGCATCATGCGATGTGAGTTGTTTCTAGGCACCCTGAATTCCCCTTATTGGAGTCCCCCCCTCCATACGGAGGATTAATAAACCTCCTTACGGACCTCCTTAAAGGCCTCCGTGGGAAAGGAGGCTATGGAGGTTTGTAGATTTGATCGAGCTCCCTAAGGACCTCCTTATCTTTTGCAACACTTAACTCTTTAAGGACCTTCCAGCCAATAGTATTATGCGAAGACTGATGAATTTTATGCCCAACGCGTCCCTCCCCCCGGCTTTCCCTCGTTCCCTCTTTGTGCAGGGCCGTGATTTGGGCAGGTTAAAAAATGCAGGAAAATACAGTCATGCAACTCCTCAGAAGCAGCAGTTGCACGGAGGGCCTGGCCGCTCGCATGCTTGCACGCACTGTTAAGAGGGCGCCGGAACAGTATTAGTGGTGCAAGCTTGTTACCTGTGCAGCAAAAACTTGTGGCCCACTTGTAAGCAGCCACATGGGATTCATCCGCAAAACAGCTCTTGAGAAGCTCTCGAGCTCGAGCTCCTGATGCTCCTCGGCAGCAGGAAGGCCTGTCATGTCCCCACTCGTCGTCATCAAAGTAAAGCTACATCAAGAAACTTTAAAAGAATACCGTAAAATGGACAAAATTTCAGGTGTGCCGTGAGTTCCCGTGAAATTTTCACCTACGCAGTTGCTTCTGATCAAACTCAAGTATTGTATTATAGACACTTCTCATATCCAAAGAGCGAGCAAAAAGGGCGCAAGAACAATTGACAACAAGCTGCCTCGCTCACGCACACAGGGAAGCACCAAATCCTCCAAACCAACCTACAAGGCACCATCTACAGCAGCCATACAACAAATCCACTGCACGGCCTCGGAATAAAAGTATGCCTGCAGCCACAGCACTAGTGAGAAAACGAAGCCTACATACCAAAAAAGCATGTCCACAACAAAAAACAACCAGACGTGGCATTGACGGCAATGATTGTAAATGTGCTGAGTCTTTTACTTTGCAGTGACGGTAATCTGATCTGACAGCAACCCTCCAAAATACTGAGCAATACTCCTGGTGCAGGTCTCAGGAGATAGGCTCTGCCTCCTAACCATTTGGGTCCCATTAGAAGCCCTTTGTCACGACAAATCATGACACCAGCTCAAGCACGGGTTGCAAGTTTGGGCTATGACAGCTTTCTCTTATTTTCTCCAGCTGGGATGCTGTGTGGCTCTGCATCCATGCGTAGTAAGAACACAACAATCTTTCCTAGTCATGCCGACAGTGTTTCCACTATCTGCGCATCCTTGTCTTTTTCAAATCTACAAGTTTCTGGCTCAAAGAGCCTCATATTGCTATAAAATCGTGCATCAAATCAAATTGTGGCACATCATTCAATAACCTCGTCTAGTACTGACTAAATTGCATAAGCCGTCACTACCACCATTTTCACGTTCCTTACTGATCTAAAGGTCGTTCTCATAAATTACAACATAATTGAGCCAACCCAGTCGCTCATAACAAAGTGCAAAAACAATTGGCTTCTAAGCTGCGTGGTCAAGTGACATCTACCGCACTAAAAAATAGAGAGATCTGAGGCAGTCTATTACAGAAGTAGTGAGACAATGTAAGTTGAGAACAGAAAGAAGCATTTGCTACCTCTCCCACACAGCTTTTTGACAACAGCAAACTCAGCCAAGGGCGTTGTCATTGTCCAAATCTAGGAAGGTCCAGGTTATCAGGGTCCGTGTTGTTGCTTGCATTCATAGATGGAATTAATCGCTGAAAGTGCCTTCCAGGTAGGCTCACCTGCAGTGCGTAAGGAAGAGGAAACACATCCCACCTTTCACCTGTGCCCTTGTGATCAAAAGTGATTGCACGCAGTCAGGCAGCTTTGTACTTAATGCCAGTGTCTCTAACTAGTTTAACTATCATGATGGACGCGACGGACTTGGGAAGCAGATGTATAACACACAAGCTGCTTTCCACTAGATCTGCAAGGCGTAGGATAATAGAAACATCTACCCACATCCTCAGTTTGTAGCTGAGTGACATGAGCAGTGACGTCTGGCTGATGCAGATGCAGAGGCTTGCTAGTGATCCTTGTGCAGGGGAATCGAATAACTAGAGATCCTTGTGCAGAGAAAAGCAAGAAGGGGAAGCTTACTCAATGTAATGTGCAGTAAAAAAGAAGTGGTGGGGGGATAATGAGGCAGTTTTAGTGCATGGAAGATGCACGCACCATATACCTAGGTTTGGCTAAAACTGTTTACCTACATACACTGTATATGGCCGTATATTTGATGAAATCCCAGCAAAAAACACCGTACTAACACCGTATATATATATTTATGGCTCTAGCCAACCCTACATGTACCACACTAACTGCAAACCCTGACTGTACGCACGCACCTGTCGCAGCATGGTGCGTCCACTCATGGCCGCGACCACCGCCGGAGACCGCTTTGGCTTATCAAACTCACTCCCCGGTGCGAATGCGGCAGGCTTTGCAGCGTCCCACTTCTTACTGGAGCCCACCCTCTTTACCCCCCCCCTTGTCTCCCTCGCACGCCGCTCCTCCTCTCCCTCCTCATCCCCTCCTGACACTCCTGACATGCCCGTCACCCTCCTGCTATGACCCCTCCGCTCCTCCCACTCCCCCCCACCGTCCCCAGTCTGACGCCGGCTAGTACTTCCCACGCCCCCCCCTCTCCCCCTCTCCCCTGCCCCTTCAAGCAAGTCACCCTCCCATGAGGTGCTCGTAACCCTCCTGCTTGTTCTACCGCTGTGCTCTAGGCTGCGCCGACTGTCGGTATCACTGCTGTGCCGGTTCACCCCTTCCTTCCCCTCCTGACCCTCCTCCCCAGTGACACTGGCCCTTGCGGGTTTACGGATTGCATCCATGCCCTCGTCGTTTTTCCCCCACACGTTTTCTGTGTCCCCAAGCTTATTGAATAGCTGGCTTCGTCTCGCCATGCCACCTGCACATGTGAGGCAGTCACCCATGCACGTGAAACAATCACGTGTACACTCACGCGCCAAAACCAGGTGTGCATATGTGGGCACGCGCTGTTGCATGGTTGTGCCCACAACACAACGTGTGGCACAGTAATTGTGCCCAGCTCATACAAGCATCCACAGGCCAGCACATCTGACATACGAGCCACCTGCCTCACCACAAATTATCTCCTCCCCATTCTTGTAAGCCTCCACTTTGTGCAGGAGGACACTGAGCCACAACGGCCCCCCTTCCTCCAAAACGCAGAGAGGTGACAATGCCACCCTACACTATGAAACACTCTCACACCCTAAGCCACTCCCTCTAGATATACCCTAACCCACACAAATACACACCCACACCGATCCACCCCACCCTGCTCTCACGAGCTGTACAAGGCTTCCCCTCTTCCTCCCCACAAGCCTCAATTGCAGGGGTGCCCTCCCGTGGGTGCACACATATTATATGCACACATATACAATCAAAGACACACATACGTATGCACACACACTCACACCCATCCATCTCACGCAACCCACCAGGAGTACAGGGCTCCCCCTCTTCCTCCTTGAGGGCCTCCAACGCAGGAGGGCCCCATCGCCCACTTCCGGCTGCAGGACGACCTGAGCCTTGCAAAGTTGTGCGTGCTGCATCTAAGGACCCAACACCTGCATTGCACAAGACAGCGACATGATGTCTGCGTTCTGCTGAATCTGGAAGGTAGCCTTCTCCTGGAAGGAAGCCTCCAGGGAGATGTTTAGATGTGTTTGTGAATACCTGACCAGTCCTGGGGGGACAGGAAGAATCCATCAAGGGCCTTATCAAATACAGACATGAGCAGCTAGAGTGAGTGCAGCAGATTTGTCTTTGGTATCTTGCAGAGGTGCATGTGTCTAGGGTTGGCCAGAACCGTATATATATACACCGTATATGACCGTATATTTGGTGATTTCCCTGCCAATAATACCATCCATACACCTGCATACACCGATATACATATGGTTCTGGCCAACCCTACACATGTCACATTAAACTTGTTTTGCTTTCAGGGCTTATAAGGCACTTGCACTACTCTTCTCCCTTTGTGGCTGCACGAAATGCCTCAGTTCGCCTGCACAGTATTTAGTACAGTATTTTTTCTCCTCAGTTCGCCTGCTCAGTAGTTAGTACAGTTTTTCCCTTCCTCAGTTCACCTGCACAATATTTAGTACAGTTTTTTCCCCTCCTCAATTCACCTGCACAATAGTTAGTACAGTGTTCATCTCTCCTCAGTTCGCACTGCACAGTAGTTAGTACAGTTTTTGTTCCTTCTCAGTTCGCCTGCACAGTAGTTAGTACAGTTTTTTTTCCTTCTCAATTCGCCTGCACAGTAGTTAGTACAGGGCGTACATCATGCGTAATTGCAACTCCTCAACCAAGGCACAAAGCGACTATTTAAGCCGCCTCTTTCCAATTTGCTGGCCCACAGCACCATGGACACCTCTGGCTGATGATCACCTTTAATATGAGAGTTGTTGGATCGGTGAGATCTGCAAGACAACACTATGCATTTGATGTAGATCACAGTGCAGAGGACGTCCTTGCGTTCATGACTAAATATAACACAATATAGTTGCTTCCGTATCTTCCGCATTCGGTTAGAGAGAACTTGCCATCCCCACACTTGATCTGGCCCTGTGAATGATTGCAATATCTACCCCTTAAACTCCCTTAGAATATTTTACCCGAACGTGCCCTCGCAAAGATTGCTCGCCACCACTGACATACGGACACACACATTCACAGATACATACACACAGGCAAACACACACGCACGCACGCAAGCACACCTGCACCAACAGGCCCCGCCACATGTCCAGCTGACTCCATCTCCCCAATGCGTGCTGCAGATTGGGTAGAAGGGGCATGCTGGTTAAAAGGTGGGTTGCAGGTGTTTGCAGTTGGGCAGGCCTCATGTGTAGGGTTGGCCAGAGCCGTATATGTACTCTGTATATGACTGTATGTATGGTAACTTCCCTGCCAAAATTAACGTATATACACCGTATATATGTATGGTTTTGGCCAACCCTGCTCATGTGTGTTACCATGGCATGTCATCCAATTTGCTGCAAGCTGGTATTGTGTTTGACAGGGATTAAAGGTGCGAATCAAGATAGGAACACTTTTTCCATCTAAACACTTAAAGGAAGCTTCATCATTTACTTCAAGTGATTGTGGTATTGTAGAATGTAGAATGACCGGAAGAGTTATTTTTTGTTTGCATTGTGAGATGCAGTAGACGGGGGACTTACTATCAAGAAATGTGTTATACACTGAATTCATGTGTTTTACACTGACCTCAGCAGTTTGCTAGCAAGTACGTCTTGCCAGACGTTGGCTGAATTGATGTGGAATGGGTGCATGGCTATGAGCTATTGTGCCCACATACACGTACACAACCATCCGCGTATGTACAAGTGCCTGTTTGCTACAACAGTGAGAGGAATGGCAAGGACTCACTTTGGGAGCGGGATCGAGAGTGCTGCGAGGGACCGCTGTGGATACCAGCTTGCATAGGGGGCTGTAGGGATGGATCCGGTGTGTGTGCGGGGCCCTGCAGCGATGGGGGGTACTGCGCCGCTGACTGTGATACAAAAATCGTGCAGGTGTGTATGCTTTATACGTCATGCAAGTTTGCTGCGCCGCTAATTGTGTTACAAAAATGTGTGTATGCTTTATGCAGGTGTGCTTTGTGTGCTTTGCAGATGTGTGCTTTATGCAGATATGCTTTGTGTGCTTTGCAGGTGTGTGCTTTATGCAGGTGTGCTTTATGCAGGTGTGCTTTATGCAGGTGTGCTTTATGCAAGTGTGCTTTATGCAGGTGTGTTTTATGCAGGTGTGTTTTATGCAGGTGTGTATGCTTTATACGTCATGCAACTTTGCTGCGCTGTTTAGTGTGTGTGTGAGTGTGTACGAGTGCATGTGTGCATATACGTGTGCAATCCGGTTCTGGAGGGGTTGCCAATACCTGTGTGTGGTACGTTAACGAGAGAAGCGCTGCTCTAAACTTACAGGGCAGAAGCATTCAGCAAACATGCTTTACACAATAAGGTAATGAGGGTAGGCTGTGATAGGCTTGGTTCTGAGGGCACGTTCGCATCCTTCTGTCACTGTTGGGTGTCAGTGCTATCACCACCTCCCTCTTTCTCATTCAGTAGACAGGCGCACGACCGTGCTGTAGATATCGTACTCCAATTCAGAGTCATAGGGTGAGTGGTATTGCCTGCCATATGACTGCCTACCATTCGAAGCTGCATATGATTATTCATAACTATTTCCTTGTCAGTTATTGATAATATCAATATTTAAGGGCCATGCAAGCAGGCGACCATGTACGACCCCACCACAAAAGCAATAGTACAATATGAATAGGCCCCAGTTGCACTCTTCACCACTAGCTATCTGAAAGCAGGCCATCCTTCCCCCCTTTTGCTATCTTGCAGTATGCAACGAAAGGCATAAACGTGAATGTGAGTTGTTTTGCCACGATCAAAGTTAGACTTCCCCCTTATATTACCTTGCTCTCAAATACCGCTGTACCCTACATCCACACAACACTCAGCCGCATGCACTTCAGCAGCCACATCATGAGCTTGCTTAGGCAATCAGCCCCCCCATCATCCACAAAACACGCACACCAGCATACTCTCCAGCAGCAGCCCCTTGGGCTCCTTCACTTCTCTGCGCATCTCAGCCACCTCCTTGGCTACCTTAGGTTAACCACACAGCCCCTTACACCACACACACCTGCATATTCTTCAGCAGCAGCTCTTTGAGCTCCTTTACTTCTTCATGCACCGCAGCCATCTCCACGCTCACTGCAGCACCTCCAGGGCTGGCAGCAGAGGGGGGGCCTGCATGCTTTGGTACTTCTGACGCTGCTAAGCTGGCGGACCGCCCACTCCCACCGGTGTTCTGTGGTATGTGGTCATCCATTCAGTGCATGCATGTGTATGTGTGTCGATATGAGTGAGACATACCAGCTCAACAGTATTGCACAGGCACATTCACACATGCAGACATACACACACACAATTATTGCTCAGGTTCTATGATACACAACTCCTGACCGCATCCTCCAGGCACGAGCCCAGCATTTGGCTCCGCCAATTAGCAGCACTGCATGCGTAGCTGCACACACACAGCATTGCACATGGACATGCTTATTCACAAGCTGACGAGCGCACACACACACACATCTTATAACCCACCCTGATAGGCATCAGCCCAGCTTTTGTGATCGCATCAGAAAAGCCGAGGATGCGGCCGCTAGTGGCAGGGGTAGGAGAGCCTCCCATGCTTGTGGGCGCTATGCTGGCGGTACCCATTGGGTAGTAGCTGCTGCTGCCTGTGATAAGCAATGAAAGAAAGCATGCGGCTGAGAGTGTGTGTGTGTGTGTGCAATTGTGCGTGATGCTAGTGGTGCCCATCGGGTAGTAACTACTGCTGCCAGTTATAGCAATGCAAGAAAGCATGCGGCTGAGTGTGTGTGTATGCATGTGTGCGTGTTTAGGTGGTTTTGGTGTGGTGGAGGCGGGCTGAGATATGAAGTGGTTGTTGTATTAGTGTAGTAGTGAGGAAGTATGAGATGCTGAAATGTTAGTGTTAACAAGATGTTAGTTACCATGTTGTACTAGGTTCAAATTCCCCCCAAGTGACCCTAAATTTCCCCCAAGTAACACCAAATTCCCCCCAAGAGACCCCAAATCCCCCCAAGTGACCCCAAATTCCCCCCAAGTGACCCCAAATTTCCCCCAAGTGACCCCAGATTCCTGATGTCTCACGCTGGCTTGCCGCACCACAAGCGTGATAAGCAATGAGTGAAGTGAAGTTGTGTAT
>Ga0307947_1003985_pt1 | contig 11763 bp, 15 predicted proteins | sample OrgLakmetagen232_FD_201840 | JGI IMG/M metagenome (GOLD analysis project Ga0307947, IMG submission 201840) | Saline water microbial communities from Organic Lake, Antarctica - #232 | ecosystem: Environmental > Aquatic > Non-marine Saline and Alkaline > Saline | place: Antarctica: Organic Lake...
GGGGTCATTTTGGGAAATTTACACGTGACTGTCATGAATTTAGGCTCCTGATTTACTTATAAACAATTGAGCACAAGGGTTTGTTCAAAAGCATCCAAAAACACGGCTTACCATGCTGCATCAGTTGTGAGTACGCAGCAATGCAAAGTAACAACCTCACCATCACAGGTCGCCAGCTGTGTTTGTTTACATTATTTATGTCCTTTCTAATGTATTTTTTCTTATGATTAGTGCACTCATTACAGCAATACAGTTTGTTCCATATATAAGAAGTAGTGGGAGGTTCACATTTGGTGTGTACAGTATTTATGCTCCATTGGAATTTCTAGAAACAAAGGAAAACAGGGGGGTACCACCATGATCAGATACTGGTACTGTATTCAGTGTGTACAGTACTTTTGCAGCACTGGAATGAAATGAAGGAAAACATGAGGCTACTATCATGATCGTGAAGGAAAACAGAGGGGTACTACTATGATCATGAAGGAGGACAGAGGGGTACTACTATGATCAGATGCTGGTACAAGCTCAAGGTGCGAGATGAATATATAATGGTGTACATTTACAGAGGGGGGACACTGGGCAAAAGCCGAAACATGCTCTTTTTTTGCATGAAAGGTGCAACTACGCACACGTCACTTCATCAAATTGGACCCAACCTAGCTTCAAACTGATGCTGACTTTATAAGCTACCCAAGCATGTGCTCAGATTTAGACAAGTCGCCCTGTGTACAGGATGACAGGACTAAAAGAAGCACACATCGTGCACCTGTACCCTAGATGGGTGCTTTCCAGGGGAAATGGCACATTAATTTGCATATCTCGCCAACCACTTGCTCTTTCTGCTCCATTGTTTTTGCAATTATATTTATATAATCTAAGGATTCCAAAAACCAATTATCACCCAGTTTGGTGCGCTGGCTGGTCAGATACAGCATATGGCTGCTCAAAAAGTAGGGTTCACGCCGCGGCTGCTGAGGCAGGTGGCCCTAACTGGCAGGTTTCAAGCTCAGCTGCATCGGAACATACACATCAGAGCTGAGCTTGAAACCTGCCAGTTACGGCCACATGCCCTAGGAGCATGCAAAAAGTAAACCCATTTTGGGCCTCAGTGTCCCCCCTCTGGTATATATATCATAACGATACCCCAAGTGCTTCATAGGGCTGCTGCAAAAACAAGGCCTTGCCCACCTGCTTAAATGCAACCCTCTCGATGATCTTGCCAGCCTCTCCGCCGGTTCCGCCCAAAGCGTTTTCCAGCTCTTGGACGGACACAAAGCCATCACCGTTCTGCGATCGTGTGAAAAGAGTGATGCCTGGTGTCTGAGAGGGTGCCTGAAGAGTGGCACACAAAGCCGTCACCATTCTGCGATTTTGTGAACAAGAAGTGACGCCTTCTATCTGAGAGGGTGCCTGAATAATGGCACACAAAGCCATCTCTATTCTGCGATTTTGTGAACAAGAAGTGACGCCCTCTGTATGAAAGGTTGCCTGAATAATGGCACACAAAGCCATCGTCGTTCTGCGATTGTGTGAACAAGAAGTGATGCCTGGTGTCTGAGAGGGTGCCTGAATAATGGCACACAAAGCCATCGTCGTTCTGCGGTCGTGTGAGCAAGAAATGATGCCTGGTGTCTGAGAGGGTGCCTGAATAATGGCCTACAGCAACGCTGTTCCTGTGCAGGGGCACAAATAATCGACACATGTTGAACGAGGTGCCTGTGAAAATGGCCCGTGGCTGTGCTTGTGCTTGTCCCTGTGCAGGGCACTGAGGCTCCACATGTGTCTGAGGAGGTGTGGATATGACTTATTAATCTATCTGCAGGGACACAAATAATATACAAATATACATGTGCCTGGGGTTGGCCAGAATTGTAAATATGTAAATATACACCGTATGTGACCGTATATTTGGTGATGTCCCTGCCAAAAATACCTTTTGAATACCATGTATATGCAGGATTGGCCCAAACCATACATACATACGTATATACGGTACATGTACGGTATTTTTGGGAGGGGAATTACCATACACAGGGTTATATACGGTGTATGTATACGGTTCCGGCCAACCTACACATGCCTTAAAAGGTGCCCGGGAACTGACCTGTGCCTGTATTTGTCTCTGTGCACAGCAACTTGACACATGTTCAAGGTGCTGTAATGTTAGCTTGTGGCTGTGCTTGCCTCTCTGCAGGGGCACGGAAACTCCACGAAGAACACACACACACACACACACACACATACACACACACAGTGACTGAGGAGGTTACTCACGAATAGCCCAAGGCTGTGTGGGTATCTGAAAGGGCGCAGGCAACCTAAATAGATGATTGCGCATGTGCCCCCCTTGGCCCACAAAACTTTAGAAGAAGCGTTTGAAGCGTTTGGTGGGGGGTTGCCTGATGCTACACAGACGAAGTCCCGAAAGATTTTGATGGGACTAATGTTATTATATTATTATGCTGATCGTGTTTTAACACTATCACGGCAGAAACTACAGCAGCCCTCAGGTGTGTGCGGTGTGCCATCAGGAGTGTGGTGTGCGGTGTGCCATCAGGTGTGTGGTGTGCTATCAGGTGTGTGGTGTGTGGTGTGCCATCAGGTGTGTGGTGTGTGGTGTGCCATCAGGTGTGTGGTGTGTGGTGTACCATCAGGTGTGTGGTGTGTGGTGTGCCATCAGGTGTGTGGTGCGCCATCAGGTGTGTGGTGTGCGGTGTGCTATCAGGTGTGTGGTGTGTGGTGTGCCATCAGGTGTGTGGTGTGTGGGGTGCCATCATATGTGTGGTGTGTGGTGTGCCATCAAGTGTGTGGTGTGTGGTGTGCCATCAGGTGTATGTGTGCAGTGTGCCATCAGGAGTGTGGTGTGCAGATGAAAACTGCATGTTGTCCTGCCATCTCAACTCCATGTGCAAATGCCAAGCTTGTGCACACAGCAGCTGCACTTGCGACACACATGCAGGTGCAAGTGATTGTGCACGGCAGCTGCAAGCGACACACATGCAATTATGTGCAAGTGATTATGCACGGCAGCTGCAATTGCGACACACTTGCAATTATGTGCAAATGATTGTGCACGGCAGCTGCAATTGCAACACACTTGCAATTATGTGTGCAAGTGATTGTGCATGGCAGCTGCAATTGCGACACACTTGCATTATGTGCAAGTGATTGTGCAAGTGATTGTGCACGGCAGCTGCAATTGCAACACACTTGCAATTATGTGCAAGTGGTTGTGCACGGCAGCTGCAATTGCAACACACTTGCAGGCGCAACCACTCCAAGGAAAGGCCTCTGTGTGCAAGTGCCAAGCTCACGATCACGCACAGCACATGCAACCGATCTGCCGAGCAGTTTGGCTGACGGTCACCCCACCTAGATCTAAATCCAAGCTCGGGACACACACACACACACACACACTCACTTCGTCCACCACACTCATCCACTGCGCATCCACAGGGGCTTCAAGGCTCATTGAGCGCATCCATTCATCCGTGGACACTTCTTGGGAGTCGTCAAAGTCTGTGGGAAGAGGAAAGCAGTGAGCTTGTGCCAAATTTGTCGTGGTGTAAGAAACGGCACACAGAAGAAGGCACACTCGTAGGGTTGGCCATACCCGTATATATACACCATATATGACCGTATTTTTAGTGATTTTCCAGCCAAAAAATACCGTATACGAATAATACCGTATACACCATATGTATATATCATGCATTCCGTCATATCGTTGTAAGCACATTCATGCGGCTTTGGCCACATGTGCCTGCCTTGTATATTCACGCGGTTTTGGCAAACCAAAGTACGATGCAAGTATGGTGTCATCCAGGATCAGCACTCATCTTCCTTTCTTGTAAAAGGATTTTCATTTAATTCTCTTATTGTAGGAAACGTGGTTTATTCTTTTTCAGCCCTCCCACGTCCATTTTGGAAGCCAAACAAGTGAGGCTAGCCAGAACTATAAATAGATACATACAGTGTTGAGCAAGATGTCCAAGACATGCTACATTTGTCACCTAGGGCAGGTGCTACAATTCTTTTGCCACCCTTTCGCCTTGTCACCTTACAATCATCACCAAGGGGTGCTACAATTGTCACCTAGGGCGGGTGCTACAATTCTATATCACCTAGGGCAGGTGCTACAATTGTCACCTAGGGCGGGTGCTACAATTCTATATCACCTAGGGCAGGTGCTACCTTTGTCACCTAGGGGTGCTACAATTCTTTTGTCACCTAGGGCAGGTGCTACATTGTCACCTAACCACTGTCACCTTACATTTGTCACCTAGTCTCTTGTTACTCATAAGGGGATTTTGTCACCTTGCATTTGTCACCTAGGGGTGCTACAATTCTATATCACCTAGGGCGGGTGCTACATTTTTTTGCCACCCTTTCGCCTTGTCACCTTACAATCATCACCTAGGGGTGCTACATTTCTCACCTAGGGCAGGTGCTACATTTCTCTTGATGTCCTGTGGGCTGAGGTCAAGGCCAAGCACCTGGAATGGATCATGCACGGGTGTACGGTAAAATGTGTGTATATATCTGTGTCTGTGTGTGCGTGTGTGTGTGTGTGTGTGTATGTGTGTTTGCATGAGCGTGCTTGCGAATGTGCACGTGTGCGTGTGCGCATGTGTGTGTATGTGTGTGTGCGTGTGTGTGTGTGTGTGTGTGTGTGTGTGTGTGTGCCCGCACGCGTGTGTGTGTGTGTGTGTGTGTGTGTGTGTGTGTTTGTAAGTCAGTCAGCCTACAGCCCTGGCTTTAGCATGGCCAATGATGCAAATATTACTCTCCTTCAGCACACCTTGTTGTAAGCCCGCTGCAGCTCAGAAACACTCATCACCCCATCTCCGTTTTCGTCCCAGGCTCTAAAAGATGGGTCAACTATGTTCTTAAGGTCTGCTGCATTGGAAGGGGCTTGGCTGGCAGCAAAAGTGCTGATGGCTACACCGAAAAGCTGCCTCCTGATTGTCGGATGAAGGAGATACCGACTTGGTGTTTGTACGTGTAAGTGTGCGTGTGCGTTTGTATGCGTGTGCGTGTGCGTGTGCACGTGGTGCGTTTGTATGCGTGTGCGTGCGCGTGTGCGTGTGCGTGTGCGTGCGTGCGTGTGCGTGTGCTTGTGGTGCGTGGTGCGTGTGGTGCGTGTGCGTGTGCGTGTGCGTGTGTGTGTGTGTGTGTGTGTGTGTGTGTGTGTGTGTGCGTGCGTGCGTGTGTGTGTGTATGTGTGTGTGTGTGTGTGTGTGTGTGTGTGTGTGTGTGTGTGTGTGTTTGTGTGCCAGATGATTGCATGACATGCAGTATCTCACCGGTTTATATGAGGGCTTCTTTTGTTGTTGCTGGCACAACAAGCAGCTACGCTCCTGGCAGATGGCTGCTGCTGACAACACTGCGTCTTGATGTGCCTCATTGTTGGAACAAATTTATTTTATATTAATTGGATATGCGATGGCGGGGAAAAGCGAAGAAGACACTTGCTGACAATAAGGTGGACTGTCCACCTCGTGCGATTGTTTTCTTATGCTTACTCTAATTACCTCTTAGGTATCGAGGAGAATGCGATGCTTCGAGGTATTTTAACCAAGTCTCTAACGGACAGAAGTTTTGACACAGACGAAGTTTTGACACAGACTCATTTCAAAGTGATTTTTTGCTCTTAATCTCTACCTACAGGTGCCCCATCTACTAGACCTCGGTCGACACAGTATGTGGGGAGATGGTGGCATCACGATTCAGTAGTAGCAGCATCCATGCTCAGTTTCAGTACCAATGCAGCAGGTTGAGCAGCCATTCCAGGTTGAATGCCTTTGTAATCCAAACTAAACTAAACTAACGGACAGCAAACATGTTTGGACTCGGGGATGTAAGGAAAATCCAGGCTATATCAGCCGTAACCAATTAATGAGAAAGAACACACAGGTGTCGATATAAAATAATGAATGAATATAGAAGAATAAGTTGTAGAAAATTAAGACTTTATTCCGTTCCCAGCGACCAACTCTTGATGCATTCTAAGCTATGTACAATTATGGCCCTGTATATATATATATATATATATATATAGCCGCACACAAGTCAATGATCCGCAAGGTTCAACTGCGGCCAGCCTTTTGCTCCTTCTTTTGAGCACTGCTGTACCGCAGCGCACCAATCAGGCACAGAATACGAGCAAGCTCCAACAAGATCACAATGCCAACCTGAAGGGATGAAAAGAAAATGGCTGCGTATTGATTGATGATTTCAAAATTACGATATGGAGGTACAACGTAAGTAGATGAAGTGTTTGATATTCATGGAATAATGCCGTCATGAGGCAAGGCAGCAACTCGACTTTGCAAGTCCAGAACACAGCAGATCACACTTTAAAAGCAAATTTTACACTTAATACGAAGCAAAGATAACCCTATCAATATGATGAGCTTACAAGCAAGTCTTCCACATGCAGCACAGCACAGACAACTGCTTCCATACGTACGTACCGTAACAAGAAACAAGATGATGGCCACAAAAGCAGGGTCAACCCCGGAGGAGGCTTGCTGCTGATTGACCAGGGCAAATATCAACAGCAGCAGCTCAAGGATGCTGAGCAGCATCTCAGCAAGGAGCGAGATCATGCTGGCGTAAGGCCTCAGAGTTACAGCATACCTGGTGTGGTGGATCAAGGTAAAGTGTTATAAAGAAAAGTACACAGAATACGTGAGGTGAAGTGTTATAAAGATGTGTATGTACATACATATATATATATATATATATATATATTATCTGGTGTGGTGAATCAAGGTGAAGTGTTATAAGAAGTTGGCACTTGAGCTTGCGGTGACCTTTTCTATGTTTCCTTGCTGATTTAAGCGACACGTTTTGAGCGTGCCTGGCTGCTTGTTATTAAAAAGAGACTTGTTATAGTGATCAATACAGGACTGTAAATATAACAATATAACCAATCGAGCATATTGAGAGCGCCTTCCACTTGCACCGCTGCCCTTGTCAGAGTCTTTGTTGTGCGCAGATTGGTGAGTTGCATCTCGTACGCAATTAATGGTTAGCATTTCCTCCTTTTAAAGCCCTTTGGCAGTAGCTGGGTGCTGCTACCTTAAACAAACACCAGAGCTTGCTGCTATTTTAAACAAACGCCAGAGCTTGCTACTTACTGGATCCATGCCCCCTTAACGGCGATAGCCACCGCAATTAATGGTTAGCATTTCCTCCTTTTAAAGCCCTTTGGCAGCAGCTGGGTGCTGCTACCTTAAACAAACGCCAGAGCTTGTTACTTACTGGATCCATGCCCACTTAACGGCGATAGCCACCGCAATTAATGGTTAGCATTTCCTCCTTTTAAAGCCCTTTGGCAGTAGCTGGGTGCTGCTACCTTACACAAACGCCAGAGAGCTTGTTACTTACTGGATCCATGCGCCCTTAACGGCGATAGCCACCGCAATTAATGGTTAGCATTTCCTCCTTTTAAAGCCCTTTGGCATTAGCTGGGTGCTACTACCTTAGACAAATGCCAGAGCTTGTTACTTACTGGATCCATGCCCCCTTAACGGCGATAGCCACCGCAATTAATGGTTAGCATTTCCTCCTTTTAAAGCCTTTTGGCAGTAGCTGGGTGCTGCTACCTTACACAAACGCCAGAGAGCTTGTTACTTACTGGATCCATGCGCCCTTAACGGCGATAGCCACCGCAATTAATGGTTAGCATTTCCTCTTTTTAAAGCCCTTTGGCATTAGCTGGGTGCTACTACCTTAGACAAATGCCAGAGCTTGTTACTTACTGAATCCATGCCCCCTTAACGGCGATAGCCACCGCAATTAATGGTTAGCATTTCCTCCTTTTAAAGCCCTTTGGCAGCAGCTGGGTGCTGCTACCTTAAACAAACGCCAGAGAGCTTGTTACTTACTGGATCCATGCCCCCTTAACGGCGATAGCCACAGCCAGCTGCGTGGTCCTGCTGCCATTTGGGCCCGAAGCTCCCAGTATCGCTCCCAAGGCGACCACGTGCGCCATAAACAGCACGTGGGCAATCAGGCATGGCCATGAACGTAGCCAGGGGCGAGTCACAGGCTGCAAAGATGGGCATGTGTGTGTATGTGTGTGTGTTTGTGTGTGTTTGTGTGTGTGTGTATGTGTGTGTGTGTGTGTGTGTGTGTCTGTGTGCGTGTGTGCAGGGGCGAGTCACAGGCTGCAAAGATGGAGACGGTGAGACGAGAACGTTGGTGCATGTTAAATTTAGGGCCAAATGGCAGAGATATTACCAAATAGACGGTCATATACGGTGCATAAATATGGTTCTGGTCAATTCTAATTGTTTTGTACCATTGTATTGTAGCCAGGGGCGAGGCGATGGCTGCAAAGGGAGGGGAAAGGCGTGGTGCTCATAGTTGGTGCACAATGTGTGAGCGCACGCAGGCACTGATAATAATAAACTGGCCGGGGGTAAAATAGGGCTGCAAAAGAAGAGAGAGGAAGGAGGGTAAGGCTGCGATTTTGAGCAGGAGGAGGAGGAGGAGGAGGGTGAGATGAAACAAGTATGGCTTCCATGTTATGTACGCAAGTAAGGAAGGAGTGTAGGCAAGGGCAGGGAAACGCAAGAAAAGATGTTTATTTTTAGTTCCCTCCATGCCTTCTTGCATCTGAACCTCCTGAATAGGGGGGGGGGGGGGTAAGCAGCTACGTTGTTCAATTGCCCTACACCAAACTTGCAGGTGTTCAGATGCCTGCCATGCAGTCTATTAACTTCTCCCGCCCTTGCTTGCACCACTTCGTGCAGGTATATGAAATGCAAGCATGCACACTAGACATACTGTGATGACAGGTGCAACGGAACTTGCGAGCATGTGGACAGCCGCACTTAGCTCAATTGCCACACATGTCATACCGTACCTTACCATACTCATCCTGCACCCCAAATTGCAGAAATGCTTTGTTGCATCTTCCGGCAACCCCCCAGAATAATATTATATGCCGCCAGGGAAGGGCGCCACACACACACACACACACAACACACAACACACACACACACGCACACACGCACACACACACACACACAATAGGGGGATGTGAGCAAAGGATGCAGCCGTTGTGTTCTTACCGGTGATGCAGATGCTGCTGTGCCTGGACGTTGAGTTCCCACCTGCAAAGATATTCACAAGCAAGCAAAACCACACGTATGGACGCGGTCCATCTGACAGTCCGTCAATTCCAAGCAGTCGTACACATGCCGTCACGGTGTCAAGTAAATGTAAGCATGCAGAATAGCACACATGCACACAGTTGTCAAGTGAATGTAAGCACACATGCATGCACACATGCACACAGTTGTCAAGTGAATGTAAGCATGCAGTATAGCACACATGCATGCACACATGCACACAGTTGTTTCGAGCAGCATGTATGCTGCATGCATGCATGACCCTGCATCATTGTTGCAAGCAGCGTCTTTGTCTCCCAGGCCGCATCATCACGCATATGACATATGGAGGGTTGGCCAAAACCGTATATGACCGTATATTTGGTGATTTCCCTGCCAAAAATACCGTATATACACCGTATATATATGGTTCTGGCCAACCCTAGACATATGACATTTGCATCATTCACGCTGCAAGGTAAATCACAGTGCTGTCTGCTCAAAAAAAACCTACATGGAGATGTTGAAGGGCAGCAACACGTCCTGGACACACACATTCACGGATACTACGCTGTTAGCTGCACACGTGCACTCAAGCATGCACAAAGATACACATGCCACACATAGATGGTCAGAATCTCAAAGTAACGACAGGAAGATACAACACAGATTTGCCATCAGCCAGAGACTCGGGCTGTAGGCCATCCTTGTAACCCCCTTGTAACCCCCTTGAATCTAAAAGTAACGACAGGAAGAAACAACACAAGCTCTTTGCATACACAAACATACGTACGGCGACAAAAAATACAATTGGTACATGGAACGAAATGTTGGTAGGATCATCCACTCGATTCACGTCCAACACTCACCACGTCATCCACCATCCAGCCATGGGCAATCCACCACAGCCGTTTGTTCTTGGGCCTCAAGTCGTCAAAGCAAGATGGGTCTGATTCGCCCATAGGCTGGTCTGTACATTGTAGTTTGGCCGTGTAGTTTGGCGAGTGAAAGATGTTGAGATAAATGTTTTGGAGCTTAGCAAGATGTTTAGCAAATAACAAAGCACTTGAATGATCTGACTTGTTTGCAGGCGGGAGTGCACCTACGGCGAGCAAAAGCGCAGAGAATGATTTCAGACCGGTGCGTTCAACAAGAGGGGCCTGGTTTTTAGGCTGATCTGCACACAAGTAAGAACCAGGAGATGAAGATTTGAAACTGCAATGTATCAATGCATTTCTGCAGTACTAAGGGGCCACCAGATTGCGGTGGGCACTGGGCGCATAAAAGCTGCACGAAAGATACTGCAAGATGTGAGTTTGGTGTGACCTCTGGTTGGCTATTGTTCAGGTGCTGTTTTGCATCATTTATTAAGCAGAGGAGAGGAGAGGGGATGGAACTCACTCCTGTGCGCGTTTGGTTGGGAGCGCGAATTGCCTGAGCAAACGCTCATGCTTTAGTTGGCGCAAAATGCAAATTGAAGTTTTGCAATGCGATCTAAATGCAGGCTAGGTAATACCTGATGTTGCATAAGTCTGGTGAAATTATAGATGCGAGGCTTGTCCTATCGGGCAATTGTGTTGGCGAGGCTTATCCCCTAAAATGATCTTCAGTCTTCAAGCTGCACACCCTTGTGTCTGCGCTAAATGGAGGATTCTTGGGACTACACAATGAATGATCTAATTGACAATTCATATTAATTGCACCTGGAGTAGCGCACTGCTGGAACTCTGCCACAAGAGCAGCAGGGGGGGGCCACACACACAAATGAATACACACACACACACAAGTCTCAGTTGCATTAATATCAGATTACAGTGCCCCCCACCTTTTGCTTCATACCACGAGCCCCTTTTGTCCTTCACATTCTGCTGCTGCTGCTGCTGCCTCAGGCCAGTGATACCATTCTCCCCATCTTCATCAACTCCCTGCCCCTTGGGCTTGGCATCAAAGTGTCTCAACACGTCTTCGGTGAGCTCAGGCTGCCATGCTGTGGCTCGAGGAGGGGCTTCTTGACGGACGTCTCTGATCTGTGTGCGAGTGTGTGTGTGTGTGTGCGTGCGTTTGTGTGTGTGTGTGTGTGTGTGTGTGTGTGTGTATGTGTGCAATGTGTGCATTGTGTGTCATGTCCGTAACGAAAGATCAGAATCAGAACGTCATTTGCATACTAACTGAGTAAGTTTGATGCCTGCTCATGAGAACAAAGCCAGAAATGAAGGACTCAGGATGGATAGGCATACCTACTCATTTTTCTGTTCTCATCTTTTGCACACATCACTCACCGCGGAGGGTCGAACTCGACTGCGGTTGTGCTTTGTGGACCTTGGAGACCTGGACTGGATGGGCAGTTCTGCAGTCCCTCTAGCCTTGTCGTGTGCCCTCCTTCCCCTCCCCCTGTTGCTATTATGATGAGGTTGCTCCGGGGACTGCTGCTGTTGCTGCTGCTGGATAAAAAAAGGCAGGATGCAACATGGAGGGGCGTATGCGAGAAAACAAGGCAGGATGCAACATGGAGGGGCGTATGCGAGAAAACAAGGCAGGAAGCAACATGGAGGGGCGTATGCGAGAAAACAAGGCAGGAAGCAACATGGAGGGGCGTCAGCAGCAGTAGGAACAGAGCAGCACACACATAGAGAAG
>Ga0307947_1003988_pt1 | contig 11758 bp, 6 predicted proteins | sample OrgLakmetagen232_FD_201840 | JGI IMG/M metagenome (GOLD analysis project Ga0307947, IMG submission 201840) | Saline water microbial communities from Organic Lake, Antarctica - #232 | ecosystem: Environmental > Aquatic > Non-marine Saline and Alkaline > Saline | place: Antarctica: Organic Lake...
CCAGGGGGGGGGGAAGGGTTGGATGTGTATAGTCATGGTCTTGAGCATGCTGTAAAGGCCTGTAAGGTGTGTTAAAGACCCGGGGGGTGGGTGGGTTGAATGTGTTCGGTCGCCACACTCACACATGCACGTGCACGATCTCACGGACGTGTGCTGTCATGGCTTGCTTTGCACACATGTGCGCATATCTGTGTGCATTAAGTATGTAGATACCTAAAGATGTCAATAAATGTGCACGTCTAACATTCAATATGCTGTTCTAAACCCTGACTCCTATTCCTTGATCGAGATGTGGGGAATGGCAACGCTTAGTGTAATTGATGCCCATCCTTCCTTTGCTGAATGCAAATATCAGTGGCGCATTGTCATTGAGTCTTGGAGCCTACAACTTGTTCATTTAAAGGCAGTAGCATCTACGGGCCTCTACATTGTATAATGTCTCTCGTTGTCTGTTTTTAACATCACTGTATGGCATGACGCCCTTGCAAAAGCACCTTGTAGTGTGCAAATGCTTGTCATGCCCTTGTGAGTTCACCACAGCAAAGGCGTGATCAGAAGTTTAAAAGGTATTATTGTCCTCGCGTGCCTTGACATCCACAGGAGTGTGCTGCCAAGGGTGTCCTGCTGGGCGACTCCACGAGTGAGAATGCTCACATCATTTCCACAGCCCTGGCCCAAGACCCAGCGAGGGTTGTGTCGGTGAGCCTTGTTATTAATCCGGCGTGCTTTCATGCGTTTGTGCACGGTGAAATGTGAGGCTGACCTTTTCCTGTTGCTGTCATATTTGCGCACCCAAACCTGCGCTCAGGGTTGGGTGGCAGTGACATGCTTGGTGTGCTTTACGTATGCTTTTTAGTGTGCGTTCACTTAGTGAGTTAGCACCAACCTTTGCTGGGTGCTTTTACACATTTGCACATATGCCTGGTGAGGTGGAGTGGAGTAAGTTTCGGGGTGCGCTTTTGATATGAGTGAATGGTTGGTGGCAGTGACTTGCAAGGGTTGATGGTTCAGGGGTATAGTGGAGTAAGTATTGGATGTGCCTCTAATGTGACTGAATAGTTGGTGGCAAAGGCTTGCGAGGTTCGATCATTCATTTACGTTAGAGCCTTGCTTATGCATCCCAAAAGAGAATGTTACTCGCATAAACTGAAGATTTACAGTATATGAGACTGAAACTGGTAGGAAGGATTGCTACTGGCCATGCTTTATTCATGTCCTTTCCTAAACGCATTTATCTTGGGGCAGAAAAAATAAACGAAGTTCACTGCCTGCGTAGCTGTTTGTCCTTGCCTTTGCGTCTGTGCTTTAAAAAGGCCTTGCGATGGAATGCAGGTGGACTTTCGGCCGCGCTACGCTGACTTCCTGCGGGAGGTCATCATTAAGGGTGTGGATAACAAAGATCACCCTAGAAAGCCACTGGTGGGTGTGATGGGCTGCGTCTTTTTTGCAGCATTCTGCAAGGGTTTGGCCGAAATGGAGAACTCAGGCAATTATTGGTGGGTGAATAATTCAGAGCTTGCATTCTGCACAGCGCCACTGCAGATGTGATGTGCCGAGGTGTGAGCATCAAGGTCTAGAGCTTGGGGGTACCAATGGTATTTGATGGACAAGGGTGTCTTGGGCTGACAGGAATAAAGCCTTTGGTTGTCTGACGTTTGTGCGCAAAATGTGGCAAGGCCTTTGACAAGGACAAAAAGTGGATAGAAGAAGAGGCTAGTCAGTCTGGGTACTTAGGTTGTTCCCTTCTTCCTGTGTAATAATGATAAGGCTGGGTAACTGGCCTTCCTGTGCATGTTGATTGTATAAGAAAGAGTCCAACAAATGCCACTGGCAGGCGTCAGGAGATTGGGGAAAGTGAGGATTTAAAAACGCAGTTTCAAACGTGACTGATCTGCTCGTTTGAATCACCTCCTCCTTTCGTTCAAATCGTCACCTCCTTAAACACGACCTTCCATTTGCAACTTGAAAGACGCAGCTGTTGATGAGCATGCCAGAAAGCTGAATGGTGAACATGCAAGGAAGCTAGGTTGCTTTCAGTACTGCTTCATCCACCTCCAAGTTGAGGGACTGAAAGAAAACCAAAGAAATGAAAGCACATGAGTGTTCCTAACCTGTCAGGGGCATCTTATGAGGGGTGCCTCTCGCACCTTGGCCTGGATTGTAGTTTTCATACAATTGCTTACCTTTTAGTACAATTTTGGGTTCCACAGACAGGGTTCCTTGTGTAAACCTCCAATGCATAATTGTGTAAACCTCCAATGCATAACTTTTTCTCCGGATTCTACGTACCCACCTCTCTCCTTTGTGAAGATACAAGGAGGAACAAAATATACTCAGTCGCTGTGGGGTCTGTTGCAAGCAGACAGGCCTCAAAATCCTGATCAGTCTCAAAGTTGCCGCTGCACCTCTTCTATATCACATAAATATAAGTGCAAATGACATCCACCTCCTCCTTCATAACCCAGGGTGCAACACAGAAAGGTTTGGGTTGCATCACAGATCAGCCCCAGTGAATTATGTCTGACACTTTTTTGACATTCCTTAAGCGACACCGAGTAGCAACCAGACGCCCGCGTTTGCCCTTATTATGAACTCTTTAGATGCCCATGTCTTCTTTCTGGTTTTGAGTCTGAACATAAGCACGTTTGATTGTATGTTTTACGCAGACTGGCCTCAAGATTGTCGTGGATGCTGGCAACGGAGCAGGGGGATTTTTTGCAACAGAGGTGCAGATATGTGTTCGACCTCTGTGTGTCTTCTTGATGTATGGTATCAACATCATACGTTACCTTATATGCTTATATGTAATGTCAACACCGTACTGGTGTGTTTAGCATACTCCAGCTTTGCATTAATAGACTCAAGGCACCAACATAAGACTTAAACTTTAGGGGTGTTAATACCTTATAAAATTGCTTTTTTACACAGTTGAAATGAAAAATGGGCCCAAGCCACCTTTGTTTTGTGCTTCTGTCCTAAGTACTGGACCTCAAAGCTACACACAGCGCTTACTCTGACTTGACTTGCGGTTTTTGACTCCACACGCACAACCAATTGATTCTTTAGGATGTGTTTTTGACATTAAGATACTCGACATTGAAACGTTTGTGCCACGAGCACAGCAAGAAGTATCCCTGGATGCAACCAGCCTTCAGACACGTGACCTTGTTAATTGCATCCAGGCTTTCATAAGTAATTCCCAATTGATAGCGATTGCCCACCCTTACAGTTCATGTTAATATCACAGCTGTAACCTTCATATGCAGTTCGTGTGAATATCAAAGTTTGTGTTAATATCACATTTCGTGTTGTTATCACAGTTCGTATTAATATCGCAGTTCGTATTAATACCACAGGTGTATAATTCAAACACAGGTGCTAGCGCCTCTGGGTGCAGACATCACAGGTTCCCAGTTCCTGGACCCAGACGGCTCCTTCCCCAACCACATCTGCAACCCAGAGCACCCCTCTGCCATGGCTGCTGGTGCCAAAGCCACGACTGCTGCCAAGGCTGACTTGGGCATTGTGTTCGACACTGACGTGGACAGGTATGTGTGTGTGTGTTTGTGCGATCAAGTACACCTGCATGATGCTTTGTCAGCGTGCATGCCTGTTCATGACCAGAGGCTAAAACATCACATGATCCTGCTTGCAGGTCCGCCATCGTGGATCGCAACGGCAGGGAAATCAACTCCAACCGCTTCATTGCCCTCATGGTGAGAAGCGCTGTGCACAATTGCACAACTGTTTTCGATTTTGCAGCACGCGTTTGTGTTTTTCACAGAGGCCTTCACATACGTTTTGCGATGCATGCAAATGCATGCAATGATTATGGTGGATCGGCCTTGTATCAGGCAGATGGCATATATGCTTTTGTTTACTACGCAGCACAACTTTTACTGCGCTGTTACCATTGAACAGAATAGCATAACAACTTCACGATCAAAGTTGGTAGGTGTTGTAGGTGTCGTAAATGTTATGTACAAGGTATGCATTGTTCATACATTGTGTAAGTCAATGACGCATCCTAAACTATAATGTGTCGTTCATGCAAGTAGTCAACGTACGAGGCCGCTCTTGCAACTCACTGCAAATCCCGCAACTAGCAGCGGAGCCTGTGCGCGTGAGAATTGCTGAGTTCAGTGTGCAACACATCTTTCAATAGAAAACATTGACATCTTTTGATTTCCTGGTTTTAATCCGCCGCCTGCTGCATCTCACGATGCAAACGAAAAAAGAACTGGATGGCCCCACGCTTCTGCAAGCCACTGCAGCCTGCCTTGCTGCTACACTGCTGTGAGCCTGTGCGCGTGACAATCTGTGTTTTTGCTGTGTGTGTGCTGTGTGTTTTTGCTGCTACACTGCTGTGAGCCTGTGCGCGTGACAATCTGTGTTTTTGCTGTGTGTGTGCTGTGTGTTTTTGCTGTGTGTGTGCTGTGAGCCTGTGCGCGTGACAATCTGTGTTTTTGCTGTGTGTGTGCTGTGTATTTTTGCTGCTACACTGCTGTGAGCCTGTGCGCGTGACAATCTGTGTTTTTGCTGTGTGTGTGCTGTGAGCCTGTGCTGTGAGCCTGTGCGCGTGACATTCTGTGTTTTTGCTGTTTGCAGGCTGCCGTGACTCTGCGTGAGCACCCAGGCACTACGGTGGTCACTGACAGCGTGACAAGCAATGGCCTAACAGACTTTATCACTGCGCTAGGTGGCAAGCACCTCAGGTGTGTGCATGTGTGTGTGTGGGTGTGCGTGTGTGTGTGTGCGTGCGTGCTTGTGCGTGTGTGTGTGAGAGTGTGTGTGTGTGAACCTCAGGTGTAAGTTTTATGGATTTATATTTGTTTTATGGGTCTGTGTGTGTGTTTCAGGTAGAAGGTGCATGTGCGTCAAGCGCATAAGTATTCGTAATGATCCCTCTTTTAAATCGTGTACATAAACCACACATTCGAATTCGACTTGATACGTTGCTTGTTTGCAGTGCATTACAAGCTCACGATTGGATCTGCTGCACACTGCAGGTACAAGCGTGGGTACAAGAACGTCATTGGGAAAGGTGTTGAGCTTAATGAACAGGTACGTACAAGTAGCTGAGCTTGATGTGGCTTTTTGTTTTAGAATGCAAACGCAGTTTAATGCACCTGTGGTTTATATCACTCGTATACACATTTAAACCTGTGCTCATGGATACATACACGCCTTGAAACGCACACACACACACACACACAACACTTAAAACACACACAGGGAGTGGAGACGCACCTCATGATGGAGACCAGCGGGCATGGTGCACTTAAGGAGAACTACTATCTGGATGATGGAGCTTATTTGGCTGTCAAGGTGAGTGTGATTGCTTGCGTGTGCATGTGTGTAGCCAGGTGTGTTTGTATGTGGTTAAATGTGAGCGTACGATGTGTGCATGCGTGCTTGGGTGTATGCGCGTGGTTACTTGATTATATATGTGTGTGTGCGTATATCTATCTACATCTGTGCGTATGTGTGTGTGTGTGCATACGCAAATATGTGGACATTGCAGTGTGAAACAGGGATGGCAAGCACTAGCCTTACAAGCTAAGAGTTGTTTGGTCAAGGCAGGAAAGCTGTCACTCCTTGCAACTCCCTGCGACTCACTGCCTTTTTCTGTTGCAACACTGAATCTGGTGCAACACTGCTTTCCGAAGGAATGAACAAGCCTCTCACATATGATCCATTGCTTGCCTTGTTCCTAGGTGGTGATTGAGCTGGTACGGCGCCGTCTGTGCGGGCAAGGTGACATTGGGGGGCTGCTGGACACTTTGAAGGAGCCTGCTGAGAAGGCAGAGTACAGACTACGCATCTCACCCACACCTGAGCACCCAGACTTCAAGGAAGTCGGCAAAACGGTGTGTGCTTGCGTCTGTGCAAAGACACCCTGATTGTCGTCTGGAGCATGGACATTGTCGTCTAGAGCTGGAGATTGCTGCAGAGGAGAAGGAAGTGTGCGTATGTGTGTTTGTGTGAGTTGTGGTTAAATGATTGTATGGGCCTCAGAGTGACAACAGTCCAAGGTTCAAAGGCAACACGGTGAGTTTGTGATTTGAGGTTAAGTTTGTGATTTGAGGTTGAGGATGTGCAATTACACATCCTTTTTGGCAAACCTTAATAGTTTACCTAACTACTGTCCAATTTCAATTGTGCATTTCACCCACATCCACGCTCACTGCACTAATTACTCACACGTGCACACTCACAAACACCATTACTAACCATTACTCACACAATGCACACGCGCACAAGAACACACACACAATTACGATCAAGATTACAACACACACACGTGCACCCACCTATTCACGCACACACACACACAGGTACTGGACCGCTTCCATGAGTGGGTGGTGAATGGTGAGGCTGGCTCAACCTGGAGCGTGGATGAAGTCAACCACGAAGGATGGTAAGTTGACAGACAGGTGAAGAAGGGATGGCACTTTGGCAGGGTTAGCAAATGGACTAGAAATGGAGGCGTGGTATATTAACAGGGCCGACATATAGACTAAGAAAAATGGAGTGGTAAATTGACATGCTTCTCTTATAGGCTAGGAGGAGAGGGTGGTGAGTTGGCAGAGCTGACACACAACACAGCACAGATAAAAGGTACCGTGATACTGTGCTTTTTGTTAGAGCGCATATCTGCAAACCGCAGACAGATGTGCTCAATGAAAGGCTTGCTGCAGATGCTTTATTCAGCCTCAGCGTCGGTTTGTTCAAAACTGCAGTCTGTGAGCCTATGTGTACAAACGCCTGAGACTGAGTACTGCAACGTGAGAAGCCCTGTTTGGCTTACCTTGGCCCTAGCACCTATACAGCACACAGCAGGCACCGTACTACTGATTGCTGATAACTGACTGAAAACCTGCCAACCTATGTGCATATATATATGGTATATGGTGCAGACGCTCAAGTGCTACAAAACATTGTGTGTGTGTATGTGTGTGTGTGTGTGTGTGGATGTGTGTGTATTTGTGTGTGTGTGAAGCGTACACTGTACCGCGCACGTGCCTCTTTGTAGCACCTGCATGTGCAACTCACACTTAGTCGCACCGTGGCTCCCCTTTCCTTAATGTATGTGGGAAGTGGTTTTCACTGCCTTCTTTTTTGTCCCTTTTTAAATTTGACTGCCATCACTGCAGTTGATAACAAATACGCAGGCATTGAAACCACTCCCCACATCAATCATGGAAAAGAAGCCACTTAGGAAATAGTACCGTAAAACTCCTCCACCACGGGAATGAAGAAGATCAATTGAAGAAGAAAAAAAGATCAATTGAGGGTTGCAGTAGGCGTTGGCTATACCCAAGTATACAAGCCCCTTGCTTTTTCCCAGCAGGCCTTTGCGTCCCCATCAGAAAACGCTTGTGTTGTACTTGGAGAACATATTTGCTGCAGAACACGCACGCTTGGCTTGTTTTTGCAGAATTGTCTGTTTAAGGCAAATGGGGTTGGTTGCAGTCAGTTGCGACAGAGGGTCAACAAGAAAGAAACGCACGCAGGTGCTGTAAACTATTCCCCACACCAAACACAAATAGGGGCTGGCCTCGTTAGGTAGCAAGAGTATCGCTAACTTTCTCAGACACAAACAGAATGGAGAGGTCGATGATGTGCTGATGTATGATATTTGTTGGGCAGCCTTCCTTTTATTTCCGCCTGTGAGTGTCTAGTGGGTATGGAAAGAATCAGGGCACAAAGAGTGCAGCATCTGCATGCAGCCACCACAGGCGGATTAAGATCAGGAAAGCAGGTGCGTATGCACAGATGGGCGTCAATTCCTTATACTGAGCACTTGCCTGTGTTCTACAAAATTAATCCTTCTGTGTACACCACAGGTGCGTATGCACAGATGGGCGTCAATTCCTAACACCGAGCACCTGCCTGTGTTATACAGAAATTGTGATTCTGTGTACACCACAGACAGATAAATCTTGTCGGTCAAGCAGAGGGCAAACGTGTGTGTGTGTGTATTGCGTGTGTAGATGAGTGGCAATTTCTAACAGAGCATCCATCTGTGTTCACCACGGGCAGATTAATCGTGTCAGGAATGCGGAGGCAGGCGTGTGTGCACAGATGCATCTGAACAGTGCTTCCTCTCGTGTGCATGACAGGCGTATCAACATCGGCGAGAAAGAGGGCAAACGTGGCTGGGTGCTGCTCAGACAATCTCTGCACGACCCTTTGCTGGTAAGGAAGTGTTTGTGCCACACAAGAATGCATATTGCGTTCCCTGCTTGCTTCGGCAGTCGGCTGGTGCTAAGCACCTTGGCTTAAGGAAGTGCTTGTGCCGCACAAGAATGCCTGGCAGCAGCAGCACCTTGGCGTAAGGAAGTGTTTGTGCTGCACAAGAATGCCTGGCAGCAGCAGCAGCAGCAGCAGTAGCAGCAGCACGTGTTGCACACCCACCCTCTGTGTAGTTGTGTGGATTTCTGGGTTTCTGGTGAGATGAGTAAAGACCAGCTCTGCTTGTGGTTTAACCAGCTCTCAATGAGATCCTTCATGGCGTCTGAAATGAACCGTTGACAGCCGGTCGAACTTGTTGCTCCATGTCTGCTTCTTGATGCTAGCGTAATGAGTCACAGTGCAGCATACCGTCATACTGTATAACGGCACGATGAAGGTGCATCATATCGTCATACAGTGCACCATACCGTCATACAGTATGACGGCACGATGAAGGTGCATCAAATCGTCATACAGTGCATCATACCGTCATACAGTATGACAGTATGACGGCACGGTGAAGGTAGGTTGCAGATAACTTGGCTTAGCGTTGTGACGACTGTGTTATTACTTACAAGCTTACAAGCGAATGGAGCCATTGTGTATTTATATGGTCTGGCGTATGCTAGATGGTGTGTGTTAGGTGTGGTTTTAGATGTGGTTTTAAAAAGGTTAGATGTGGCATATGTTAGGTGACGTATGTTAGTTGGTGCAGCGTGATGGTGCAGGGACCTGCTTGGACAATGAATGCACCACACAGAATGATCACTACAGAGTCCACACATCCAGTCTTACGTCCGCATCTGCTCACTCTCTGGGCAATTCTTGCTGTGATTCTGGTTGTGCGGAAGTACGTGCAGGCACGGTAGCCTTACGTGCTGCGTCATAATTGTGTGTCAGCACTCAATCACACATGACCCTCTGTGGCTCCTTCTCCTTATTTAATGTGGGGAGTGGTTTTTACTGCAGTTTTTCTTTTCTTCTGAATGACAGCGCGCCATATTCATGCTCCTGGGAGTGGAGGAAGTCAAGCTGTGTGCACACAAGCCCACACATGCACACACACACACATGCACACACACACACTCACAAATGCACGCAGGTGCTGAACGTGGAGAGTGAAACGTCAGGCTGTGTGCAGGAGTACACGCACCGCGTTCTGGGTTTCATGTTACAGTCGTGCTCTGGCTTGGCCATTGACGTGGCCCCCGTGCAAAAAAGAAATTAGGTGTGTATGTGCGTGTGTGTGGTGATATTCAGTTAACAATTTCTTTGGAAATGAACGGGTGGGTAAGAGCGGGTGGGTGAGCGGATGAGGGATGTGACACCCTTTGCAGAAAAGGAATTAAATCAAACGGAGGGTGTTTTGCTGAAGTGTGGGTTTATGGATTCTTACTCTGCAGGTTTCCTTCCAGGAACAGAAAACAGAGTAGCGTGGGTGGGTGGGTGTTGTTCGTTGCTGGGCGCATGTTATTTGGCTTGGGTGGGTTTTGGGTGGATGAATGATGTGGTTGGCAAAGAAGGGATAAGGTTGAAGTGCTGCTCAGAGGTGTGCGCTTCTGGGCATTGCTGGCTGTGTATGTGGCGCATGGCTATGAACACGTGGATTGGGATATTGCTGGTTGGGTAATGGGTGGCCCGCTGGATGTTTTTGTCCATGACATTATCCACGGGGCTCTTGATCTTCTTTGTGGGGGGTGAGGGGAGGTGCACACACACAACACGTTCAGAGCTTTAATTAGTTTATGTCGTGAAGAGAGGTTGCTCTTGAGGCACATGTTGTTGGAAGCAGCCGATTTTATTGGCAACTTTTGAGTTTGTGAAAAGACTTCGGACCTGATTTTAAGCTCCCACAAGCAAAAATAACAGCACACTAAGCTCTTTTTTAACTGGTTCAGGCAACAAAGGTCGAGGATGGGAAAGCTTCACATTGTCCTTGTTGGGTTAAGGAGAACCATCTGCACAGATTATATTGAAAAGCTTGCACTTGATAACCCCCCAAAAAAGCTGTTGCAACAAGCTGTCACTTTAAGCACTCTATCAGACATGCTTTGCACTCATAGATACTAAAAGCTAAGCACTGCGACACAATACAAGACACGAAATGGAAATTCTGTCTTCACTTCCAGCGGGGATTCCCTTTTATGACGCTGATGCAATGATCCGTAAAGTATAGACGAAATAGACTAGCAGGGAAAACTAGCTTTGGTCTTTTTCGTAATCTGGAGTGCCTTCGGACCAAGAAAGGCCTTTAAAATGGATCAATCATCCAGCAGAGGAGTGAGTTATTTGCTTTATCGCTGTTGTCCCTAATGCTTCTATCAATTCTGTACGTCCACGCCTGTGCGCTCTCTGCTCATACTTGTACTAGTGTGCGGGCCATCTCTGCTAGTGCTACTCATCTTTAGTTGGCTGCCACACCGCTGTCCCTTCCCGGAGCTGGGATAGTCTACTCAGACATTATCGGTCTCATTGTGTTACACGTTCATATGCCAAGGCTGATAAGTAGAATCAGAGACCTCACGCGGCACAGGGTCTCTTAAGGATCCCCTCTAACGGTACGTCTTATGTAAATTGGTTACCAAAACTAACGAATCCAAAAGGAACAGGTTATCAATAAGACCAACACAAACCAGCTTATTGAACAGGACATACAGGTATTCTTAACTGTCAACCCAATACTGCTTGTCACACGACTTGTCACTGCCAACGATTGGGCGTGACATTCCACTTTAATGGTAGAAAAGGAGTTTTCTAGGAACACACCGGGAAATCCTTTGGTACAAGTGCGGTCAACAAGGTTAAGATTTCACTTGCTATTTTTTGCTCCTCCTTTTCTTGCAGGCACAGTACATGATGGAATTAAAAATGGGTGAAGTGTTTCTTGTCAGCTTTCCTGTGAAAGCATTGATGGTACCTACCACACACGCTGGGCAGCACTCCTAGAGGCAGTTATGGCGGAGAGCATTTGCCACGAATAGAGAGCATTGGTTTTAAATAAATAGTATTCCTAATATAAATTGCTTGTTTATTTGTCTAATTTGTAAATTTAGGAAAGTTGATATCATAATGATTAGAGCAACTGCGTGGTCGCTGGTGTAGTGATGTCTGGAAGGTACTACGGTATGATCAACAACTTTGGCTGCTATCTAATGGGTTTGATTCATTGCTGCTAAAAAGAAAAAAACTACGCAGGCAGTCGAAAAGCACTTGCTCCCCAATTAAGTAAGAGGAGGAGCCACCTTGCTGCTTTCTGAGAGCTGTGTGGGGTAAGGGTAAGGGTTACACAGCTGTATCCGCCAGCGAGGGCAGTTGAGCTATAGCAAAAAAAAAAGGCAGCTTCAAGAAGAGAAGGAGGCCAGACTGAACAAGACACCAGAAAAAGAGACAAGGGCAGTGATCAAACAGAGCAAGGCATTTGTCCGCAAAGTCAGCTACTCCTACGGCATCAGACTGATTGATGAAGTCTCTCAGGCGAGCAGTGCTACCTGCTGGTATGGCATCAAACAGGTGCTGGAAT
>Ga0307947_1003989_pt1:0-10000 | contig 11755 bp, 15 predicted proteins | sample OrgLakmetagen232_FD_201840 | JGI IMG/M metagenome (GOLD analysis project Ga0307947, IMG submission 201840) | Saline water microbial communities from Organic Lake, Antarctica - #232 | ecosystem: Environmental > Aquatic > Non-marine Saline and Alkaline > Saline | place: Antarctica: Organic...
TCACTGACCTTGTCTCTTTTTCTGGTGTCTTGTTCAGTCTGGCCTCCTTCTCTTCTTGAAGCTGCCTTTTTTTTTTGCTATAGCTCAACTGCCCTCGCTGGCGGATATAGCTGTGTAACCCTTACCCCTTACCCTATGCAGCCAATCACTCAAACAACCTAGCTAAAGTCCACTCCTATCGGAAATCGTAATGAACGGTGAAACTAGCCACAATGGAAAGTCATAGTTATTAATGTTGCCATTGTAATAACCTCCAATAACCTTATCAACTGCTCCCCCATCACAAAATTGAGCTTGTACTGCTTCATTGAACAGCAGGCGCTTGACCCCAAAGTTTGAGGGCGCTCTCATTGGAGTTCACAACCACTTAAACATGAAACAAATGTTGATAGCAACAATTGTAAATTGTGCAGGTTTGGCACGTGCGCGTATGTAAGTACGAAAAAGTGTTCTGGTCACGGTCCCGGTCCAGCTAAAATGAGGAAAGCAAGGGCCTACTATAATGAGCATAAAAATCCTGCTAAAAACCCTGCTAAAAACCCTATGGATATGTACAAATCTGACAATATAATTTCTGAGCGAGGTGACCTAGTGACCGAAGTTTCCAGCTATTTTGCAACTCTGAAAGGTATCATCAAAACCAAGCCAATAAACCTGTGTACATGAGTTAGTCCTATTATTATACAGCAGAGAGCTGTGTTTCCCTTAGCTCGCCTCTATGACCGACATTTCCGCTTTTATTGATGATTGCCTGTAAGCAGAAAGCATGAAAGGATCTCGTCAAATAGCTGTTATCACAATTTGTGCCAATATAAATTGCCGACTATGATGTATGCAGCAAAGAAGCTGTTGATAAACTACCAAGAAAAACAGCTTTTGGCTTTTGTTAAGAGATTGATCACAGATGAGAGCTTGAAAGTACGAGTGGTTCCTTTTACTTGAAATTTGGAAGTGGTGTTCACTGCCTGCATAATTTTTCTATTAACACACATAACTGTCCGGTAATATAGTGTGCACAGCAAAAATATACGGCACACAGTATACATGCAATTTCAGGTAATCTGTAGGTAATGTAAAATGTGGTACGGTGCAAGGTGCACTGCAAAAAGCTACAGATTGGTTTAAATTGCACCGTAAGGTCATGTTTGGCTTGCATTTTCTACGGTGCGGATATTTAAAGATTTTAAAAGATTGTCTGCATTGGGTCGCCCCTGTGAAAAAGTAAACCCCCTACCAGCCCAATAGTCTCACTTAACTTAGCACAACCATATCTCTGCACCCACTCCACCATTCCGTGACCAGTTGGAAAAAACGCCCCAATGTCACGTGGGAAAAAATATGCCAAAAGTAAACCAGGCCATCGATTGGCCCCATTCAAAGTTGATTTGAAGCGTATAATTTGGCCGCAACGCTGAGAGGAAAAACCGGGATTAAACTCGAAGCAGGTATGGAGCGACAGAATTTTGTCTTTTTCCCTTTTATCCCTTGTGTGAGTGCCTTCCACTCGCCGGCATTCCCAGTACCCCTGCCCCAAATTCGACAATGCAGCATTGTTACATAACATTTATAATGCTTATATCCTGAAGCAGAGGTCGATCAGGGTAACCTCAGAAATGTACCTTTTCCCTGCCAAAGTTGGGGCAAAATACGCAAAGGGCCCAACAGAACCCCCCAGAATGCCAAATTTTCAAAAAACGTCAATTATTTAGATAAAATGTCAAGTATTCAGTACTCAGGTGAGGTACAGGGGGCTTTGAATTGGGTGGAGAGCTAAATGAGATTGGTAGGGTGGGTATTTCACGGGGGTGACCATTGTGTAACTGAGATGCGATGATTAAAAGAAGAAGCGCACAAAAGGGATTGGACATACAAGCAAAGGAACCACAGACTAGACCAGGATTTGAAGTCTAAACTGTTTATCCCTTGCATATGGGAAACGACCAGACCGTACTTCTAAAATCTTTCATTAGCCATATTTCACGCTTTTGGACCATGCTATACTGAGACTTCGCCACTATATAGTCTAGAAATGGAAATATGGATTATCTGCACAACACAATCCTGGTTACAATACTGCCTAACATTTATTTTGCTTGGTTAAATGGATCCAAATTTTTGGTGTAGAGACAACGTTTGTAGCATTTAGTCAAGGTACAAAATGAATATAAACGACCGTGTATGCAGTGAGACTGCTGCAGACAGCATTCAAATCAAGCTAGCTTGTCACCTGTCTACTTTGCACTGCAGAAAAGATGCACAGAACACGACGCATACCTGAACTTCAGAGAGAGTTTTGCCTTTTGTTTCAGGAAGGTAGACCCACACATATATCCCACTGCATGCTGCTACGAAAGCAAACACCAGGAGACAGTAGCCTTCTAGCCAGTCTACCAAGACTTGGAAAACGAGGTCGACGAGTCCGCCTACAGAAGAAAACCCAGTGGTTCCGGTTAGAAGAAGCAAATTGTTTTATCAACTGATTATAAGATTTTTGGCAGGCAGCCTAGGAGGAGGAACAGAGTCTGGTTCATTGAAACAGACAATGGTGTGGTATTTAAATGTACTAAAGAAGTACAGAAACAAGGTTCAGAGCTCTGTTGAAGGGAAGAGTCTTTGCTCTCAGACCCGAGACTTCCGGCAATAATCCTCCAAATTATGACGCGGTAATTAAAATTGGCTGTCTCACACCTTACAACAAGATGTCTGTGTTTGCACCTGTAAGAAACATTAGAGCTGTTGCGGCCGAGGTCGCTGGAGATTTTGCGCCCATCGAAAAGCACTCGCTGACAACGACCCAGTAGCTGCGCAAAGAAGGAGTGGTGTGAGGTGCACATGATTGATATTAAGCTGTGGTTGTGATACAACAGCAAGCATCGAATGTTAGTACATACAATGATCCACAATAGGTTGTGGTACTGCAAACTAGGATACCTTTCATTGGCAAATTTCTTGCGCGGGTCAGGCAACACCCAAAGCATTTTGTTTGGTGCCTTGCACCAGGGCGTGTCTGACATACCACAAATACCTATGCCAACTAGCTAAGCAAGACTCAAGCACCAGTAATCAGGCATTGCCAAAGCAGAGAGTCGGAGCTCCTTGTTTGCTTGGCGTCTTGCACAGGGCATTTGATGCATAAAGGCTGCACATAACCTAGCAAAGTCTAAGAGTAGGAGAGGAACGCCAAAAACAAGGAACTCACACGCCTGCCCACGAAAAGCTGAATGCCAGCACGAAAGCACACATACAGGCCAGTAGGCCCAGAGTGCTTCCCCCCTTGTACACAAAGCTTGCACTTGTCATGGTCACAGCACAGCCAGCAGCACCCCATATCAGTAGCGACCTACGTCCCGATCTATCCACTAAGCCCATGCCTGCGTGTATGTATACAGTGTCAAAGCTCAAAAAAATCTTGTGAAGGTGCCACGAATGCGCACTGCTGAAACGCAAGGTACTCTATATCAAACCACAAGCTGTACGTTTTTGAGCTTGAAGCGTTGCCAAGCATCTTACAGGCCTGTGTGACTACTCTACCAACCCCCTGTTCAGCAATACAATATCTGTACCCCATTTTGAGAGGGAAAACGATTCTGCACTCCACAAAATGTTACAAGATGCATCGTATGAGTTGAAACTTGAGACCTCTGCTTCAGCAGCAATGAATTGCAATAATGTACACTTCTGCACTCCTCAAGCTGGTAATTTCTACCCAGCCGGAGGACAAGATAAAAGCTCAATTTTGAGTGATTGAGTAACTTATTGAGTGGCAGTGACCGAGTACAGATAGTCATGGTCAATTATTCTCTAAATCAGGCGATAAAAATATCAAGCTTTAAGGCTGATAGCAAAGTGCGCAAGGCCTTCAGCAGCTCCTTGCTTTTGAGCCTGCCTGATTCATACTCGCAACTGCTGATGCTCCTCCATCCAGGTCACGGGCAAAGGACACCACTCCCACCGCCCAACGGCACCGTCCTGGGCCCTAGGGCACACGCGTACCTACCTATGCCCACACCAACTACTTTGGTCAACGCTATCAACGCCAGGAGGAGCTGCGCAGAGGTATCCGTCAATCTGCCATTCAAGCGCTGCAACAGCGTTGGCGCGTAGTTGATTATGGCTGCAGAGAGGGGAGTGGGGAGGAAGAGGAGGGTGTAGAGGGAGATGGTGAGATCACCAGCACAATCTCAGAGCATCTGCCTAGAGCAATTCAGGCAAATAGTGGTCGGAGCGGCACACATCCATCCAATGTGAGCAAGGAAATTTGAACTCAGAAGTATAATGGTCAGAGCAGCCCACATCAGCAGGTGAAAAGAGGTGAGCAACGATATCAAGCATGAAGCAAACTCCTACACAATTTATGGGAGTGAAGACTGAAGTATAATATCAGGAAGGGAATGGAAAATAGCTAGGGTAGTAAATTAATCCTGAGGCTCGACATGGCACTTCCAGCTTGGGTGCCAGTTTGGACCAGAACAATTGGCGATTAATAGATCTTTTACAAATGCATCGCAGTACCTGTGCTTGCAGTAGCCTGGTTGAATACTGCCAAGAAGCAAGCCAGCCGAAAAGCGTTGGCTTCCTTCCCCCTTGCCACTGCACCAAAGAAACGAAGCAAAGGCAGGCAAAGTTGCAAAGGCACAAGGCGTTTGGCGCGACCAGCCTGTTGAAGCATGAGTCATGGCACGGTTGAGGACAGACAAATCATTGATTGGAACTCAAAAGCAGGCACGATTGCTTAGTAATGGCTTACCAGCATAGATGTCTACAAGCATGTTTAACTGGGTCTTCAAAAAGTTGGACTCCTGCAAAGCATGGGAAGACAGCAGGATACAACAAATATAAGGCTCCGGTTGGCTGAAGCGGACGCCTTAAAGCCATTTATTAATGATGATAAGAAACAGCAAAAGAGTAACATCTGGCGCTCTTTTCCCAGCAATGCTCTCACCTGTCCAGGAAGTTCTGAGTGGTATCTCTGCTGCTCCTGCTCTTCCTGCTGCTGCAAGGTACTGGAAGAACATCTGGATTCCAGCAGCACCTCCCCTTCCCCTGATGACCCTCCCTCTCCTGCTGCTGCTGCTGCTGCTGTGGCTGCTTCTGCTGTGTCTTGTAGACGGGGCCTGTTGTCAACTAAAGGTGGCAAGTGTAATTCAACACTGTTGCTTGTATTGCCCTGGCCGTGGCCTTCCTTCAGCAGCGCCTCTTTCACACATCCCTCCTCCTTTGCCCTAATTTTGCTGCCTTCACCACCAGATTCCAGGTCCTCCATCCCACTCTGACTATCACCACCACCGCCGCCACCATCATTACCATGTGCACCGTCTTTGTCATATGCAGCAGCCAAAACCTGCCCAGCAGGCCCTAGCCAGGCAGCCCGCTCACCTTCTCCAGGGACTTTAAGTTCACCTTGGAGGCTGCTGGCATCTTGGGGGGGTCGATCTAAGGGATGAGCAGAGGGGTACGGGTGCTGCTGGGATGGGGGTGGTGGTGCAGGACGTTGCCCTGTTTGAGGAGGAATAGAGGAAGGAGGTGGGGGGGGAGGAGGGGAAGGGGGAGCTGTGACTGGTTGCTGCCTGCAGACTTTCTCTGGACTGGACTCAACGAGTGTGCTCTTTGGACTGGTAGCAGCAGCGTGCAGCCTGCGACCAGTGCCGCTCCCTCCATTGGTGGATGCATGATGAAAGGATTTGGTGTGGGTGCTGGGAATGGACTGCAGGGAACAGTTAAGGAGGGGGGCAGTGGTAAAACAAGGAATAGCTTCGAGGTTTCACATACAAAAGAGCTGCGACGTGCAGAGCAGTAGATGGGTGCTACGTATAACGACCGCAGGCGTGCTTGGGTACGTAGGTCTAAAGAGGATGTCGTTTTTGTGCAGGCAAGCCACATACAACACATAGCGTGCAAGAGAACATCAGGAAACGACAACTAGGTAACAGAGAACCATCCTAATGAGAGCAACAGTTGGTCAATGCTCAGGGAGAAGTTAGATCGTGTTGTGCATGTGATTGACTAGGATTTAATGTGTCAGTTCTTTCAGAGTGGCAGTGCGATCTTGCAGATCTCTCACCTTCTTACTTGGCCTCTCATCCTCACTGACCCTCCATTTCATTTTGCCCTTTGCATCCACATGCGGAATGTCACATGCAGGAGATTGGGTCAAACCTGCACGCATATAGCAGACAAGCTTGGAGCCAAAAGCAGCAAATCCTAGGACACTGAAGTATTGGCGCGTACTTAACTACGAGACACGTGTGCTGCAAACCCGTGTGCTGCAGTTGCAATTAACCTGACTCCTGCCTTACACACATGCCTCTTCTTCTCATAGCTCAGGGCTACATGTTTGCAGTAATACAAACAACTCCTTATGCTGCAAAGCAAGGGAGTAATTCACACCCATACCCATGCCCACACCCATTCACCCCCACCTCCACACCCCACCCGTCTCCATTCACCCACACTCACACCAGAGGTATAGGTCAAGCAATTATAAATCAACACCACACCAGCATGTCATTGCATGTGTAGCATAGAGCTCTACAGAGAGCTTATGCACTTTGTTTTCCCACCCTACCCTCGCATTGTAATCAAAGACGTTACCATTAGAAGGAAAGAAGCTGGAAGAGCTGCTGTTCTGTACATCCTTGCTCAGCAGAGGCTCGATGCATCCTTCAGCTGCAGATTCAGCCCTGGAGAGTTGATCAGAGCCCCCAGTAGGTGCTTGCTTTAGCCGCCTGCGTTCCAGCACTTGCCGGCGCCGCTCCTACGAGATTATATAAGTGTGCATGAGCGATCATGAGTGTGCAGAGTGTGTATTTATGTATGCGTGTATGTGGGTGGGTGCTTGTGCGCGTGCAGTGCAGTGCAGTGCTTAGTGTGAATGAGTGTGTGTACCGTATGTGTTTAGCAAATTTAGAGGGAAGTTGTAATGAGGTGCCTGATAGGATAGAAGAGGCTTGGCTGCAAACGCAATAGTATACAGTATAAATAGATAATAGATACATACACAAGCTCATACACATACCAGCACAGTATGCTTGTCTTTCTCCACAGATGACCATAGTAGCAGCAGCTCGTCTTCTGCTTGAGCAATCATTGTCGGGTCCTAAAAAGCAACAACGCCGTGTATTTGGTTACAAACAGTTACTACAAATGAACAGAGGCTTCTGAGCAGCCTTGAGTGCTTACAAAACAGACGTGTGATGCTCCGTTGAGGGCGATAATCACGTACGATTGCACATGTGTAGGGTTGGCCAGGACCATATACACACGGTGCTTTTGGCAGGTTAATCACCATATATACGGTCATATACGGTGTATACGGTTCTGGCCAACCCTACACATTTGTACAGACAAAGAGGTGGACCAGGAGTAAGAGTGAGGAAGAGGTGGACCAGAAAAGTAGGTAAGCAAGAAGGGGACCAGGAGTAACAACTCGAGTCATTCCAATCAAAATTTCTCTAGCTAAGCTGCACCGAGCGTCTGCAGGTGCACTTCTGTAAGACAAGGCGAGCAAATGTAGACACCGGCTTGTGCATCAGCACCAACAGTCAGGCATACCAACTCCCTACCACTGTGCGCTGGCTCAAACAGCTCGCTGTTTCTCAAGCGCACTTTTAAGTATACTTGGAATACAGTTGGCTGTAACCTACTTGACAGCCTGATGATGCACAATCAAACCAGGACACTTAAGTCTCTCATCCCAGAAAGAACTCAGATCAGACAGTACCTGGCCAAACATGTCTGGGAAGGCGCTCTTCCTATTCCCCAAAACCTTGTGGATCGTCTGCAGCGCCGCGTCCAGTTGTCCCCGCATGACCAACCACCTGGTGTTGCATGACCGTGTGGTAAATACGTGTGATTGTGCACCTGGCTAGCATGAGAAAACTGAGGTCGGCTGCCCCCTTTTTCCCTTGGCTCATTCTCAAACATGCTAGTCAGTGCCTCACTCATATCTCAACAAGTGAGTGCTTCCTCCCGCCTCTCCTCATGTGCACCCAAGATGCTCACAGCTCAATGCCGTACGTACACTGTGACTTCAGAGGAGAACACGTCAGAACGAAGGACACCACTACCTACCTACCTACCTACCTCCACCTACCTACCTACCTACCTACCTACCTATCCTATTTGCTTTTCTGCTTATTTTCTACTTATTTCTACACACCGCGAGCACAACATACCAAGGCTACTGCACACACCACAGTAAGAGTGCTCATATGCATTTTCAGGACAGCTTTCCCTCTCATGGGAGAATGTACAGGACAAGAAAACAGGGAGCGCTAGATGGAGTGCCACAGCCCTTCATGTTGAAACAAATCCTAAGCAGTGCGTCCTCTGAGTGCCATTGCCGTTCATGCTTTAACAAATCCTGAACAACGCCGCCTCTAAGTGACCATTGCCCTTCAAATAATTGAAACTAACCCCCAATCATGCCTCCCCTGAGGATGCACCCAATATAAATCCTGTATTAAGCAGCAACGATTGATTTCAAAATCGATCCTTCTAGCATCAGGCACAGGCGTGGAATGGAAGACCCCTATTCAGGTGTGGAAGGGAGGTCTGTTCATAGCTGTCAGGACAGGGATGGAAGGCAGCACCTTTCTAGTTGAGGACAGTGTTCATGGCTGTCATCGCAGGGGCAACGTGGAGGTCAGTTCATAGCTGCTATCACAGGAGTGGACGGCAGTGCTCGTGGGAGCGCATCACTGAGTGCCGCACCTCGGGGACTCAGGTAAAAGAAGCAGGCTCCCCGCCAGCAAAGCCCCTGGTACGGCAGGCAAGGCCACCATCACACGCCAAGCAGAAGGCCCTGTGGTTGTTATGACGACAGAAGCTGCTGAGCTTTGTTTGTCAAAGTTGCTGTTCCTTGCATGCACACACATACAAGGAGCTGCACCTTTATACAATGCGCACCAAGAGAGCTTAAGCAACAAATGTCACAGATTGGTTATCAAGGAAATTCGCATGTGCAAGGTGCACGACAAGATAGCACATCTCCACACACACACACACACACACACACACACACACACACACACACACTAAAACATACCCATGTGGCTGAGGCCCCAGTTGACAAGCGTGGACACAAGCAGGCCCACACACAGCATCATCTCATACACCTGCGCAGCCAGCAAGATATTAATTCATGGTGGAATCTAGACGCCTGCTGGGGTACATCTGGCATATGACATACATGTTCTAGTTACTAGGCAAATTGGAAGCTCATTCAACCTGTTTCAGTACATCTTGCCTTTCTTCAGCATCCCAGGCTAGCAACCTTTTCTGCCTTGCTGCAAATGCGCAGGCGCAATAGATGCAAGGTCATATGCCATATGCAACATGTGTAGGGTTCTGGCGGACTCAAAAAGGTGACACAGCACGAGTATCCAAGTGAACAAAAACAACGCTCCTTTGGGCAAAAGTCCAGAACCTGCCTTTTTCAACAGCTCCTTTTTAATCCAAGTGAGATCCAAGTGAGTATCCAAGTGAGACAAAAACAACTCTTCTTCGCAACAGCACGCCCGTGCCACTGACCTGGGCATTGTAGGCTCGCTCATGTAACGCGTAACACTTAATAAGACTGAATGCAACGAGCCGCAGATGCAGAGAACGCCACACTCCCTTAAGCAACCGACCTGGACAAGCTGGGGCCGTGTACATAACATTAACCAGTTTGACGACGAAAGCATTACTTTGGGGGCGATGCATTCACTGGAACCACTGACCTGAACAATGGCACCCCTGTGAGAGGCAGGGGCCACCTCTGCGAGGTATGCAGGCACGATGATCGCACACGCCCCGACCCCAATGCCAGCAATGGCACGGCCTGACGCAAGGGCTCTGGAAGAAAAAAGGTGAGGAGGAGGAGGAAGAAAAAGTGAGGAATTTATGTGGATTACAGAAAATAATGACGGCTTGCATTGATTACTAAAGGCAGAATGATTTCACGCACGCCCTAATGCTTGAGATGGTATGGCCGGATTGAGGCGTAGGAGCCAGAGCT
>Ga0307947_1003990_pt1:0-2500 | contig 11755 bp, 15 predicted proteins | sample OrgLakmetagen232_FD_201840 | JGI IMG/M metagenome (GOLD analysis project Ga0307947, IMG submission 201840) | Saline water microbial communities from Organic Lake, Antarctica - #232 | ecosystem: Environmental > Aquatic > Non-marine Saline and Alkaline > Saline | place: Antarctica: Organic...
GTGAAGAGGAGACGGCGAGGCTGGTCTCCTGATAACCATGCATAACCAACACAGGTCGCCAGACCCGACAAAAATTGAGAGAGCCACTGCAACGAGTACAGTGGCTCTATTTTTTATTTTTCTTGGAGCGGCGGCAAGGGGCTTTTAATCGCTGACACCTAATTGTCCCTCCTTCCCTTGATGCATGACGCTGGATGAGTCGACACGCAGTACCAGCATAGTCTAGTATCTTCCCTTTAAATTTGAGCCTTAAACAAGCTTCTTCCAACTGCACACAATTTCACTGCAGTACCAGCAGCTGGAACTCACCGTCATGTCAAAATTCTCGTTCATGAACAGAAGCAGCCAGGACGTTTTATTTTGCAGTTGGGCTGCCTCTGGCCAGTATGAGCATGCACCTGACAGTTTTCTTGTGCTCCCCGCCAGCAAATAATTAGCACCCAATTACTTGCTTGGCAGAGCCCCTATTTCTTAATTATTAGTACCAACTCACTACAATTCCTTTAATTACAGTTCCTCCTCAGCCACGAACAAATTACCTATTCGTAGCGTGCAGTTCAAAATTCAGTGCAGTCTGATACCAACTCAACCCACCGCCACAGGACACTATAAAAAAAACACCTGAAATTCTGTAAGAAATATCCGATGACAGGAGCCTCAAATGCACCTCAAAAGGCGCAACCAGAACAGGATTGGATTCAGAACTCGATTCAACTCTGCTTGCTTTCCTCATCAACCTCTTTGGCGGCACTGGGATTACTCGCACTGCCGCTGCTTCCACCATTGGCACCACGCACTCCCCTCCTTGCCTGTTGCTGAAGCTGGATTTTATCATCGCCATCCATGGACATCACACTTGCCTGCAGTTCAAGAGGAGAGATAGCTGTAAATGGTCAACGCTTTGTACTGTGATGAGACCATGACCAGACTTTGTTTTAAAGGCATTTGCTGGTGCCACTGCTCTAATGTGGCAGGTAAGAGCAATGTACATTGTATATTATATTCATCAACCCTAGAGTGACACACAAAAACACACATACTCGGATGGATAAAAGCGAGGGATCTCAGTGTGTAAATGTTTGCAGTGACCTATGACCTATGACCTATGTAAATGTTTGCAGTGACCTGTTCTGCAAGAGCGTACGCAAACACAAGTATTAATCACGACGCACCACGGGCGCAAGAATGACGGGCTGTTGTCCTTCCTGCTGCACCTGGCTGTCCCCTTGCTGACCCTCCTGCCTCTCTTGACCTGGGACTAAGGGGAAGGCTGTCGAGCTGGTCTGGGCAGGACTGCCTGCGGCTGCTGCAGCATTTGCTGCTGCCAGGGCTGCTTTGCGCTTCTCCAGTTTGGCCTGTGGGCGTCGTGTTTGGGTTGGGGTGTGGGTGTGGGTGTGCGGTTGGAAAATGGGTAAGCAGTTGAATGTTGAAGAAGCTGCGCAATAATGCTTGCATTGTGTGTTGTGAGTCATATCTCTCTCTCTCTCTCTCTCTCTCTCTCTCTCTCTCTCTCTCTCTCTGCCTCCATGTCTCCAAATGTGTGATACAAGGGTTCTAGAGGTAGAAATTCGCTATGAAACCCACCTGGATGTACAGCATCTTGCTGAAGGCCTCCTGAGGTCCAAAACGGTCCCATTCCTGTGTGGCAAGACGCAGGCATGAATGAGCAATAGTGTGTCACTGTGTTTGCACGCATGCGTGTATGTATGTGTATGTATGTGTATGTGTGTGTATGTATGTGTGTGCGTATGTATGTGAATGTGTGTGTGTATGTGTGTGTGTGCGTATGTGTGTGTGTATGTGTGTGTGTATGTGTGTGTGTGTGTGTGTGTGTGTGTGTGTGTGTGAGAGTGAGTGCTGGTATGAGGGTAAGCGTGTGTTCGCAAGTATCTTGTTTGTGTGTGTACGTGTGTGTATGTGTGTGTATGTGTGTGTGTGCGTGCGTGACATTGCTCGTTGACAATTGCAGCTAGCCTGAGGCCCCATCATACGGCATTACAGGAATGAACGAGATTAGAGACTTCACACGCACACGTATAACACACGGGTGCTGGAAGCAAGTCAGCAGCAGCAAAAATTTCCCCAAGTAGATAGAAAATTACACAGGTATTCCAAGGGCATTGCAGATCCAGGGCTGTAATAACGACCCCTTGCACCCTTGCACCCCCCACCTCTCACATACACACGCACCCACACACACCTTGCAAGAGATTGGCACCACCAGATAGCCCCGTGCTTGCAGCAGACGGTACTTTAGAGCAGCATCGCCCAACAGCCGCCCGTTGTTAGCAGCGGAGTTTTGGGCCCCCACCTGGAAGGGTTAGTTTGGGAAAATGGTGTACCTTGGCACACACATACATACACACACACATATACGTTGCAGTGACAGCTTGGATCTAATCTGAGATTTGAGACCCCGTTATGGGAGGACTTGGTGGTTTTAGCACCAGTAGGAGAGTGAGGTCAACGGCAGCAACAGCTGAGATGTGACAGCTGAGAG
>Ga0307947_1003990_pt1:5000-11755 | contig 11755 bp, 15 predicted proteins | sample OrgLakmetagen232_FD_201840 | JGI IMG/M metagenome (GOLD analysis project Ga0307947, IMG submission 201840) | Saline water microbial communities from Organic Lake, Antarctica - #232 | ecosystem: Environmental > Aquatic > Non-marine Saline and Alkaline > Saline | place: Antarctica...
GGCAGTGGCTGCTGCTGCTGCTGCTGCTGCTGCTGCCCTTTCCCCTGCTGTCGCTTTGGTGGAGCAGGCAGTGGCTGCTGCTGCTGCTGCTGCTGCCCTTTCCCCTGCTGTCGCTTTGGTGGAGCAGGCAGTGGCTGCTTGTGCAGTGCAGCGAGTTGGGCCGCCAAGCGTAGGTTAAGGGGGCTGGAGTGCTCCCGCAAAATGCCCAGGCAGTACAGGATCGTGCATGCAGCGTCTACGGGGTACAGAGTCCCTGCTGGCACATCAGTGCCAGAGGGCCTACTGCCACTGCTACTACTACTACTACTACTACTGCTGCTGCTGCTGCGGTCCTCATTTCTACTTCCGCCACCCAGGTTGCCATTGCTGTCACTGTCACTGCCATTTCCACCATTTCTGTTTTGGCTGCTGCTGTTGTCACTGCTGATTGCAAAGGAGGGGGTGCTAGCTGGGCTGGGAGTGGCACCGTCTGTGCGAGCCTCGGCAGCAGCAGCAGCTGCGCCTGCCGAAAAGGCAGCCTTTAAGCCTGGCTCTGTGGCCCTATCCCACGAAGCTCTTATGAGCTGCGATATGTTTGTGTGTGTGTACGTTTGTGTGTGTGCGTGTGTGTGTGTGTGTGTGCGTGTGTGTGTGTGTCGATGTGCTCATATACTTATGAACACATTTGATGTGTGCTTGTTTGTATATGAATGTGTGGGAGAGCATGTGTTGAACCAACCCGCCCTTAATCAAGCTGGGTAAGCCTATTTAATAAAAACCTGTAGCTACCTTGAAGTCTATGCGATTAAATCTCAAAGACCCATGTTTGTTATAAAGTACAGTCACGCACGCCCACCCACACGCACACACACGCACACACACACACACACACAGACACACACACACAGACACAGACACACCTCAAGCAGCTCCTGGCCGGGATGGCGATTGAACTTGGCCCACGCCCACAGCAGCTTCTGCAAATCCCTGGGAGTCAGCGCACGCGCCCCACCCCTATGCATGTCCCCCTTTACCGCAGCATTTGACCCCTGAACCGCAGCAGGAGATGCCGGCTGCGGCTGCGGATGCTGCTGTGCCGTGATGGCCTGTTGCTGCGTCTGCTGCTGCGCCGCTGCAGCCCTGCTGACCAGCACCTTGGCCGCCGCGTCGAACACTTCAACACAGTCGTGGCGCATCACCGCGCATGCCCAAAGCAGCGTGCACAGCTGCACACGATGAGACCGAAGTCGTGAGTTTGTTAGTGTGTGTGTGTGTGTGTGTAAATGTTAGTGTGTGTGCGTGTGTCAATTCTTGATGTGTACGCTGTGTTCGTAGCAAGGCGGCACTTTGTACGCGTCTGTGCGCCCTTTCTGCTGCACACAGCACAGGCAGTCAGAGACGGCCAAATTATCATTTATTTTTTTCTCTGCTGCACACAGCACAGGCAGTCAGGGACGGCCAAAGCCATACACACATTTTGTATACGTAGAGTTGGCCAGAACCATACATACACAGGGTTGGCCAGAACCTTACAGACATGGGGTAGGCCAAAACATATACATACCATATACATACGGTATGTTTGGCTTGAAATCACCGAGATTGCAGTGTATGTATACGGGTCTGGCCAACCCTGTACATACGTACACACGTATTTATGGTGCATACCGTAGGGACTCCTACTTATTGTGAGGTGCCCAAATAATAGCATAATTTATTTGCAAATATTATGGCTTTGCGAGTTTTTGAGCTCTGGGCTCTGCTCTCAGTTGCGACCTTCATCCATGGGGGGGCTAGCAATTTCTTGGGTCGCCTAATTTGAGACGACATAAAGCTCCAGGTGAATAGCAATAACTCTTGCATTCTTTTGGCAGGGATTTGAACCCAAGACCTGCAGGCTGCAGCCACAAATCGGCATTTTGAAGTCAAAGTTTTGCAAGGCCCAAATTTTCTTATTTTTTCGGGGTGCTGAACATTGCGAGGTACCCAAAAGATTAATTATTTACTCGCAACACTACCAGTATCCCTATGTATGCATATATATCTCTGGCCCACCCTACACACATACGATTAATTACGATGTGCATATACGGTTCTAGACAACCTAGTCAACCCTTGGCAGAAGCACCGAATTAGATAGGGTCATATTATGTGACTCATATGTCATACGCTCATACGCTTTTTTAGGGACAGGTCAGTTCAACTCTGAATCCGTTCAGTCTGGGTTCATAGACCTGCCAACTCTAACGGCGGTACCAAGGATGCCACATAAAACAGTCGAGCAGGCAATATAGAAAAATACACAGTCATCACACAAATGGTGCATACACACGGATCTGGCCAACTCTACCACTACTACCAAGGGTGCATGCACACAGCCTTGCTTGGAGGGGCAATCTAATAAATAACACACCATACGCATATATGGCGCACTTACACAAATCTGGCCAACTTCACCATGTTACCAAGGGTGTACGCACACAGTGTTTTTGGGGCGGAGCCCCCCTGGGCGTAGTCCCTTTATGTTCAACCGGCAACGTGGCAGAAGAATAGAGCGTTGAGGCAGCCAGGCAATCTTTCAGTGTAAAAATTGTATGAAACAATAGCCAATTTTGTGCTGATTCCGGAACACCCCGGTCAAACCCCCCTCCACGCGCGACCCCTTCGGGGTCGCGTGTCACTATTCCCCCCTGGATGCAATTGGGTGTTTTTTCATATATTCATATTCTTAGCCCTTCTTCTGTCCAGTGGTGTCGTTGAGTGTGGTAGAAGGCCGACCGATCCCAACACGCTAGCAGCGCTTGCAGCAGCAGAGCAGAGACGGCAGCAGCTTTACAGCACTCGGGAGGACAGGCGATCAGGGCCCGGGAGAGGACCCGCGTCCAGCACTTGGCACAGCACTTGGAGCAACAGTCTCAGCCTGGCAATGCCACTCAGCAGGCACAGGAAGCAGCAGCCCAGCCAGAGGTTGGGATTTTGAACAACCGTATGGAGCTCAGGTCATCTGCAGCTGCACAGGTCACATAGCTTAAGACACGCCACCATTTCAATGCCGCTCAGGTTGCAAAGACCAGAATGACTCAGAAATGGTTGCACTTGTGCAGTTCAAAAGGATTCAGCCCCCCTGAATAGCTCGTTGCACATGACACACAGCTTCACATGGTCTGGTATGACAGGGACTGTGCAAACGCAAGAGCAGGGGGGTGCGTGGGGGGCGCAGCCCCCCTTGAATCGCTCTCACGACATTATGTACAATTTCAATGCAAGTTGCAGCGCAGGCTCCGCCCCATTTTTTGTGATCCGCAGGATCACACCCTACTTGTTTGGCAGAAAGCAAATAATACAGTCGTACATATATATGACATGATGACATGTATGTGTGGACCTGGCCAATCCTACCAATGCTAGTAAGGGTGTATGCACAGTAAAATTTGACAGGCTATTTAATGACATACAACAGTCACACATAAATAGTGCACAAACACAGATCTGGCCAACTCTAACACTGGTGCACCTGACGGTTGCTGAAGCAAGCGAGGCCTGTTGCCCCTTGTGGGTTGGCTTGGCTGATGGTCCAATGCATGAGGGTATCGCCCAGCTCCACACTGTACACCCCCACCTGTGTGCATGCATGGGTTACGTGTGTGTGTGTGTGTGTACATGTGTGCACTTTTCACTGAGCTCCGCACTGTACACCCCCACCTGTGTGCATGCATGGATTGCGTGTGTGTGTATGTGTGTGTGTGTGTGTGTGTGTGTGTGTACATGTGTGCACATTTCACTGAGCTCCACACTGTACACCCCCACCTGTGTGCATGCATGGATTACGTGTGTGTGTGTGTGTGTGTGTGTGTGTGTACATGTGTGCACTTTTCACTGAGCTCCACACTGTACACCCCCACCTGTGTGCATGCATGGATTACGTGTGTGTGTGTGTGTGTGTGTACATGTGAGCACATTTCACTGAGCTCCACACTGTACACCCCCACCTGTGTGCATGCATGGATTACGTGTGTGTGTGTGTGTGTGTGTGTGTGTGTGTGTGTACATGTGTGCACGTTTCACTGAGCTCCACACTGTACACCCCCACCTGTGTGCATGCATTGATTACGTGTGTGTGTGTGTGTGTGAGTATGCGTGTGTGTGTGTGTACATGTGTGCACTCTTAAGTGAGCTCCACACTGTACACCCCCACCTGTGTGCATGCATGGATTACGTGTGTGTGTAGGGTTGGCCCAAACCGTACATACGAAAACACGGCGTATTTCAATACACCGTATTACTGGTACCGTATTTGGAAGCCTTACCCGTATCCGTATGACCGTATGCGATTTTGCTGACCGTATATGGACCGTACTTCACACTGTTTTGGACCCTATTTGCAGGTGGTATCCCAGGCTCGGATTCAATTCCCAGCAGATGCAGTTCCCTCTGCTCTTTTTGGTCAATTTTTTCTTCTCGCGCCTCTTCTTACTGAGATCTTTCTTTGCTTCCCTTTCTATAACAGCACGTGTTTGCATTATAAACACTGTTTTACTGGTGTTTATGGTAGTTGAATCTCTCTTTTTGCACTGAAAAATGCCATTTTTAGGTCTTTTTGGCTTATAGCAGGCCTAGCTCCCCAACCTTTCATTTTTGCGGTATAAAAGATTGGGTCATGCGTACTCAGCTCTTCAAGAGCTGCAGAATGACCCTCTTTGGATTTATTTTGAGTGACTCCAAATTTCCCTGTTCACGGTACGGTGTATACAAAATTACGGCACATATACAATTGTATACGGCGTATATAAAGGATATGGAAATCCCATGTACTATTTGGGCCAATCCAACGTATGTGTGTGTGTGTGTGTGTGTGCGCGTGTGTGTGTGTGTGCGTGTGTGTGCGTGTGTGCGTGTGTGCGTGTGTGTACATGTGTGCACTTTCCAATGAGCTCCACACTGTAAACCCCCACTTGCGTGCATGCATTGATTACGTATTTGTGTATGTGTGTGTATGTGTATGCACCTTTCATCAAGCTCTGCGTCATACCCCTCAACCTGCATGTATGCATTGATTTTGTGTGTGTGTATGCGTGTGTGTACGTGTGTGCACTGTTCATCAAGCTCCGCGTCGTACTCCCCTACCTGCATGCATGCAATGAGTACGTGAATGTACGTGTACGTGTATGTATGTGTGTATGTGCACGTGTGCGTATGTGTGTGTGTGTGTTTTATTTTAAAAGCCCCGCACTTAACACCATCACTGCTTGCTGTGAGTGCTCAAGTGTTTGCATGTGTGAATGCTACAAGTACACCTGTGCGTTGTGTGTGTGTATGTGAGTGCTTAAGTGTTTGCATGTGTGAATGCTTCAAGTACACCTGTGCGTTGTGTGTGTATGTGAGTGCTTAAGTGTTTGCATGTGTGAATGCTTCAAGCACACCTGTGCGTTGTGTGTATATGTGAGTGCTCAAGTGTTTGCATGTATGAATGCTTCAAGTACACCTGCGCGTTGTATGTGTGTGTATGTGAGAGCTCGAGCTTGCCATGCAATCGCACTCACTGCATACATGCCTCTGCAACATGCACACTTCAAAACATTCCCCACCTGAGACAGGCCCACAGCTAGATCTGTAAGAAGGGTGGGGCTTAGGGGGGGGGCCGACCACGGTTTCTGCTGCTGCTGCTGTGGTGGCAGCAGGACCTGAGGAATCAGTGCCTGTGGCTGCTGCTCTGAAAAAGCATCAGAGCCCTGTGAATTTACACCACTGCTGCTGTTCTCAGTGCCGGTACTGCTGCTGCCGGGGCTGCTGCTGGACCTAATCTGTTGCTGCTGCTGCTGTTGCTGCTGCTGCTGCGCTGGCGTGCCAGAACTGGGAGGGGAAGAAGTAGGGGCGCCTTGGACTGCGGCTGATGCGGGGGTGAGTGCGGTTGTCATGGGTACTGGAGGAGCTGTTGCAGGCAGCGAGGGTGCTAATGGTGGGATTGTGGAGGTGGTGGTGGCGGTGGTGGTGTTGGAGGGGAGAGGGGCGGGGAGGTGGGCGAGAATGGCGGTGAGAGCGGCATTGCGTAAGAGCTGCAGCTGTTGGATTTTGAGGTGGCGGTCGAGGGGCCACTGGCCTAGGGCCCACAGGACATGCGTGATCTCCTGGCGTGAGTGTGTGTGTGTGTGTGTGTGTGTGTGTGTGTGTGTGTGTGATAGTGTGTGTGTGTGTGGCGCATTTGTGTGTGTGCGCATTTGTGTGTCTGTGTGTGTCGGTTTGTGCACACGCGTGTACGTTTGTAGATCAAGGTGTGTGCATATATAAGTGTGTATGTGTTTGCGCCCCACCAAAACGAGCAGTAGAGTAAATGCAACCTTATGCTTATTATTATGTCAATGCTGATTAGCACAGCGTTTGGACGACCAGATTCCCTGCGCAACAAATGAAACAGTCAATGACATACAACCAGTCCTCCATCCTGCCACAAAACACACCCAAGTTCGTCCCCCCCCTCACACACACACACACAGACACACACACACAAACACACACACAAACACACACACATGCATACATACATACACACACATGCATACATTCACATTGACACACTCACACTTGCACACATACATACACACACATGCATACATACACATTGACACACTCACACTCGCACACATACATACATACACACATGCATACATACACATTGACACACTCACACTCGCACACATACATACACACACACATGCATACATTCACATTGACACACTCACACTCGCACACATATATACACACACATGCATACATTCACA
>Ga0307947_1003991_pt1 | contig 11748 bp, 14 predicted proteins | sample OrgLakmetagen232_FD_201840 | JGI IMG/M metagenome (GOLD analysis project Ga0307947, IMG submission 201840) | Saline water microbial communities from Organic Lake, Antarctica - #232 | ecosystem: Environmental > Aquatic > Non-marine Saline and Alkaline > Saline | place: Antarctica: Organic Lake...
ACCCCTCGCGAGGGCCACGTGAAGAGGAGACGGCGAGGCTGGTCTCCTGATAACCATGCATACCAACACAGGTCGCCAGACCCGACAAAAATTGAGAGAGCCACTGCAACGAGCACAGCGGCTCTGTATTTTTTATTATTTTTAGAAATACAGGCTCCTTAGGATCATGCATTGTCTACATAGATATAGGCAGCAACAAACGGATGATCATGCATAACCTCCAGATTCCTGAAACAGCTGAAAGTAAAATTGTTCCCAATTGCTCTTCCCACCCCGCTTCCCAAATAAATACAGATTTACCTCCAGCCGCCCAGATTTTGTGCTGGTTACTCCCATCGCTGCAAAAACACAAAAACAACAAACTAATGTAGAGGGGTGGGTTCTTCGAAGTGGCAGGGGGCAATTGAGGAAGACTGGGAGCACCTCAGCAGCACCGCCAGGCAGCCACTAGTACAGCCACCAACCCCACACAGCACCGACCTAAAGACCTCAACAAAACTCAACGCGACATCCATCTCGTCGAGATCAAGTACTGTGAGGACACCAGACCTCAGAACCAGCTGAACGCCGCAAAGGAACAGCACAAAGACCTCTGCAATATTCTCCAAGGAGCCTCCGTTACTCTCCACATCAACCTTTTGAGTGTGGACGGCACCATCTACATTACTCACACTCTGAAGCCTTTCAAAGAACTGGGTCTTGATTCTCAAAGAGTTAAGAAGCTTGCCTCCAAGCTCCATGTGCACTCTGTGAACTTTGCTGCACACTTGTCCATACCAGACGTACCCTTTCCAGTACTGTTACCATCTGTCATCAGGAGCCGGTTTCAAAGCCAAGCCTTAACCCTCCTGATCTCCATTGATTTTTCCTTTCCTTTTTGCAGTGGAGGAGCTATACGGTACTTGGTACCAAAGTGGCTCCTGTTCCTTAATTAATGTGGGGAGTGGCTTTCGCTGCCTGCGTAGTTTTTTCTTTTTTCTTTTTCTCCTCGAAGATTTGCTGAATGTGTTCCCATTCTATTGTTAGATCAAATCACCGTCACTGCAAAATATACTACTCAGCACAACAACTCATTATTTGGGGTATCTTCGGACCAAGAAAGGCCTCCAAGGTGGAAAAACCATCCAGAAGAGGAGTGATAATTATTTGCATCGCAATGATCCCTATGCTTCTATCAGTTTTGTATATCCACACCTGTGCGCTCTCTGCTCTACTCGTATGCGTGTATCTATCTCTGCTGGTGCTACTACTCCTTTCCCGGAGCTGGGATCGTTTACTCGAACATTCTCGGTCGCATTGTGTTTCACGATAATATGTATAGGGAGCGTTATCTAGTGTATTATCATTTTAGACCCAGACAGAGCGACGCAATTTACATCTAATTGGAACAAATGAAGTACTGGAAACACTGCGGGGACACTTCCCACTCTTAACAAGCAGAAAAGGCACACAAAAAACAATCCCCACTGTTCTACTAGCAACAGGTGCTATTTACAGCAGCCATAGTTTTAGGTACACATGGGGACCTACAGCCAGACTGTTTGGCTGATTAGTCTGTGATTGTTCTCGGCCGTTCAAAGAAGCCCTTTTTGCCACCTCAGAGTTGATAGTCTACATGCCGCAGCACAGCGACGGGCAACGGGGGGACGGGAAAAAAATCAGTTTACAAGGTTTACAAAAAATGGCCTTCTGTCAAGAAGTGCGACTGGTGCTCGAACTCCAGCTTACATTCCACTACAAGCGTTTGTGCAAACCAGATGGCAAGACATTTGAAACAAGTGCCAATACATTTACTGCTGGTATGTAGTTTTGTGTATGAGCCATGATCCTGTTGTGCAGCTCTACATTCATTGAATAACAGTGCAGGACATTAAGCAACATTCTTAATCCATGCCTGTGGTGTTTACTTATTCCTTATTCCATACTACCTGCTTTCGCTCTTGCTCTGGCTGTGTTCTTAAAGTCTGCTACCTAGGGTTAGCAGACTTTAAGAACACTAACCTACACTTACAAAAAATCATTCAGCGTACTTTGAAAGGTTCGTTTATCAGTTTGCTTATTGACCGATTGTAACCCCTTACCCTTATTGACCGAGTCCCCGATCCAGAACTGTGGCTAGCTATAATGCGGATCATGTGGTTTTGAAAAGCTCTCACAGCCCGTTATCGAAAGCGCATTGCAAACCAGAAAAAATCGGGTTCGTCACCCTGTATTATAGTCACTCCAAATTTAAATGAGGATTTTTGGGTTCAGCCCAACATTATCTTGACCAGGTAAGCACGGCTGAATGCGGACTTGTAACAAGCAAGCTAGCGAAACGCTGAAACTTTTTATCAATCTGATACGCTGGGACACCAACATGCCACCACCCGAGTACTGCAAGTGCGAAGGAACAAGGTTTTAAAAAAACTTAACATTTGGCAAAATAAATGCGGCGTCAGAGTTGTTTGGCCCACGGCTGCAAGCGGCTAAAGCGGCTGAAGCGCGGCTGACAAATTTTCAGCCGCTTGCGGCTTTTTAAAAATAAAGTGATAAACAACTGAGAGGAGCCTTATGTTTTAAAGGACTTGCTGGCTTGGTAAAATGCTGGAAATGCATTATGATGAAATATTCTTCTCTGTTGGTGTAATGAACAAAATAAATCCAACCAGCCATGCTTTTTCTTAGAACTTCAAGTTTAAAGGCTATGCATGAGCTCTCTCCTCTTTTGCTATGAGATCAAAAAAGTGGAGCATTCATTCCAAATCAAAAGTGAAATGGAATAAGAGAGGACGAGTAGGGAGGAGAGACATTTAAGGGGTGCACACGGGGCGGATGAGAGGGGTACTCAGAGGAGGAGCGGAGTGGAAAAGAAGGAACAAGAAGGGGAAATGAAAGGGACAGAAAACTAGTGTTTCCCGCACAGGTCCGATATAGTAATAAGTAGAATGCCTATAATTAGGACCTAAGAAGATAGCAGAGCTTTGCTGTGAATACTGCAGACGGATTGGAATATAAAGCCATAACAGTGCTGCTTGCCAGACACTAAAAAACTTTATGGCAATGCAAACGTCCTATTGCCAGATTGCATTTGCAATAGGCGCTGCCTCATAACTAAGTAAATCATTCAATGATTGCATTGCACATCATCATCTGTCACCAGTTTTGCTGAGGCAAGTGGCTTTGTGCAACAAAGTATGTCTGTTCTAGGCCATGTCCAACTGCACTCAGCAGCACATAACACAGGCAATTAACAATGCTGCAGATCAGTTGGCATAACATCTACATGTCCGACTGCGCCCACATCCGAGCTTCCTGTTCTTGTACACTTCTGAGATTCTGGTACTTGAACATCTCGCGCTCAAATCCATTGCTGCGGTCCACTCCATCCCAATGCCTGCCTGGACGTATGTTGTAGCGGTTGCCTGGCGCTGCCACCCCTCGCTTCATCCAGCTGTGGGGAGGTACTGCTTGAGGGATGATGAAGCCTGTGTAGTGTCATGCAAAAAAGGATCAACTTAATCACTTGCAGGTCCCAAGTTACAAAAGAAAGCATCTCCTCAAGTTTCTAATTTTCTACAAACTTACTCATGCTTGGGGCAGCATGCTGCATCACAACTCACAATTCAATCTTTGACTTACTCATCACAACTCACAACTCAATCCAATATCTCAACTCAATCTTTGACTTACTCACGTTTGGGGGCAGCATGCTGCACCATGACATCACAGCTCAATCTTTTGTGCTTACTCGTTTAACGTCTCAAAAAGTAAGTACATTACTATAGCACCCAGTTTGCAAGGGGGAACAGACAAAACGTGTCCATTTTTAGCGTACTTTGTTATGATAAATTCTGCAAGTTAGTTAGTTATCATTAGTTAAGCTCAAGTAAACCAAACTGTCGTGAATCGATGTGGCTTGGCTTGACAAGGATGCCGATATCCTACAAGCGTGCTTAGCCTTCAACAAGCTTTTACCAACTTGCTTTTTCTTTTAACACCTTGCTTCTTCTTTGACCTATAACTCTACAGCAAACAAGCAAGCTGCCTACCTGACTTAGTCAGCTTCTCAGCATTGTAGCGCTCGGTCACAGCAGAAGCTGCCACGCCATCTTTGTTTTTGCTGACAGCATTGGCCATGGGATCGCCAAAACGTGACTGCTGCCGCAGCAGGGCATCACGCTCAGTGTCGTCCACGTATCGGGCAAAGGGGGCATTGGCCTGTAACGTGCGGTGCAAGACTCCTAGTAAGTAGGGTTGGCCAGAACCGTATATACACGCAGTTTATGACCATATATTTGGTGATTTTCCTGCCAAAACACCGTAATTACATTATACATATATATGGTTCTGCCAAAATACCTTAAATACACTATGTATATATTTATTTATTATATGGTTCTGCCAACCCTACTAGTAAGCACTTGTAAGGTGGCAGAAGAGTGACTGCTGCTGCGGTAGGGCAGCAGGGCAGCACGCCCAGAGTCGTGCAAACAGTGTGCACAGAACACTTCAGTGAGTGAGTGCTCTACATGTGTAAATACACACACAGTACACACACAGTACACACACATACACGCACCCACCCACCCACCCACACACACACACATGTAGACCGATCATCTCAGGGTCATAGCGTTAGGAAGTTACTGACCAGGAATAGGTATGGATGCACAGCTGCGGTAAAGTGTCATGGTCAGACAGACAGGTGCAAAATATGGAAAAAGCATTTTAAAGGCAGCTTTCCTGAGATCGTTACAAAGCGTCGAGAGACACAAAGGGATGGCAGTTGGCAGTTTTAGTATATAAAGTGTGCAGTTAAAAAATGGTTAACCTCAAACTGAGTGAACCCAAATCTCTCAATCACGGAACACAACACCAAGGCTCAATGCTGACAATATCGGGATTGACCCATCCATTACATGACAGCCTTTTGCAATCATGCGCTGGTCTCAAAAGAAACACACCTCTTCTGCCATCCGCTGCGCTCGCTCTTCTGCTGCTCGTTTTTGTGCCAAGCCTCCGCGCCACTCCAGATACTGCACAGGTAAGTAGCACGAATTCCAAAAAGGTATGTTCGAGTATGGTGCTCTTCTGCTGCTCGTTTATGTGCCAAGCCTCTGCGCCACTCCAAATACTGCAGGCAAGTAGCACAAATTCCAAAAGGTATGTGCAAGTACGGTGCAAACATCCTGCCCACGTGAGTTGGTGGCACTATCTACCACATCGGCCTTCACGGGTACTGCTTGAATCTCAAAAAAGTAACAAGCGTGTCTCCATGCTCCATGTGCACTCTGTCGGCTACGCTGGTAGAGACTTGATGGTATTTGTATACAAACACCGGACGGTATCGGTATACAAACGCTGGACGGTGTACAAACACCGGGCGGTATACGGTGACGGTACGGAAACACTGGACGGTACGGAAACGCTGTACCGTACGGTGACGGTGACGGTACGGTATACGGTATACGGTATACGGTGACGGTACGGTACGGAAACACTGGACGGTACGGAAACGCTGGACGGTACGGAAACACCGGACGGTACAAACGGTGTACAAACAGCGGACGGTACAAACGGTATACAAACACTTGATGGTATCAGTATACAAACACTTTCCATAGCTGTCATCAAATTTAATTAGGAAATGTATCAAGGCACCCCTGCACTCCTCCTTATCGTTTGTTTGCCCTTCTCTTTCTGTGGTGAAGGGGGTTTACACTTCCAAATAGGCTTCATTCCTCCTGTCATTCCTCCTGTCATTCCTCCTGTCACTCCTCCTGTCATTCCTCCTGTTATTCCTCTACCAATGTGGGGAGTGAATTACACCGCTGCTTGTTCGTTTTTATGGATAGTGGCAAACCTATCTCAGATTGCAATATCTGGCATGTGCAGGTTGGGTTGAATGCCATCAGCTGTCATTATACTGCAGGACGTACTAAAAGAGCAATTGGTCATTTTTAAAGATTGAAGGAGCACTTACATATGTACACAATGATCAACAGGGCTGCAAAAGCTGCCTACATTACAGAGTAACAGTGTGAGCCAAAAATCTAGCAAATACAATGCATCACAGCCCTACTTACAATCTTTGCAACTCCAGAGAAGTGCTGTTGCTTTTTCTGAAGACAGTATGCATTTGTAGGGCTGGCCAGAACCGTACATATACACCGTATATGACCGTATATTTGGTGATTTCCCTGCCAAAAATACCGTATAAACACCGTATATATATGGTCTGGTCAACCCTATGCATTTGCTTCTGCACAAACGTGTGCATACATACATTTACTTTATCACAACCAGGAGCACGCAACTAAAAGCATGTTTAACCAGACCCTGCACACTATGTACAACTACAAAACAACGTACTCCGACAGCTACACTTAAAAGCGCAGCAAGTTGTGCGTTCTCAAACATAAACACATTGACAGCATCCTGCATATACTTAGTCGCTCACAGTGCCACACCGCACCTGCTCCTGCTCCAGCTCCTCCTTCGTCTTCTCTGGTTTCTTTTTGCTCATCCGCTGCCGTGATTGCACAAACTCATCCTTGTCCACAATCTTGCCAGTGACGCGGTCTCTGAAGACAGTCTCTGCACTGCGGCCCTCAGCAGTCAGCCTGCCAGGCAGCGTTAATAGTATGCAGCGTGGTGGTGAGAAGTGTGCATCGTGGTGGTAAGAAGTGTGCAGCGTGCTAAGTGGGCAGCATAGTAACTATATTGAAGAAGAGCTGTTCTTTACAGTGTGCTGAGTGGGCAGCATAGTAACTATAACGAAGAAGAGCTGTTCTTTACAGTGTGCTGAGTGGGTAGCATAGTAACTGTAATGAAAAAGAGCTGTTCTTAACAGTGTGCTGAGTGGGCAGCATAGTAACTATAATGAAGAAGAGCTGTTCCTTGCAGTGTGCTAAGTGGGCAGCATAGAAACTACGCAAGCAGCGCTGCTCCTCAAGTTGTAGGAGCCAGCATACTGTACAGGACGCAAAGGGCTTTTGCACCGCTGGTGACCACCACGGGTGATATTGTAAATTTGATATTGTAAATGTGTAAATGTGGTATTGTGATGTTAATTTTGCACCGCTGACCACCACAGGTATTATTGTGCGTTTGCGCTTAAGGTGGCTACGCGCTCTTTGGCGTTAGGAGAGGCTAGCGCAAGAGGAGGAGAGGGAAGCAAAGGAGGAGAGGGAGAGCAAAGGAGGAGAGGGAAGCAAAGGATATCTCAAAGCTAGATACTAACAAAATAGCAGTCAATGCTGACAACAGACACGAACAAGCGCTGTGGTTTCCCCTAGTCATTGTTTTGGTGCGTCTGAAAGCAGGGTTTGCAAATTCAATCCAACGCTAAGCAAAGTGTTCTTCTTTGCAAATTCAATCCAACGCTATGCAAAGCGTTCTGGCAGAGCACAATTTCTTTGGTTTGAAGGTCTTCGGAAAAAAGTGCGTGCAACGAGCGTCAACATCCTGTGATGGTATGCTTGCAATTGGAGGTATCAAACAACAAAATCAATGCGTGCAATCGGAGGTATCAAACACATAATCTTACTTATGCAGCACATACTTTACTTTGTCCCACTCCTCTCTCCAGTCAAACCCATTTCCTTCACTCCTGTTTTGCTGAGAGCTCCAGTCCTCCTGCTCACATTCTTCAGGCTTTGGCCCAGGACAGCAGACTCACAGGTCCACCTTGTGGTTTGGACTTCACACCACGTGGTTTGGAATTCACACCATGTGGTTTGGAATTCACACCACGTGGTTTAGAGTCCACCATGTGGTTTATATTTCACAGGTTCACCATGCGGTTTTTAGAACACACGACCTGTGGGCACTATGGCTCTCACATTTTTCATGCTTTGCAGCAGGATGGTAGAGTTACAGGTTCACCATGTAGTTAGGAATTCAGAACGACCCGTGGACACCATGCCTCTCACCGTTTCCGCTCCATCTCATGCTGCATGCCCTTCATCTCGGTCTGGAGTTCCCTCCCAGTGACCAGGCCTGTGGCAGTGCCGTCCGCCATGCGGGGCCCTGGAGCACTCCTGTAAGTGTGGACATGTTTTGAACACGTGTGTGTGGGTACTCATGCATCTAAATCTATAGATGTGCTGCACGCCATGCAAAGCCCTGGAGCATTCCTGTGTGCGGTAAAGATACAGTTGAGGATGCAAAATATATTCAGGAGTTTTGAGTGAGTCATTGTGACCTAATGGACAACTAGCTAAGCTATTGGCCATGCAATGGCCATGCGCTATTCTGTATGTGTAGGGTTGGCCAGAACCTTATATATACACCGTATATGACCGTATATTCGGTGATTTCCCTGCCAAAAATACCGTATATACACCGTATATATATGGTTATGGCCAACCCTATGTATGTGCAAAGCATGCGAGAGCTTTGATAAAGATACAGGAACATCGTAGCGGAGACACATCCTTGAACAAAAGCTGCCACTAACTGCCATCAAGTGTGCTCTTGTGGGTTAGCGGCTTGGGTGAAGTTGTTTTACGGACATGTGGAATTTTTATCAGGCTCAGGTGTATATGTTAAACAGATTGCGACCAAATTGGCTCATTCTCCAGTGGCCTGTGGCAAGATTGACAAAACCCATGTGTGCAAATGGTGCACGAGCGCTCTTGGCAAGTCACTCACTACAGAAACCGAAACCGCACCAGTTATGAACAAAAGAAGCCACATGTGGGAAGTACGAAAACACGAGGAAGAAGTTTCTAGGTACAAACTAAGAAATGAAGCCCACGACACAGTAGGTTGAAGGAATGTGCTTATATCATAGGCATATCATCATAGGCACATCATAGGCACATCATTATAGGCATATCATAGGTACATCATAGTCACATCATAGGCATATCATAGGTTGAAGGAGTGTGCCTTTATCATAGGCATATCGTCATAGGCATATCATAGGTACATCATAGGCACATCATAGGCATATCATAGACACATCATAGGCACATCATAGGCATAACATCATAGGCATATCATCATAGGCATATCATCATAGGCATATCATAAATACATCATAGGCACATCACAGGCACATCATAGGCACATCATAGGTTAAAGGAGTGTGCCTATATCATATGCTAGGGTTGGCCAGAACCGTATATATACACACCGTATATGACCGTATATTCGGTAATTTCCCTGCAAAAAATACCGTATATACACCGTATATATATGGTTCTGGCCAACCCTAAATATGCTTCTATCGAAATCCTGAACAGGAGCACTAGAGAGGTTAATTTTATAATGAGTAGCCACGCCAGCAAGTCAAGTGCGTATTTTGGCAGGACTCTGGCTAGTGCGAGCACAAGTTGAGAGCCTTTCCAGAGTGCATGCTGATCATCTCCAGCATCGATAAAAGTGAGTCACTTGTAGCACAAGGAGTAATTCACTTCTAGCACTCGAAGAGATCACTTTTACTGTCAAGTTGTAACAAAAAGTGGGAGCCACATCTCAGCAGTATATATCATGCCTGCCAGGAGGGTGTAGGAAGCATAAATTTTGGACGGCACGTGTCAAATCGATTAAAATTTATATATTCGGAATCCTGGCGTTAAGAGCAATCGATTGGTATATATATGGGTCCTATCGGAGGGGGGGTGGTCCGGGGGGGTCCAGAGTTTTTTGGACCTCCCCTCCAAAAATTTACTGGGTCACTCCTACAAAATTTAAATACATCATCGGAATCCTCAGCTCAAGCCCAGTCAATTGGGACCCTTTTTAAGCAAATTGGGTCAAGGGGGGGGTCTGCAGTAGTGTTCAAAAGTCAGAGGCACACGCGCTCGGGTGCAGGCCGCGGGGTGAGTCAAACCAATGGAGCAGCAACCTTACAGGATTGTGCCAGCATTAGATAGTCAGTGGAATTCTGAAGATTTGGAAGCAATGTGGGACTGTGCAAGCCAGTTATGGGTGCCTGGTAGGTCACGTGTGCACGGGCGTCCGTATCTCAGTTTTTGCCCCATAACTCTGCAACACTTCAGATTCAGGTCTTGGTGAGTATGCAGATGGATGCCTATTTAAAAAAAGGAGCAGATTGGTATCCTTTTTGTTTGGGTGGGGGCACTGGAAGGGGGTTTTGGGGGGGGGGGGCCCTCAGGGGTGTCCACCCCAAAAAGTAAATGTGCCATCCAAAAAAACTCCTGTGTCTGCATACTTTTTCACGTGCAAACCACACCACAAAGGAGTCAAGTGCCAGCATGCTGACCTGGAGGGAGAAGCAGACCTGCATACTTTTTGCATGTGCAAGCCACACCACTAAGGAGTCAAGTGTCAGCATGCTGACCTGGAGGGAGGAGCAGTCCTGCTGTCATGCCCTGTGTGGGATCTTTTGGGAGGGGGCACGTCAGCACCAGAGCTCCCTGCCTGTGCGTGGGCACGCTTGCGGTCGCTACCCAACGGCCCGGTCGGTGCCACACCAGCAGCAGCAGCAGCAGCAGCAGGACGCCTGGGAGGTGAAGCATCTGGGCTGTCGTGCCTTCCAGCTGGCCGTCTCCTAGGGGGCGAGGCATCTGGGCTGTCGTGCCTTGCTGCTGGCCGTCTCCTAGGGGGCGAGGCATCCGGACCGTCATGCCTAATTGCTGGTCTCCTAGGGGGTGAAGCGTCCGGGCTGTCATGTCTTGCTGCTGGCCGCCTAGGGGGTGAAGCGTCCGGGCTGTCATGTCTTGCTGCTGGCCGCCTAGGGGGTGAAGCGTCCGGGCTGTCATGTCTTGCTGCTGGCCGCCTAGGGGGGGAGGCATCTGGGCTGTCATGTCTTGCTGCTGGCCGCCTAGGGGGGGAGGCATCTGGGCTGTCATGTCTTGCTGCTGGCCGCCTGGAAGAGGACAGTGCATGCTGAAGTCACTGCTAGGCGTGCGTTAGCATACAGTATACTAGTATAATACCTGCCTGCCTGGAAGAGGGACAATTAGGTACGTGTAACTGCAAGCATTGGTACACGTGCACTTGCTTGCACGTGCGTACACGCATCACCACTAGCTGGCAGTGTGTATGAGCACCAAGCATGTAAAACGTGCAGACGGGTGAATATGAATGCCAAAGGCTTGACAGTGTGGATATGGAAGTCAAGGGTGTGTGCACGTGCGTGTGTGTGTATATGTGTTTGTGTGTGTGTGGGTTTGTGGGTTTGTGTGTTTGTGTGTGTGTTTGTGTGTGTGTATTTGTGGGTTTGTGTGTTTGTGTGTGTGTTTGTGTGTGTATTTGTGTGTGCTTTTGTGCTAGACATTGGCTTATAAGGTATGAGCGCGCTAAGCGGTGACATATAAATATGTGCGTAAGCATTGAGGGAATGTGAAGCATCAAAATATCTCAATGCTCGTTAAATGCTTGGTCACCTGAATCATAAACAACACCTTTTGGTCACCTGAATTAAAAACAACACCTTTTGGTGACCTGAATTATAAACAACACCTTAATCACTTGCATTATAAACAACTTTTGGTCACCTGCATCCTATAGCCATTGTGTAAGGTAAGGCAGAGCATTTGCCTTATGCGTAATCATGCGCGTACGTGCACGTGTTTTCTGGCCTTACCTGGGTGGTGCAGCATCTGGCCTTACCTGGGGTGGTGAAGCATCTGGCCTTACCTGGGGTGGTGAAGCATCTGGGTTACCTGGGTGGTGAAGCATCTGGCCTTACTTGGGTGGTGAAGCATCTGGCCTTACTTGGGTGGTGAAGCATCTGGCCTTACCTGGGGTGGTGAAGCATCTGGGTTACCTGGGTGGTGAAGCATCTGGCCT
>Ga0307947_1003992_pt1 | contig 11744 bp, 9 predicted proteins | sample OrgLakmetagen232_FD_201840 | JGI IMG/M metagenome (GOLD analysis project Ga0307947, IMG submission 201840) | Saline water microbial communities from Organic Lake, Antarctica - #232 | ecosystem: Environmental > Aquatic > Non-marine Saline and Alkaline > Saline | place: Antarctica: Organic Lake...
TGCACGCATGTACAGCCTGACCATCCTGCACCGCTGTCCTAAACAAACGTCGCTTCTCTTTGCAATGGGCGTCAAACCAAGGCGGGTCGCGCACTCTATTTTTACCACACAAAGGAGCACAGACACTAATGTTTTTACCCATACCCACTTTGAAATCGCTAGCAGCATGCACAATCATAGAACGTAGGCAGAAGGACGAATTCTCATGGTCCCTCTCCTCAAGTGCTTGAGCAAATTGGTCTTGCATCACTGTACTGTCTGCCAAGACTTCGCCATAGAGACCACGTTACTGTCTCCATCATGGTGATGAATTCAAGAGGTAACGGAAATGATCGTATTAGAGTGTGCAGGGTGTACAGAGTGTACAGATAAAGCCTTCAGTCAAAACGTGCGACTGTTAGGCTGCATATATAAAACATGTATGTACAAGTTGTACAGATTGTTGTTGTAGCACCAGACTTGTAGCACCTACAAGGTTCGGTGTCCAGTGTAGACTTTTACTTATACACCTACAAAATACCCCTGGCTAAGACTGTAACGATCGTAACACTCAAGGGTTTCAGGTAAGGTAAGTATATATTGCTATATTTGCCTCAAGGGTTTTAAATATCACATAGCACATGTGCCATGATAAGGAACAAACACAATAGGTCTTGAAAACTACAAGCATACTGCTCGGAAGGATGCATTTTGTTTAGGACATCACTGCTTGAGGACAAACGGCTTCAGTCAAGGCATTTGACTGCAGTGCTAGCCTACTTATAAAGATCAACTGCCGCAATTCGTAAATGAGGTAAACCAAAAGAAATGGAAAAGTCTGCAGTTGTTTTGATCAAAGAAAGTAAACATGTTATGTCTATCGACATGGTGCTTGGAAAGAATCAGTGTTGTTGTATGCATGCTAGACGAGTCCAGGGTGAGCACACTTTAACGAGGCTTTCACTTCTTGGGCTTCAGACAAGGCAGCGCTAAGCACCTGCTTCTGACTGTTGACGTATTCAGCGGCAGCGGCAGCAAACACACAGCAACCGTTGCCTCCTCCCTTTGCATATTCTGCACTCATGGGCTTAAGACGCTCTAGCTTCCTGCCGATCGTACGAGCAAGTAAGTCTAGCGCAGCCACCTCATTTTCCAGGGCCATGCTGCTGAAAGGCCAGCTCTCTGACGAGTCTGATTTCACGGTTTGCGTGGTTTGCTTCTTCTTAGCACTGCCCTTATTGCTGCGGCCTTTCTGGTTCTTCTGATGTAGCTGTTGTTGCTGCTGCTGCTGCTGAGCCTTTTGCTGCAGCTCCGCAGGCTGCAATGCTCCCATTGCTGCACAACGTGCAGCTGCCATTAACTGGCTAGAAAGTGAAAGCGGGTGCTGCTTGCCCACCCTGAAAGCAAGTAGTCAAAAGTACATAACACATGAAGTGGCTTGGATGAGGTCGGGAGAAGGTACTAGGCGACACGGGCATCTAAATACGTAAAACAAGGCAAGGACTAAACGTAGTGATACCAGGTGAACCCCTTTCCACTGCAAATTTGTAGACCAAAGCATGGTCCCACCTTGACTCTAGTCCAACGCTTAAAGCAGGCGCAACAGAAAGCAGGCGCTGTTTGGCATCATCAGTCATCTCTTCTGTAAGGTCCTGGCAGGTGCAGTATGTCGTGATGACAGAACTTATGTATTGGCAAGGGGTTGGTATGGGAACCTAATGTAAGTGATGACAGAGCTGATGTATTGGCAAGGGGTTGGTGTGGGAACCTATTGTAAGTGATGACAGAGCTTATGTATTGGCAAGGGGTTGGTGTGGGAACCTAAGGAGAGAAATTAGTATGCATGATAGTAACAGTCTACTTGTGCAGCACGCTGGCCAACACACATGCGTGCACACTCAAATATACGCACGCACAAACACAGACGCACATACACACACGCAGGCACATACACGTTCACACACACACTAGATAGTTCAGCACGCTAAACTCATTGTGTCTGACCTCGAAGTCAATTACAAGGATTTAAGAGCTGATGGTTATTGAGGGGCTGGATAGGGTTTATCAGAAATGCTGCAACTAACAATACCATGCTTCTTCTCATGAGTGCTGTATTCTTCTCTTAAGTGCTGTAAAGTGCCTTAGCATCCAGCCAATCATCGTCACAAAAGACACGCCTGCATGCTAATGCTGGCATAGTCGGATGGGTTGCCTGGCACCGTGAAGCCGTAGAAGAGCAGAAGCTTTGCATTGGGCAAGGGGCCGTAAGAAATGAAGAATTGCTCGCCCTTTTTGCAAGGCCGGAAGCTCCTGACACTGCAGGGCAGAGCAAAAGCTGTGTGAGGAGTATGAGGAGTACTGCCATGCATTCGGTTCTTTTCATGGTGACAGACAGCGGTGTAAGTTTGAGCCACTACGTAATCGTGCAGAATTGGGTGTGCTCACGTTAGCGTGTTTGTTCTGGCGTTGCCCTCAGAAATGTGCACGGCATGCACAACAAAGAAAAGCTTGATCAATTTCAAAAGCCCAGTTTTGGGGTCCACCACAGGAAATTTAACAGCGTGTGCAACAAGGTTTTTGCCATTTAGAGCGCAACAGGTCATACGTCACTTTAGCTTGCCCAAAATGTACGCACTTCAGCCTGATACACGTTTTAGGGTACACAGCAGAAACACGCACCATACAAAAGATGCCTGGCATCTACAACTAAGAAAGTCGTACTCACTTCAGCATGCCTGTTTTGGGGTCCACAGCAGAAAAGTGCACAGCATGGGGCCAGGGGGAATGATTGACTAGGCCGACGAACGGGGCCAAGCAGGGACGGGTCTGCTGCTCAGAAGGATGCACCTGCACCTGTGATTGTTTTTGCATGATGCGTAATGATGAACACACCTAGGTAAGAGGCAAGTCAAAATGCGTGTCTGCGTTTTGCAAATGCTAAAAGAGTTACCACTGCCAAAAAGATCTCCATTCCTCTAAATCCCTACTCGGTATTATGTATGCGTGCATTTGTTTGGTATGTGTATACATACAGGTGCTTTTCTACTGCACTGCAACTGTCTGAACAAGGCACATGCAAGCTGCGCACACAGGAAGGTTTCAATCACATTGTTTAAAGAGTGACAACGTATCTACTAATCACAGTTGGAATTTCAAGAGCTTACACACACACAGACGTACACCTACATGCACACAGACACACACACACGTACCTGTATGGCATATGCGTACCAAACTTCAACGGCCCATAGGTACGCTTCCCACGCCACACACTCCTTGCTCACAAACTGAGGATAGGCCCTTGTGAGCGTTTCAAGGACCGGGCTCAGCGCTTCGTATTGCTCCCTGATGTGCTGCAGGGCACATGGAAAGGCCGAACAATCAGAATGAGATCATTTGAAATGTGAGTTTTTATAAGCGAAGTTCATGGTGCACATCAAGGACAGGCCCTGTGTCAGCTCCAGGACGCTTTGAGCGCAATGCATCACTCCTAAGAATGCTGTGGACCATCCAAAAAAATAGCGCAGTTATGAGGGGGAATTATGTGTAAGGTTGACCAGAGCCATATATTTACGGTGTACATACGGTATTTTTAGCATGGACTTTGTCAAGATATTGGTCGTATACGGCGTATATATACGGTTCTGGCCAACACTCATCATGTGGCATGCAAAGCGTGACCCTTTAATATTCTCTGCAATGCACTCAGCACTTGATATGCTCGAGGTGCTTGCTCAAGTGCTGCACAGTTTCAGTGGGTGACAACACCTGTCAAAGCCTGCTGCTTTCCTACATACAGGGAGGGCGTTACCAAATAATCAACACGTTTTATGGTGCATGGCGCAAAGACAAAAAAAACAAAGGATACCAGCCCCACCATTGGTGTCTGCTGGATGTGGGGCCTCAATTGTCGTGCCTGCTGGGTCTCATCACACAGCACACCCCCAAAATAGCTAGGTTTATAATTTCTAATGATGTGTGGCGCACGACACACACAAAGCTCAGGAAGCGGGGCCTCACCTGTCGTGCCTGCTTGGTCTCATCACACAGCACACCCCCAAAATAACTGGGTTTATAATTGTTAATGATGTGTGGCGCACGACACACACAAAGCCCAGGAAGTGGGGCCTCACCTGTCGTGCCTGCTTGGTATCATCACACAGCACACCCCCATAAAAACTAGGTTCATAATTTCTAATGATGTGTGGCGCACGACACAACAAAGCTCAGGAAGCGGGGCCTCACCTGTCGTGCCTGCTTGATCTCATCACACAGCACACCCCCAAATTAACGAGGTTTATAATTTCTAATGATGTGTGGCGCAAGACACACACAAAGCCCAGGAAGTGGGGCCTCACCTGTCGTGCCTGCTGCGCCTCCTCATACAGCGCACTTCCTTGCAAGCAGCCCTCCAGCAATTGAGGAATCACACTGAGTGCTGTGCCAAAAGTAGACGGCAGAGAAGCCCAGTAGGGCGCGTACGGGGACTCGTCATCAACTCGATCAATCATCGTCCACACCACCGCAGCAGCTTCCTCGCTCAAGTTCGGGATACGCTGCAGTGCTTTGCCCTGTGTGTGAGTATGTATGTGTGTGTGTGTGTGTGTGTGCATACAAGCGCATGTTAGTGTGCTGAGCGCGTCTTGTTTAAGAAAATCATTGCAAAGCTGTTCACAATTTGTGTGTGTATATGCCTGTGTGTTGGGTGTATCTTGTCAAAGATGTCATTGCAAAGCTTCTCATGTGTGCAAGTGTGTGTGTGTGAGCTGAAGCGTCACCAAAGTTAAAAATAAGCAGCAGAGAATTTGATTGCCTGCGTAAGTGCATTTGTGTTTGTGTGTGTACTCATATGCGCGCTTGAAAGGTAGTGATACTCAAACCGTCCTCTTCAAGCACCAAATCTTCGAAATGCCAGACATTACCAAGCAAAATGGATAAAAGCATTAAATTACAAAGATCAGGAACAGACTCCGTTGTATGTCTCTGCCATATGTAGAGTCACAAGAAACTTTGGCATACCAAGTCAGAATCCAGGGCGGTCCTGTAAGAGATCAAAGACGCAGCAGGGATGCTAACAGCCACACCCCCTGCTTGAATATCTGCATCCGCTTGCACGCCCCGCAAGCCGTTGCCGAAGGTTGCAGGAGACACACACGCTCTAAGCCCTTGTGCCTTGCACCAGCTGCATGTGTGTACGTGTGAATCTGTGTGTGTGCTTGGCTGGCCATGTAAGTGCTCGCTCAAGCGTCAATCCAGATCAGATCCTCTTTGATGGCATCAGATAAACAATAAGATATCTCATGGCTTTTAATAAAGAAATTTCCTTGATTTCTTACTAGAGGGCGCTAAATACTGAGGCCAGTTGACAGCAAAAATATGTTGGGGAGCCGCTGAATATCTACCTATGCAGCTGTGCTTCCTTAGAGCCGTCAGGAAAAGGTCTGCCACTAGGTCCCACCTCCTCGGAACCTGTGTGCGTGTTGTGTGTGTCTGTGTGTGTGCATGCGAGTGTGTGTATGTGTATGTGTATGCGTATGTGTTAGTATTTGTGTGAAAGTGTGTGTGTTTACGTACGTGTATTTGTGTGAGAGCGTGTATATGTGTGTGTATTTGTTTTTTTGTGTTCATGTATATTGTATATGTGTGTTGGTGTGTGCGTGTGTGTATGCGTGTGTGAGCATGTGTACATGTGCCTATTTTTGATCTCTTTTCTTTCATGTTTCATTCTCAGATCCCTGTGACATTTGCAGTGGCAACACAACAGTTGCAAACACCATCTGATAAATTAACTTCGACCATCTCTGATGATATGCAATCGCCAAGCGACACGACACAACACCCCCTACCTCCTGTCCGCTCTAAGTACGTGTTACAGAGGCCATCCACTTCTGCCTTCGACTTTGTATCAAGGGAGTCTCCTGTGAAGAAGGTTTGAGCATGGCGGCAGAGTTTCCCATCCAAATCCTTCTTGGGTCTTGGGGGTAAAAAACATTCTCCTCCTAACCCTGAAGAAATGTCAGTAGCTAGATCCTTGATCCGATTGTCGCAACTAATATCACCTACGCTTTAGAAGAAGCCTGGATAGAGCCGCTGCCTCATTTTGTGGAGAGATCGGTTGTTCAAAGTTTGTTGGTGGGCCTCCTGGGCATGATTCCTGGAGGTATTGGAATGCGTGCAATTAATTGTACATATGTACATATGTATGAGTGTGTGTGTGTGTGTGTGTGTGTGTGTGTGTGTGTGCGCGTGTGCGTGTGTGTGCGTGTGTGTGCGTGTGTGAGTGTGTGTGTGTGTGTGCGTGTGTGTGTGTGTGTGTGTGTGTGTGTGTGTGTGTGTGTGTGTGTGTGTGTGTCTGTGTGTGTGTGTGAGTGTGTGAAAGTGTGTATGTATGTGCGTGTGTCTGTGCCAGTGTGTATGTTGCCACTCCATTCCTACCTCCATGCAAGATTTCCTGCATTGTTGCATTTCAAGCAAATAAAAATATAAAATATAGTTGCTTCAAAGGAGTTATTAAATGCCGTCTAGTTTGGCCAATGCTATCAAGCGGCATACACACAAGGAGAGGTCACAACCGTGAGTGCTTGCCTGGCAATGCATGCAGTACACGCACTGCGTGCATACACGTACAAACACACATACAAAAACACATACACACACGCACAAACGCACACACGCACACGCTTACAAACTCGCACTTAAACACGCACAGCACACACACACACACAAACACACGCACACAAATACACTCGAGCACGCACACGCATGCAAACACGCACACACTCTCGGCCATGTAGGGCTGCACGCAAGAAGTATGGGCTCCTCGAAAAGCGCAAGGACTACTTGCTACGTGCCAAGGATTTCCACAAAAAAGAGGATACAATCAAGGTGTGGGCAGGAAGCCGGACACGTAGGTGTAGACGCTTTAAGCACACTTAGGCCTTTGGAGGATTGAAGTCAGTCATGCAACAACACCCATGTAAATATGCGCCCATGAGTGGACTGTAGAAAGCAGTAGTAGGTCGTGCAAGAGGTGTAAGCAACAAGGAATTGTTGTTCATATGTGTGGGAAAAGGAGTTGAATGCTTTCCCTTGCCAATTGCCAGAATGGGGGGAAGAAGCCAGTTTACACTAATCTGTGTCACGTACACTCAATACAATACACGCGCTCGCACAAACACACACACACACACAAACATATACAATATCTCTCTTGTTGTTTGTTGTGCGTAAGTTTACGCTCATGCGACTCGTGCTTGACCCTAAATACCACCACAACTCAAAATTCCCTTAGCGGCTAAAACGCAAAGCTGAGGAGCGCAACCCTGATGAGTTCTACTTTGCCATGGAGAAAGCCAGGACCAAGAACGGGATCCACAATGGAAGGCAAGATACCATTAAGCAGTATTCCAGCACTTTCTGTTTGGTCTCGGCTGCTGAATAATTTCTTTAATTATGTAGAACTGTGTGCGTGTGTGTCTGTTGTCACTGTTGGTACGTGCAAGTGTGTGTGTTCCTTGCTGTGCAGTAAAAGATCGTCTATAGCGTGCTTGATATTGCACCTTTAAATTTAATGCAGATTTTACCCAACTACATTTCATTTGTGTGCGCGTGCTGTTTGGGCAAAGTCACATGAGAGACCTGACGTGCTCCCATTCAAGCGCATGCTTTTTAGGAGTTTGGCCAGAATTAGAATCATTTTGTACACCGCATGTTTGAGGAGCCTTGCCGGTGTATGACAGAACTGCAGAACATGCACTTGCTTTTGGCCGGCTCCAATTACTTTACTGGCAACTGTCCTGTCCTTTTATGTAGCTGGGTTCTGGCCAGGTGGTTTCCTGCGTTGCTTAACCCTACTTGCACATGCCTGTTCCTTCTCCTACGCACACACTTGCTTGCATCTCAGCTTACAGCAGCTTGGCCTAGACCAGCACTGCGCAGACATTTAGCTCTCACAATTGCAATTTGAATGTCACACGTGTTTACTTTTGCGCTTTTGCCACACGTGTCTACTTTTGCGCTTTTTGCTTTCAGCTTGAGCAAGGCCAACAAGTACAGCGCTGATGAGCTTGCCCTCATGCGAAGTCAAGACGTCAACTACCTGACCCTCAAAAGACAAGTGGAATCTGAGGTCAGTGCTTCTTTTTCCCGGGTTTTCCTCTCTTGCAGCACCGCACATTATAAGTAGTTCCGTATCAGAGTCTGCACCCGAATTCTTATGTGCGCATACATTCAGACATGCGTACACACAACGCGCGCATACAAACACATATGCCACACACACAACACACACATGCATGCACAGAAAGTGGAAGGCCTCCAGGAGTCGCTGCACTACATTGGCCTTCCTGCCCAGAACAAGCACAAAGTGTTCGTGGACAGCAGCAAGGAGGCAAAGGCGTTTGACCCCAGCCAATATTTTGACACGCCAAAGGTACGACGGGCTGCACCGTCATATTGTAAGGGATTCAAGTGAGGGCTGCAAGCACTGCTCCACACTTGTGGTTTGGGTGGTGGCACTAACATTCACTGAATTGCCAAACTTGCAATTGCTCTCTCTGTAAAAAATAGCCTGCATTTTCCCTGAAACCTAGATCTGTGTACATATTGTAAGCCTTGCAGGAACTGCTAGAATAGCAACACAACCACCCCAAGGTAGAGGCTTTTTAAGTGACATCAGGAGGCCTTTTTTTCCGAACGTTTACTTTCTGGGGTGGACACCCCTGAGGGCCCCCTTCCCCCCAAAAAAACTTCCAGTGCCCCCACCCAGACAAAAGGGTTACTGATCTGCTCCTTTGTGATTTCTGCATCCATCTGCATACTCCTCAAGACCTGAAACTAAAGTGTCGCAAAGTTATGGGGCGAAAACCGAGATATGGACGCCCATGCACACATGACTTACCAGGCACCCACAACTGACTTGCACAATAACCCCACATTGCTTCTATTTCTTCGGAATTCTACTGACTATCTCATGCTGGCACAATCCTGGAAGTTTGGGGTAGATTGCTGCTTCACTGGCTTGACTTACCCCGCGGCCTGCACCCAAGCGCGTGTCTCTGGCTTTTGGACAGGACCACAGAAACCCCCTTTTACCCAATTTGCTCAAGAAGAGTGCCAATCAACTGGACTTGAGCCGAGGATTCCGATGATATATCTGAACTCCGTGGAAGTGGCCCAGAAAAAATCTGGACCAAAGAAACTAAAACCCCACCAGGGCCCCCCCCCCCTCCCCTTCCCCGATTCGACCCATATATGTACCAATTGATAGCTCTTGACGTCAGGATTCCAAATATATAATTTTCAATCAATTTTGACGCATGCCGTCCAAAAGTTATGCTTCATGCAGCCTCTTGGTGACATCATGAATTATACTGCAAAGCCAATGCCTTGTTTCACATTTTTACCACAGGAGCTGCTGGGCCGGCAGTACAATCGACCCAAAGCAGAGGCTCTGAAAGACCCCTCCACTGTGGCGTTGGCAGAGGGGCCCAAGGCAAAGAAGATGCTTGGCAAAGCAGAGAAGTGAGTGTTCTTCACTGCACGTATCAGGTCACTGCTCATACCATGTAGGTACACCTCGCCACAGGTGTGTCAATGGACTAAGGGATTATGCTAGGTCCAGAGCAGGGTGCAAACTTATGTAACGTGCAGGCCCTCTAAAAAGAGAGGTTATTGCCAAAATGGGCACGTTGCTCCTCCTTAAATGTAGCTTGAGGTTAGAACAGTTTTTAATCAAAAGAATGGGTTATAAAGCAGCTTCGCATTGTGTAACAACAGTACGCTGTGCGTAAAATCTAAGCGGAACTTCCTTGGAGGCCTTTCAGAATATTGACCTTATATTCCTCGGCAACAAAAGACGGAATTTGTTAATTTGCAATGGCGTGTCTTTTTACACACAGGCGCAAGTTGGCAGCCTATAAAGAGCTGTCTCAGCGTCTTGAGCGTAAGGAGCTGTTGACGAGGACGGCACAAAAACTGGCTCTTCAAAAGGCACGTTTTGATACACCACTTTTGTTTGTTATGCACGGATAAATTGAAAAGCTTGCACACAGATGACCTGAAAATTTTGGTAAGGTGGATTTACAAGCTAAGGGGCTGCAAAAAATTACACTGCAATCTAAAACCTGGAAATTTGGCAACTAAATTATCAAGTGCACCCAGGAATTTGTTAATTGGGGTCTTCTGCCCTTTGTCAAATCCATGATAGCACACTCTGCCTAGGGAGTGACCTGTTGTCTACCTTTGCCCCGTGCAATATCGTTGACGTTTCAAACACAGGAAGTGGCAGGCAAGGGCCGGAAGCGCAAGCTGGGCAAGGATGAGCTGTCCCAACCAGCAGGCGATGAGCACAGCAGGCAGCAACAGGGTTCGGTGTTCAAGTGGAAAAGGGAGCGCAAAAAGTAAGAATTTGATGTGTTGGCGTGATGTGTGCTCACTTTTAGAGCTGTGGTACAGGTCTCGTCCTTTTGAGAAAACCTACATAACCTGCCTCCTTTTCTCACTTCAACATTTTATTTATTGTTTATTTCTATGTTGTGCTTTTTATTATTTCTTTTGAGCCTGTAGATCCCTGCATTCGTCTTCTTTTCTTACTGGTGCTTGTCGTGTATCTAATACATAGTATAAGTATTGAATATCCGTTTTATCTTTGCCGCTTCTAAAGGGTTTACATAGGGTTAGCCGCTTCTACTAAAGGTGTTGACAATGGGGCATCATTACTTTTGGGAGCGGGTGGTGGCACTATCACAACACTCACACGATAGAGCCATTCAAAGATTTGGGTCTTGATTCTCAAAGAGTTAATGGTTACAATGGGGGGTGACCTTCAGCCAGGTTGTTTGGCTGATCGGCTGTTGACTGGTCTCGTCCAGCCACAAATAAATCCATAAGCTCAGAAAGAAAAAGAAAAAGGCTATTGCTCTGCTGAGAAAGGAAATTATGAACAAGTTGGTTGTTGACCTGTTGCAGCAAAAAGGGTTGGGCTGCTGAAAAGTCCTCAAAAAGAGGAGTAAACAGAAAGAGAAAATGTTTCCTCAGCTCACAAACTCGATGGTCTTGGCAAAATAAAAGAGCATGCACCTCATTCTGAACATGTTCATCTTCACCAGGACATTGGTCACATACATAAATACCATCTTCAAGCCACGCTGCTGCCTCAACTTTCAAAGTATGCGCACGCAAGCGGAATCTAGCTACTTATATTGCGAATAACATGTTTGGACAGATCAAGATGGAGATACCGTGGTACATTATCAGCATACGCTCATTTCTAGAAAAAGGGATGGCAAACCAAGAATGATAGGTGGCCAGTTTGTTGTTGTTTGTGTTGGGGTCCACCAACTCAGCGTCTCTCCAAACACCTCTCATCCTGTGCTTCAGATCCGCAGTAAACTCTTGCATAAAAATAGCACGAACAGTTTGAACAGCTCGTGCATATGACTCGTATCCACGCAGTCCTTGAAAAGCGCTCAACAATTGAACGGGCACGGTCCAGCAGGCACTTGAACGAGGCTGTAAATCGAGATCAGCCTGGACTACCCTCCGCAAAGTGTCACTATTGGTATTAAGCATACTATTGAAAAGCTTGACAGCTGACCGAAACCAGAAGAATTGCAACGGTTCATGTCCACATTCTCGAAGTACAGCCCAATTAGTGGTAGACTGCTTCACACCTAACGTGCCCTTCAGAAAATGCAAATGAAGCGTAGACAGCGGGCTAGAGAACTCCCTGCCTGCCTGCAAGAATCCAGTACCCCATACTTGAC
>Ga0307947_1003994_pt1 | contig 11739 bp, 14 predicted proteins | sample OrgLakmetagen232_FD_201840 | JGI IMG/M metagenome (GOLD analysis project Ga0307947, IMG submission 201840) | Saline water microbial communities from Organic Lake, Antarctica - #232 | ecosystem: Environmental > Aquatic > Non-marine Saline and Alkaline > Saline | place: Antarctica: Organic Lake...
CCACGATGCTGTTGTGCAGAAAGATGGCCACCCCCTGGCCTTTCCTCCCTTTAGAAACCGCAGTGTGGAAAAAGGTTCGGTGAGTTTGTAAGAAGCGCGTCATCAGAGGCTCAAAGTCATTTGTACCTGCTGAGAATAGCACCACCCATGAACGGATGCAGAGCCACACAACACACTAGTGTGTGTATATTGCAAATTGAAGGGCATTCTGTCATAGCAAATCACAGCACAATACAAAACTCAGCACTTGAAGTACACCTTATAATGTTCTGAGCCAGGGTCGAGTCTCTCTCGAGCAAAGGCTGGGAACTGCTCTCTGACCGGCGATTCTCCTTCGATTCTCTCTCTTTCTCTGCTGCTTTTCAAATCCAACTTGCTTTATAGAGTTTACAGATTAAGCCATCAGGCAAAACGAACGACTGCTAGGCTGCGTCAACTTGCTTTAATACAGGTTTACAGGTTAAGCCGTCAGTCAAAACGTGCGACTGCTAGGCTTCGTATGTAAAACATATAAAAGTTGTAATTATTGTTGTTGTAGCACCAGACTTGTAGCACCTATAAAAAAACCCTTGGAAAGGGAAAAAGGCACAATGCTGTTTGTGACATTGCTTTAATATACTAACATATAGCTTCCTGTGGGTTTCATAGACCAACATTTTCCGCCTTATTAACCCGTTTTACATTGGTCTTCCCCCTCGCCTCCTTTTTTCTTCCATTCGGCCCCTCTTGTTGCCCTTGTATTTGTTACTTTCCTCTGCTTCCTTCTTTTTTCAGCAAATCTAGGTCCAAATCAAAGAAGGTTTTTACCAACAGCCAACAGTCCACAAAATGCTATGCAAATACAGGACTACTTAAAAAGAATGGCAGAGAATTTATTCTGTTTTGAGCCTTGGCGACATTCAACTGCATCCTGCCGGAAAGCACACACTGCTTGACCAGTTTTGCTTGAAAGGTAATGTGCACAAGGATTGATGACACAAGATGTCACCAACTTAGTGGCTAGTGCGCCAAGTGGGCCTGAAAAATTCAGAGGAAAGTGTTGCCCTCTGTAGATTCTACCTTTGAATTTAGTCTTTGAAAAATTCAGTGTACTCTAGTTCCTGCCAACTTCGAATTTCGGTTACCAAATTTCGGTTTTCAGATACGAAACTTGTGGCAGCGAAAAACTCCAAAATGTAACGAACATCATGAACGGAATCGGTGTAGCACAGCAGAAAAACGGACGGTTTGCCCACATGCCCAAGCAACCAAGGTTACACGGGGGGGAAGTAGGGGTTTGCAAGTACTGTTCACATTCTGCATGGTCCAGCTTCTCCTCTTTGCAGACACAGCTCAAGGAGGTTGCTCGAACACCACGCACGCTGACCAGCAAGACGCCTTGATCAGGTTCTACGACACCCTCTCTGGACCTTCCTGGGTCAGACAGGAAAATTGGCTAAATTCAACCCTGCAGTGCGTTCAGCAAGGAACAGCGATGCCGGTATGTTAACCTGTAACACGCTGCAAGGGAACATGCACACACACACACACACACTCATACACACACGCACACACACACTTACACACACACATACACAATTTACTATTGATTGCAAATGCGTTGTATCCGTGTGCTGCTCAAATTCAGAGTTGCTAGGTTTGCGACGTGTCAAGCGAAGGAAATGCGCAACCTGATGAAGAAAAGTATACTCAGGACCCCGTTCCTGGTCCTTTCTTTGCACAAGTAGACAGTAGTGCTTGCACTCTTTTGTGCCTTTGCTCATGCGTGCGTAACCAGGGACAAACAATTGTACCTGAAGTGGTTTGAATGGGTAAACAAAAATTTTCATTAATTGCCCAACTTCGTGCAGCTCAGGCATAGTGAGCCTGTAACGTTGCAGGCTGCTGATTTTCTTTGGCATACCAATGGCGTTGAGCACGTAAGCAACTTACCACCCGTTTCTTTAACCACTGAGATACATGAAAGTGGCTCCGAAAACTAAAGCTCCCCTTCTCCCTCATCCATTTCAGAACGAGCATCCACCACATCTCTGACTTTAATGTTGAACCAATAAGTTTTTAAGAATTCCAATTTGGGCTTTGTTTTGTGCTCGCAGGCCCAATGCTGCTGGCAAGGAATCAAATGTTGCCTGAAATCCACATGTTCAGAGGAGGAAGTGCCCCACATCGACCAATGCGATTGCAGCCCGGGGTTTTTGTGGGAGATAGACCTTCCAAGCAACAAATTGGTAACATGCTTGCTGTTATTACTACGTTCAGTTTCATTTAGGTCTGCCCAGGATATGCTGATATTTGAATTGCTGGAATGACTTGCACGCTTGCGAACGTGTGTAAGTATGTGCGCTCGTTCGCCTGTGCATGCGTGTGTGTGTTTGCGTGTTGTGTGTGTGTGTGTGTGTGTGTGTGTGTGTGTGTGTGCGCGTGTGTGTGAGGTGTGAGATTGGTGTATGTATGTTTGTGTGTGTGTGTGTGTGCCTGCGTAAGCATACATGTATTTTTTGCACATAAAAAATTGCCTGTCTGCTTGTATTTGTGACTTGGATGCGCAAGTTTGCGTGCAACCGTGTGTGCATATATTATACGTTTGTGCATCTTTCTGGCCTATGTGTCATTTTTGAGCTCCTGCATGCTTTTATGGGAGATGCTAGCAAAGGGCTGGCTTTTTTGCTATTGTTGAGCTTTATCTGGCCAGGCAGCACCATAGGTGTAATGTCTAATAAACCGTCCTTCCTAATTGAACACCAAGCCGCCCTTGCATGCTGAATTGAGGTATTCAGCCTCAATGTATGCTGCAAGCTTGAACTATGAATATCACCGTATACAATGCCGCACAACTCCCTCCCCTGTAGCGTAGTGGCCCAAAATGGTTAACCGGATGAATGAGCGATAAGTAAATTGTACTTTACTTATGCATGTTACATCCCCCCCCCCTTCACACACACACACACACACACACAAACACACAACACATACTTACACACACACACAAACATGCACACACCACAAGAGTTGCTATTTCGCATTTGGTTTACAGACGGGCAACTTCACAAGCATAGACCACCCCTCCTTATCCTGCGACCTCACCAGCTTAAAACTGTCTTCTAATGGACTGCAAGGACAGATTGGCTCCAACTTCAGTGCGTACAGCAAAGTCTCGTGGGTGCAACTCCAGTCAAATCGTAAGTCATGTTGATGAGTTCGGACACGTCCTGCTCCTGTTCACTCCCTGCACCCAAGAGGAAAAAATGCTTTTGTAGACACTACTTTGGTCATGCAAGCTAATGTTGGGCCATTGACCATGTTAAAGGAAGGCTGAGCAAGAGCTGCACTCTGGAATGCATGAGTGCAAATGCACGCACATGCACAAACGTTCTAGCACACCTGTATGCGCATAAACCTTGGACATGAGTCATGTCACATGACTAATGGTACACTTGGGGTGCTCAGGTGTCCCAGACTTCTCTCCGTGCCTGTTTTTTTATGCAGAATTACAAGGAAAGTTGCCGAGTGGACTCGGAAAGCTTTTTGGCCTCAAATATATGGATTTGTCTAACAATCTGTTGGTGAGTCAAAGCTGCACGTCAGCCCTGGCCTGCTTTATGATGCGCTGTCCCAAAAAGTGTTGTTTTCAACATGTTGTGGTTTCTATTCTGCCGTTATGCAACTCAGCTTACTGTGAGTTTAAAGGAACTTTTTAATCCTGTTTGGCACAGACCTAGTAGAAGCCCTCTCGGACCTTTCCCAAAACTTTCAAGAAAATTCCCACCTTCCGACCGCTAAATCTGCTTGCACGGGCTCAAAACTAAGAACTCTTCTGCTTTGGACAAAAGTAAGGCCAGGCAAGACAGCTAGGACTCGACGGGCTACGTCAGAAACTAAGCAGAATAAGAAGCATAGGACTGGCTAGAACCGCGTGGATACACAAATATATTACATACATGGGCGAACGACTTAATATATTATGTATTAATCAACAACGGTCGTGCTTTTAAGCACTTTCTGCCACCTATTTACAACGGCTTCGGCCAAGCGTGAATAACCCCCCCCCTTTCGAGTATTTAAATTGGTCCCTCCCCAAAGCACTGCGCTTACTATCTCCTCTGACTTTGCAGGAGGATCCGCTGCCCTCTGATCTGTGCGAGAGCAACAGTCTTTCAACATTGTTTTTGGTAAACAATAGGTTCAAGGACAACTTGGACCTGTCCTCCTGTAAAGATTTGAGCTACTTGACTCTCGGGGTAAGGGCTGCTTTATCCCAGCTACAGAACCTCTCGCCTGTCTTTTTGCCTTGTTTTTGTATGTGCGAGGTGTTTTCCACCACTTCCTTAACTTGTCACCAAGCATTGCTGTAATTTCTTCTTAGGACTCGCTCACGCACACTCTGTACCATAAATCGTTTCCAAATTGCGTGTCCCTTGCTGCCGCCATTTTGAGCTTTTGTACACGCACCTAAGAGCATCTTTTTACCGCAGTTTGTCACCATAACAAACTGTTCCACACACGCGCCTGCACACACAACGCATGCAAACACACTTGCCGACTAGTGAATACATCTTTTTTTTGCCGACCAGAGGAATATATTCACCACCGGCAACATCTTCCCAGCCTTCCGCCGGCTCCCGGCATTACGTTTCTTGTACATGGACAGCAGCAACCTGGAGGTCCGCATCCCGGGAGGGAATGGGATGTGAAAATACAAACTGTGTTGTACAACCGCTTAGTTGAAATTTCCCTGCCAAAAGTACAGTATTTGCAGAGGAACTATTGAAGCTTTCTTTTCTTTTTTGCACAATTGATGTTCCTCGCTTATGATAAAGTGCAGTAACGAGTGACAAGCGCTATACAGGCAGCGCCAAATACGTCCCAAATATGTACTTTGTGAGGCAAACACAATCCCTTTCCGCATTGTTCCAGGCTCTTCCTCCCGACCTCTTTAGAAACTACATGCCGCGCTTGGAACAATTGGTGCTCTTCCAAAATCGGATCTTTGGCCCCCTGCCGACAGTGAGCATGTGAGGAAAAACACACTTGATTTTCTAATTCTGATATCATGATGTTATGCACTGTGGAATGGCTTAATGGATCCACTCGATTCCTCTCCTCAATACCTTGATAGCTCTGGACATCAACGTGGAAATTTTATCGCTTCTCAATCTAGGACCAGTATTTGCCATTTGTCTCAAAATTAAGCAGCCATGATATAAAAGCGGGCCCTATTTTGTCGTGCTAGCCGTGCAATTTTACTTGTGGAAGCCTGCTATATGGCGCCGCAGGGCAGAGGATTTCCCTGCTTGTGCATAATGCGTATATCCATGCGCATATTTACCCTATATATATGTGTATCCACATATCTTGAGCAATGACCTTATCATGGTAGCCTGGAATAAAGCCGCCTTGCCTCAACCATGTTTGCAGATCCTCACTAGGCATCACCCTCCTGTCGGAGAACTACTTCTACGGGCAGGTGCCTCTATCTTGGGCTTCATTGGCCCGCCCTGGAACCGTCATACAACTGGAAAGGAACTACCTGTCTTGCTGCGGGATAAACGTTCGGAAGGTAGGCTTTGCGGCTATTTGTGGCTATTTGTTCCCTTTTTTCTTCAACGGCAGGCAATTTTAATCTGTTTATTACTTGAACACACATACCCTGGCAAACCTACTTGCAAGTTGAGTAGCTACCCATTCCAGCCGAATTAGTCAAAATCCAAATGCTTGGATGGTGTGAGAGGAAAGTTTGAGTTTATGTTTGCTAGGCACGTGTCTAGACGGCCCAAGCTGGTTTTAACCAGCATTGTATGCTACTGTTGTGTTTCATGTGCAGTGGTGGCTACAAGTCTGTACTGCTACGATTCTGTACTGCCTACAGTGGTGGCAACGATTCTGTACTGCCTACAGTGGTGGCTACGATTCTGTACTGCTACAATTATGTACTGCCTACAGTGGTGGCTACGATCCTGTATTGTTCATCTCAATACTTTAAACTGCCAAATGTTCATTGAAATCATACCGTTATAAACACACCGGGTGTGTGCATGCATGCTAGACATAATGCATACGTGTGTCTAAGCAAAGCCCCTCACAGAGGTAAAAAGTTTGCATTTACTTGGCCAAAATTTGCATTTACTACACTTCTTAGATTGCTCTCAGCGCCATGCCAGCTAGGACCGCCTAAACAGTAACAAACTGCTATCCAACAGATTGCAAATTCTGCTCATCTGCATTTCAGGATCTTCAAAAAAATCGCACGATGCGTGTAGACGAGGTGTATGAGGGTGTGGACTACTCCCTCCCGGTGTTGCCACCTTTCTTGGCTTTCTCTGAAAACCTCGGTCCTGTGAGTGACGCAAAGCGACCGGATGGAAGCTACTTCAATGCTGCCGGACTAAGGTGAGTGACATCTGTAGGTAGGAGTGTGTTCTTGCAATGGGGTGGTGAGGCAGGGGCGGCATCATCGTTGAATATTGGGATGTGTCGACCATTGAAACGCAACGACGGAACTAAACTTGCCTCTAAATATCCAGGTAAAATAGAGATAACCAAGAAAGAGAAACGTGCACTTTGTGCAAAAGTGCATTACACAAGTCAACACGCCTGCAAGAACTAGAGTTATGCAAGCAGAGAACTCTGCAGTTCTTGCAATGGGATGGCGAGGCAGGGGCGGCAGCAACATTGAATATGGGCATGTTTCCAAGGACTGCATAAATATCGCCAGATGCAAGGTTTCACTCGGTAAAAGTTGAGTTAGAGCATGGTTGTACGGATAAAATGGCAAGCAGGTGCATGTTTGAAGGCTGGGAGGTTTTGCTCGTAGGTTCTCTTCCTTGCTTGCAGTACTTCGAGCTTTTTATTTTGAGGCTGGGGGAAAGTGCACCCTGTGTTGCTTTGATGCAAAAGCAAGTTCTACAACAGGGTGAGATCAATGCCTTGTTTCTGGATTGGATGCATACAAAATGAATGGATCCCACCCATGAAATTGTGGCTGTCCAGCAGCTTTCAAATTCACCCAAACATATGTCTTGGCTGTGCTGCACGTGCAATTCATCTATGACAGACCCGCGAGGCCAACTGTTTCCATTGCAACCCACTTGTGAACAATTTCTGTGCCGTCAACGCGATCAGTGGCATTCAGCAGAAGTATGACAGGCACGCAGCGAGCACGGTGGATGTGTTGGTCACTATAAGCAGAGCACCAGCCCATTAAAGAAGCCCAACAGTGTGATGCCAAATTCTTTCCTGGTGCCTAACCTGCCTTGTGCACTACCGTTTCTGTGGAAAGCCACATCAGGTGTCTGTCCCCGACCAGTGTCATACTTTCAGTCGTTTTTGCTTCACTAAATTTGTGATACGATGAAGCATTTTTCTTGAAAGCCTTTTCTATTCATTGATGAATGTTGGAACTTTGAAATGCCAGATTGCCCTCTGTCATTTGCTTGCAGGTGTCCGTCACTTACGATGGCAGGTCCTGGTCCTCCACTTCCCCTGAGCTTTTTCTTAAGCCCAACGTATTACATGTTTCAAAATTGCGTGTGTAATCAGGTAAGAGGGCAAGAGGAAGAGGGGAGGTAGAAAGTGTGAGTGCTCAGTCGCTAGGGAGTCACAGGCATGGGCACACACACACACATACACATACATACACATACACACGAATTACTACATGCAGCAATGTAAAGAGTCACGTCTCAGGAACGCAATTTTAAGGGGCAATTTACCAAAAGCATCAACGGTTCAGACTTGTAAATGGAAGCAAAGGCTCTCCCTCAATCCCATGGCCCCAATGCACGTCCAGAACTTACTGGAATGCACTGCACATCTGCTGCAGGGGCTAAATTTGGTCAACTTGACTCGGCCAGGGAAGCTTCCCTACTTTGAATGCCAGTCCCCTGACCCAGTCCTTGCATCCAATAAAGATAAGTCTTGGGCAAAGACTCGGCCATGGGCAGTAGTCGTCATTATCGTCGTAGGCCTCATATTTGTGGCTGTGCTTGTCCTTGGCTGCTACCTGTACCGGGGCACCGAGGTGATGCAGAAGCTGAGCAACCTTAAAAAGAGGCTGCATGGGTTGCCAACGAGCGGGCCCTTCACTGTCGTCACAACAGACATCCAAGGATGGACAGGTGTGCCACGGTACTTTAACACAAGGAGTGGCAAATGAAGAAGCGAAAAGCCTTTTCCAGTAGTGAGAAGCTCCTGAAAGCACAGCAAAGCACCGCAAGCACCTAGTCATCCCAGCGCCTGTTTGAATTTTGTGCCATTTTTGCCATACTTTTGCAGCCCTTTGTGTTCAAAGCCCGGAGCTTGCAACCAAGATGCTCGCAACGCACAACTCAATCATGCGCAAGGCTCGGTGGTAAGTATGGGAATGGTGCTTCTTGCGTCATAATTCATGACTTATCCTTGTCGCAATCAACGCACATTAAAGCTTGAGCAATGTTTGGATGGTCGCTGGCTTTACATTTCTCTGACCCGTCGCAGCTGTGTTCGATGGGAAGGAAGTCGCTGTAGCTCCGTGTGTGTGCCTAGCTGTCAAGCCTGTAGAACACAGCTTCCTATCAAGGATAATAGAGCACTCTGTAGGAGCTCAGTTTAAACGGTGAAATGTTGGAAAGCAATTACTGAACAGAAAGTGTGCAGACTACTTTTGTTAAAGAATGAACTCACATAAGCAAAATGAGGAGCAGCATATAATAAGGGATATAAAAGGAACAGACACATGTTATTGTCACACAAAGGATAACGAGTTTATTTGCCTGTTTGATCTACTCAGTCACAGCGACGTGCATAATTTTGCTGACAGTCTGTCCTATGCGCTCTTTGACAGGTCTAACTTTGGGTGCACCCTCACTACGGAGGGTGACTCCTACACAATGGCAAGTACTGCAAAGGGGTGTAGGTTGGCAGTGATGAACGCATGCATCTTTCTTTCTGTATGTAGGAAATGCAACCTGTCGTTTCAATCTCATGCGCATCACTTTCCTGATTACATATTCAGCCGGCATGCTCAACTTTTCAGGTGTTTCATGATGCACGGGACGCGGTGGCCTTCTGTCTGCAAGCGCAGCAATTAATAAGCAGGCAAGAGTGGCCTCAAATCGAAGGAGTAAATTCTAAAGACTCTCTGAGTGTCGAAGGACGCCCTCCGGACGGCAGCTCGTTAACTGTCTCCACCCACAGCAGCACCTTACAGCAGTCCAAACGTTTTAGATCCAGCTGGAACAGTGGAACTTTCCGCACCAGTTTCAATAGACGGGAAGCTCCCAAACCTCAAAAATCACCTGCGCAGAGTAAGCATGAGATGTGGTTGTAAGAGCAAGTCTGTTACATACAGCACTGTCATCTCTTTCCAAAGCACATTGGTGTGCCTGCACATCGTAACTGCTATTGCCACAGACCGCAATTTGTTTGCAGGCAATCCTCCGCACGGAGCAACCCTCAATCTGTCCCTTATCTCCTTTCTTTCTTTCCAGGCATTCGTGTGCGCATGGGCTTAGCTAGTGGCATTCTTTCTTCTAGCGACGCTTTGCACTTACACCCAGTTACTGGATTGGCAGAAGGTGGGTCGTCCAGGAGTGGACAATGTTGAGTAACTGTTACATGTCCACAGCCGTCTCTCATCTCTGTGCTCATAAGCTGGTAAGGTACTGAGCTGGCTCTGTTTGCACGCAGAGGTGTGCACTGCTGCTGCAGGCGGTCAAGTGTTGATGGATAAAGTGACGTTTGTTGTGATCAAGGACCAGCTCGGAGCGCTGGGCACGGTGGACACGGAAGTGCGTCACTGCTTTTTCCAGACACAGATAAGAGTCACACAGACGTCAACTGTAGAGCATAAGCTTTGTCTGTCGTTAGCTGTGAGCTCACTCAGCTATATTTTAACCAACCCAGCCCTGTCCTAATCCAACCCGCCTGTCTGCCTGTTAGGGAATGCACCTAGACCGAATGCGCAAGAGAAGAGTGCTGGGTCTGTGGAGCAAAACCCACCACGTTGCTGATGCGGTTGCTTTGGACATGTGAGTGCCAGAAAGTTGCTAATCGTACATCTCGTTGAAATCGCGCTTTAAAAACTCTCTCAAACCTTCAAGAATTAAACACATGTCTGCCAAATCAAGGCCAAATTTTTCCAGTGTCTTTTGGCACATTTCTGCTTGACAGGGGGTGTTACGTGGCCAAAACAGATGCTACATCAAAACAGCAGCGCCTGATTCCAGCAGGTGCACATTTGGTCCGTGATTCATCGCTTAGGACCATTTGTCGATCTTCTACCTCAGGTAAGACAGTTTGACGGCAGCTACCCCCTAATGAAATAGCATAATACTGGCATGCACGGGGAAAGCAGCTACTTGCGTTGATGACCTTATCATCTTTCCTTATTGTGGTGAGCATTTTTTGGGACAGTAGGCACCTAAATGAATCCTATTGCATCATTAGGGTGGGTAATGATGAACACTTCCTGCCGAGGTTTGCTTTTTTCTTCTCACCAACTGTGATGTCCTGTGCTGATTTGGTACAGTGAAGACAGGAAGCAATGGTATCCTGCAGCATGATGCTACAGTGGCACTGCAATTGGACTTCAGGACTTGCAGTCTGTATGATTTTCAGGGCTGTGCAATATGGCTCATACTTGCAATCCATGCTTAAGCTGGTACCATGATTCGTCGTGACACCGTTTGAGCAATTTTGCACCTCAATTACGGTACGGTGGACGGTCCGTACCGTCAGAGCGTCAAAATTACGGTGTCTCAGAAATGACGGTGTCGACCGTCCAGTCGGTCGAGGGGACCGTCTACCGTAATTACTGTGTAAACCCACCGTCAAGTGCTTTTTTGCTGTGAAAAGTTGAGACCAGGCTTCAAATCCTGGTCAAGACACAAATGCGCATTTCTTTTTCTTTTCCTTTCCCTTCCATCTTTGCAACAATCGTTTGCTTGTGTAAATAACACTCATGCAACATTTTGAAATGAAGAGAAAAGATTTTTGGGGTCAAAATGCCATTTGAGGTCAAAATGCCATTTTTTGGCCAATTTGCGATTTTCGGACCGTGCCGTCCACCGTACCGTCATGCACCGTCATGACGGTCCCTAAATTATGAAATGACGGTCTGACACCGTCATTTACGGCGTCCATCGTTAGACCGTATTTTGACGGACCGTACCGTCGCACCGTCATTGCACAGCCCTGATGATTTTATTGCTGTCTGTTTATTGCATAGAGTCCCAGCCTACTTGTTGTGGACATTGTTGCCCTAGCCCTAATTATTGTGGACATAGATTCTCAGCCCTACTTGTTGTGGACAAATTGCCTTGCAGGCCTTTACAACCAGCGTTCCGATCCAAACCAAACTCATCTGTATCAAGTGGCGCCTGCCTCTTTGGCGGAGCAGATGAAGGCGCTTGGATGCGACCTGAACCTGCCTGCAGAATGGTCCCTCGATCCTAAGGCAAAAGGCTACTTCGATGCTCCAGGTGGGTGCATTGTGTGTGCAAGGCACCTGATGTACAAGATGATGAAAAGAAGCGCTCAATTGAGAGCACAGGATGTTGAATTCTTTTGTGTTAAAAGTATTAACGCAGATGGGAAAAGTTTATCGCTTGTTTCTCTCCCCCCTCTCAAACGATCTACACATGATAACGCTGCTGTTTTCATATCAGATATGGGTATGTGTATTGTAGCGCTGATTATTGCGTCAAAGCTGACACCATATCCTGGCTGAAGGATGCATGACTACAAACGTGCGGATTGCTGTGC
>Ga0307947_1003996_pt1 | contig 11739 bp, 16 predicted proteins | sample OrgLakmetagen232_FD_201840 | JGI IMG/M metagenome (GOLD analysis project Ga0307947, IMG submission 201840) | Saline water microbial communities from Organic Lake, Antarctica - #232 | ecosystem: Environmental > Aquatic > Non-marine Saline and Alkaline > Saline | place: Antarctica: Organic Lake...
ACACACACACACACACAAACACACACACACAAACACACACACACACACACAACAAAAACACTCACACACACACACACACACACACACACATACACACACACACACTCACCCACCCACACCCACACATACACACACACGCACACACACACACACACATGCACATACACACATAGAAACGCACAAACAAACACACACATGAACACATGAAAAATGTTCAACAATGTACAAAAAAGCTTTGGCACACTACATACACAGACACACACACACGCACACATAAATACACACACATCACGCATACGTTCACACACAAGCATGGCGGTATTTTCCTTGCTCCCCTACTGTATTTCCTTGTTGCTTTAACCTTTTGTCTTCTCTCTTTCGTCGTTGCCATACACCCACCCGTTGTTTTATATTATTTCAGGATGGGGTCCCAGGTCTGCAACAGGCGCTCTATGGGGACCCCAACAAGCTCACCCACCCCATTAAAACTGTCCAGGTAGTTACACATGATGTGACATGACGACATGACAGATGCGTAAACTCCTTCTCCTGGTGTGTGTGTCCTCATCCGTTCAAACAAGCATGCATTCAAGAATGCGGTGTGAGCGTGTGTGTATGTGTGTGTGCATGGGTTTGTATGTTCTCATGTGCGTACATGTGCATACGTGAATGTGGATGTGTGTGCATTTGTGCATACATCAATAGCCAATTTGTTATCTGTTTGGCTACCTGCCTGTCCGTCACCTGTCAGCTGGACTGCCTGTTCTGCCTGTACGTCGACATTGTTTGAGTGGTTACTTGTGTGCACACAGGATGTAGCCTGACAGATAATTCTGTTCTGTCTGAGCTTTGATGTTGTTTGAACTTTGCACGTTTACCTTTTTTACCTGCGTGCACACAGGACAAGTTCCAGTTGCTGCCCGCCTTCTTGCAAGTGCGGGGCTTGGTGAAGCAGCACATCGACTCCTTCAACTACTTTATCAACCACGAGATCAAAAAGATTGTCAAGGCCAACGAGAGGGTCACATGCGACACTGACCCCAACTTCTTCCTGAAGTGCGTGTGTGTGTGTGTATGTGTGTGTGTATATGTGTGTGCTTAGGATGCTGTGTACTTTTGCTGATCTGTGTGTGTGTGTGCATGCTTGGGTGTACTTGTGTTATAAGTTACTATAGTTATTAGGTGTGTGTGTATGCTTTTTGAGTGGTATGCAAGTGCCGTTGCAAGGGCTGTGCGTTAAAGTGTGAGCTGTGTTGAACCTAAGCCCCAAATCATCAATTTAATGAGCATGCTCTTACATGAGCGGTCACAGATACAAAGCTCGATTGGCATTTGAATAATCTCAGTTGTAAGCGCTTTTAAATGGAAACATGTCGCGGCAATAGAACAGAAACAGATGCTAATAAACACGCCAGACACATTCTTAATATTGCACTTAACTGAAAGCACTGAGCCTCAACCACAGCCATGCCTGTCTCGCTCTCCACAACTGTTAATAAAAACGCCAGACACATTCTTAACGTTGCACTAAACTGAAAGCACTGAGCCTCGACCTCAGACGTGCCTGTTTTGCTCTCCACAATGTGTGTAAGTGTGTGTGTGTGTTTGTGTGTGTGTGTCTCGCTCTCCACAACTCCCTCCAGCCACGACCACAAGCGCACCTGTGACGATGTGTGCAGGTACACTGCCATTTACGTCGGCCTGCCATCTGTGGAGGAGGACATGGTGACCAAAGACATCACACCCCAGCAGTGCAGGTGTGGTTGAGTGGCTACACCCAAAATGGTTCAGATAGCCTTACAAGGTATGACTTATTGACTGAGTGTAAAAAATAAGTCAAAACTCCAGTTTGGCTTGCGTGCACGAGAAGTGTGTTCAGGTGACCTAGCCAGAGAAGCGATGCAGGTGCAACATTTAATCATTTAGGTGATCTAGCAAGAGAAGTTCCTCATAATTGATATGATGCAGGTGCAGATTATAATCATTTAGGTGATCTAGCAAGAAAAGCTCCTCATAATTGATATCTAGTAAGGGACACAAAGCACGTTTTGTGGCGCGGTGCGGGCCTGGATAGGGTTCTGGTGTATGTGTTGAGGCAACGACAGCTGCTGGCAAGGGAAGAGGGCAATGTAAGAACAGGTCAAGAAGATTTGTGGTGATCTGAGTTTGTCGAAAATTGACCCTCCGTTGGTGGATTGTATGAAATGGGCACATTTTTGATCTAGCTGTGGTGTTGTTAAAGGAAACCAAGTGGCTCCTCTCCCTTGTTTGACGTGGGGAGTGGCTTCGCTGGCGATTATTTTTGATTTTCAAGGAAGAGCTCCTCGTGCTCACCTTGATCTGGACACTCAATTGCACACACCATTATGATTAAATGCACACACCATTATGATCAAATTGCACACACCATTATGATCAAATTGCACACACCATTATGATCAAATGGTGCCTGGTTGGAGATATGAATGGGCAATAGAAGCAAGCCATACCGGTTTCTTGGCTCGCACTTCTTATTTGCTTATTAAGGAGCACGTGTCAGATTGACATGCTGATGTATTTCCTTGCATTGTTGGCTGCGATGTGAGAGCACAGCTTAGCACAATGTTGTCTATTCAAGAGGGCGGGCCGAGTTTACACAGCCGTGCTGAGCGCTGCCCTGCCTCACTTTGTCCCGATGTGAGATGCTATTAATAATGTAGACTTCATGCAATGACTTGCAACTTGAGCCTTGACAGCGGAGTGTGCAAAATACATACAGGGACTAGCATCACAATTCTCCTATTCCATGCCATAAGTGGCCACACAATTTGCGTTGCTCTTTTGATCTTTGACATTATAACCCTGGCATTGTGCTACGAAACTGGTTGCCGTGAACTCCTCAGTGCCGCTCTCAACCACAAGCTAACCAATAGTTTTCAATGCAGAACATTCAAGAATAGCCTCATAAAACCACTCTTGCCACCACTCTTGCTGGCATCACGGAACGGAGCCATTCTGCTCTGAGTACTGTAACCTTCACCGGAAAAAATGCAATTGCAGGGTGAAGCACGTGCCTCTCGTCTATACTATCTGCTTTAACTTGAGTCAATGAACCCTCAAGGAAATTAATGCAAATTTCACAAAGTTGCGTGTCGCTACGTACGCTGCCCTCTTCCTTGTAGACATTGCCTACATGTGTCCCTCACCCCTACACTTTTGTGCTGCTGCTCAGGTTGCGTGACGTCACTTATGCTGCCCCCATTTCTGTGGACATTGAGTACACACGCGGCAAGGAGATCGTTGTGAAGAAAGGCAGCAACGGGAGGGGGGCAATCGGCATTGGGCGCATCCCTCTCATGCTCAGATGTGACAGGTGTGTGTGTATGCGTGTGTGTTTATTTGTGTGTATGTGTGTGTGTATGTGTGTGTGCATGTGTGCCTGCGCACGCTGCACATGCTCTCAGAGTAAGATTGAGGTTCTACGTTTTGCACGCTAGAAATGTGCCTGTGTGTTGTGAACCGTCATCTATGGCAACCACTACTGTGCAGCGATGGATGTTGGAGATGGATGGCAATAGGAACAAGCTGATGTTGCATCAAGGGAAGCTGCTGTGTCTTTGCCTTTTCACAGCAGTGTGCCCCTATTTTACATAAGAAAGCAATTTAAATGTTTGTGTACAGGCCAACGTCTTTTGGCATTTGGAGCATGATAACAACTTGGCTTTGAAACTGGACAAAGGGCATTGAAAAGCTTCAAGCTGTCACAGCATTCGTTGCACCTTCTTATAGAGGAATTTGAGCGTGTGTGCTGTACAACATGAACTCCATAAAGTGCCTATGTGCTGCTTTTCATAGCTGAGATAGGGACGATTTGCAATTTCGGGGTGTGTGCGTGTGTGCCCTGTGTCACAGTTTGGATACGTTTGTGTGCGTGTAATTATGTGCTGTACATTTGCGTGTAATAATGTGCTGTACATGTGCGTGTAATTATGTGCTGTACATTTGCGTGTAATTACGTGCTGTACATTTGCGTGTAATTATGTGCTGTACATTTGCGTGTAATTACGTGCTGTACATTTGCTGATTTATCGGAAGGGTTTCTTACTTGTATTATTACTTTGCATGCAAAAGGTGGTCATATATCATTCACCAGTTGTGTGTCTGTTGGTCGTGTGATATTTTCTTTTGCAAAGTGAGAGTGTGCTTCTGCGCATGTGTGGTTGCAGGTGTGTGCTGTATAACAAAGACGAGCCCCGACTGTCCAAGCTCGGAGAGTGCCCCCTAGATCCTGGAGGCTACTTCATTGTAAGAGGAACGGAAAAGGTGCGTAATGCTCTATACTTAGGGTTGGCCAGAGCCATGTTTATACGGTGTGTATACGGTATCTTTTGTAGGGGTTTCATCAAATGTACGGTCATGTACAGCGTATATGTACGGTTCTGGCCAATCCTATGTGTGCTGCTCTACACTGCTCCCAGCGCAGAGTTGCACAAATTCGACAGAGGAACGTAGAAAGTGTGGATGCTCTGCTTGTGTTGCATAATCACAGCACGATGTGAGAGCAGGTACGTGTTCTGCATTAGCAGCAAACCGTACCAGAGTTGCAGGGCGCATGTAATAAACGTGCTGCGCACGCCCATCAAAGCGTCTTCACACATCAATGTGTGAAATTGCTTCCTGGGGCTTCTTTTGACGGCAAACAGATATGCATACGGTCGGAGACCCGTGCAAGGAACGCCCATAAGTCAAGTGTGTGATGCAAAGGCACCTCAGTCCAGGAGAGGCTGTGCAGGACCCGCCTTATAATAGCTGCAGACAGCCGAAGTAACATAATCAGGGCTGTGCAATGACGGCCTGACGGTATGGTTTGTCAAATTACGGTCTAGCAATTGACGCCGTACATTGACGGTCTAGACCGTCATTTCAATTTTTGGAGACCTGCATGAAGGTGCATGACGACACGGTTGACGGTCTGCAAATCGCTAAAAGGCCATAAGTGGTATGTTCAATTTTCCCCCTCAATTTTAAATGTTGCATGTGTATTATTTGTATCAACAGACGATGGTGTTTTATAGTAGGAAAAGAGGGGGAAGGTTCCTGTCTTGACCAGGATTTGAACTCTGGTCTCAACTTTTCACAGCAAAAAAGCATTTTACAATGGGTTACACGGGGAATTGCGGTGAATGGTCCCCTCGGCCGTCTGACCCTGAGCAGCGTCATTCCTGTAGCAGCGCACGTTGTAAAAGGCAAACTCGAGATGTTGGATTCAGAATTGTATTCCTATAATAATCGTTACACACTGTGTGTACTTGAACACATTCACACAGTAGCAGTTCAACATGCATGCAGGTCATCTTGATCCAGGAGCAGCTGAGCAAAAACCGCATCATCATCGACACAGACAGCCACAACGACATCGTGGCCAGCGTCACCAGCTCCACGCACGAGCGGAAATCCAAGACCGGCATCGTCATGTCCAAGAGCAAGCTGTACCTGAAGCACAACGCCTTCCAGTGAGTGCCTCTTACAGAAAAATTGAAACAAAATGAGAAACTGCAGGGGGGGGGGGGGGTAACATGCGTGATTTGCTGACATGTCGCTATAAGGCCCAAATGCCACATGCATGCAGCTGTTCCGCGTTTTTTGAATGGTCATAATCCATTGTGTGCAGCAAAGCAACACACGGACTTGCATTGTGAGGCAAGTAAGCACAAAGGCTGATCCCGGGGAACCTCCCATTGCATGGCTAGCTTCGAAATGGCGGTTGCACTGCAGGATTTGGGTATGGAGTTGAGAACAACGGGGGTATTCAAAATGCCTGAACCGATGCTGCTTTCAAATGATATGGCTGCCCCACATTACAGCTGTGATGAAGGTCATGGAGATTATGGGTGTACATGAAGGAGGGAGCAAAGTGCCTAAGCTCAAGGTTCCAAAACAAACGCAGGGATGACGTGAACATGGTGATAGTGCTGAAAGCCATGGGTGCGGAGTCAGACCAGGAGGTGATGCAGCTGGCAGGCAATGATGAGACGATGAGCGCGCTGCTGGTACCTACAATCCAGGTGGGCGAAATAGAGACACTACGCAGGCAGCTAGGACTGAATCCCACGTAAATGTAAGGACGTCACTTTCACGCTGGACACCATGAGCTCCTTCACTGCAGCAGCCACAAAAGGCCCAAGCAAAGCAACGCGCATGACCGCTGTTCACTGTCACATTTGTTGCGTCACGTGTTCGTTGTTATGCATCTCAGTGGCATTCATAATGGTAGCAGCAGCAGATACGTTTCTCAGCTGCTAGCTTGTCTCACTGCTGCTAGCATGTCCGACTCTGCTGCTAGCATGTCCTACTCTTCTTCTAGCATGTCCGACTCTGCTGCTAGCATGTCTGACTCTGCTGCGAGCATGTCCGATCTTTTCTAGCATGTCCTACTCTGCTGCTAGCATGTCCGACTCTGCTGCTAGCATGTCCGACTTTGCTGCTAGCATGTCTGACTCTGCTGCTAGCATGTCTGACTCTGAAGGAATGGGGCGGAAATTGCCTAAAAAGGCAAAAAATCGGCAAAAACCGGCAAATTTGCATTTGCATCATACAGCCCGATTTGTTCAATACGGTAAATTACGCGTTGAATAAAATACGTCGTTTGACACATCCCTGGAATTTTCGAATCTCTGACTTGTTTTTGCTGTCTCTGACACATGTATCCTGTGAAATCCTGGTGCCTGCAGGATTGCAAAGGTCACAAGGTCTTCACACAAGCTCAAGCCCTGGAGTTTCTCGGTGAGTTGCTGGCACGCCAATGACATAACTTATTTGGTGAAGCACGCGTGCACATCTCACACAAACATAAGCACTTATTGTGTTTCCTTGGTATTGATATGGAGGTTTATTGCGCCTGCTGTTGATTTGCTTCCGAAGTTTCTTTTTTGGGGGAGGGGGGGGTGAGTAAATGACTTCAGGGCTGCCGCGCTCTATAACAAAACAAATTCTCCTCTGTTTAGTATGTTCGCAGAGAAGGGTTTGCAACCAAGAAGTGAAGAGCAAATGAGCCGACCTTGAAAGTAGACCGCATGTAAAAAAATGAGTTTAATTAGCTGTAAATCACTGCTATGATTGCCTTGTGTGTGTGTGTGTGTGTTTGTGTGTGTGTGTGTTTGTGTGTGTGTTTGTGTGTGTGTGTGTGTTTGTGTGTGTGTGTGTATGTGCATGTGCGTGCGTACCACACAGGCAACAAGATCCGCCCAGGTCCCATGTCGTTTGGCAAGGTCAGACGGAAGTCAAAAGTGGACGAGGCGCGAGATATTCTGGCCAATGTGGTGGTGTGCCACGTGCCTGTGGTGCGCTACAACTTCCAGCAAAAGGTGCGGGCTAACGTTTTAGTGTGGGTGTGGGTGTGGGTGTGGGTGTGGGTGTGGGTGTGGGTGTGGGTGTGGGTGTGGGTGTGGGTGTGGGTGTGTGGGGTGGAGTGTGTGGGAGTGGCTGCTCTTCCGTAGTGTGTGGTCAATTGCCTATACGTGTTGTAGATGTCAAAGTGAACGCTTGATGTAGGTTAAAATGTGTGCAGTGTGCAGGTCACAATACTGGTAAACGGCCGATACTCTCCATCATCCCAATCAAGCCATAACGTTTTAAACTTAAAGGCCAGGTCGTCACACTTTCCACTGCACCACCATCCCCCTTCCTCAGTCTATTACATCACCATGCACCTCACACACAAACACACCCTCACATACATGTATACATACAACATGCACACGCACGCATGCACTAATACATGCACAGATACACACACACTTACACACACAATTATACATGCAACGCACAAACACACACACACACACATATACACACTTACACACACACTTACACATACAACGCACACACATACATGCATATCACCCCCACAGGTGATGTACATGGCTGTCATGATTCGACGCATGCTGCTGGCTGTCTTGGACCCATCCTTCATCGATGACAGAGACTACTACGGGAACAAACGCCTGGAGCTGGCAGGTGTGTGTGTGTGTGTATGTTCATGTGTGTGTGTATGTTCATGTGTGTGTGTGTGTATGTTCATGTGTGTGTGTGTGTGTCTGTGTGTGTGTCTGTGTGTGTTAGAGACTACAAGGGAACAAACGCCTGGAGCTGGCATGTGTGTGTATGTGCATGTGTGTGTGTATGTGTGTGTGTGCATGTGTGTGTCTGTGTGTGTGTGTGTCTGTGTGTTAGAGACTACAAGGGAACAAGCGCCTGGAGCTGACAGGTAGTTGCGTGCGTGTTTTCGTGCGTGTTACGTGCATATCACTGGGGCAAGTAGTAAGATCGTCAACTTGTTTGATATCCGCGTGCTGCATTACATGCTACTGTTATCGTGACTGCATTGACATTGGTGCGCAGCGCTTTGTGGGTCCTAGGCAGCCTCTGTTGCCTGCAAGTCTATACAAATAAGAAAGGAGTCTGCAGACAAATGATGGATGGATAGTGTTGTGTCAGCACCTCCCCCCACCACCACACCTCACACACACACACACACACACACACACACACACACACGCACACACACATATACACACACTACACTTCACACGCACACTCTTCTTTATACATGCACATCCACATGCATTCTTAGCCCATGAACCAACACACATACACGACCCCTCCTTGTCTCCATGCAGGTGGGCTGATGTCGCTGCTTTTTGAGGACCTGTTCAAACGCCTGAACACCGACCTTAAAAGGGCAGCAGATCAGACGCTGTCCAAAGCCAACAGAGCCAGCCAGGTATTCATTACATCACGTTATGTACGATTATTGTGTTCATCATGTTTCGGGTGATTTTGGGGCGAATCAAGCCCATTTGGGATCAACGATCGGCACTCCCATCAACGATCGGCACTCCCAAATTTGCTGAAATACGGTATCGTATCATACTTACCGGCTTAGACGTCTTACAAGTCTGTGTGACCCACTGAGTTAGACGTCTTAAAAGCCCGTATGCGGACCCTTAGGCCTTAGGCACAAAAGTGAGGCACTTAAGTAACACTTGGTGTGTGTGTTATCTTATGGGACCGTGTCCCAAGGCCTTTGAGTTCTATTTTGTTTGCAACGTGATGTGCAGTTAATTACTCACGAGGAAATGAATGAGCAAGAGTGATATGAGTGACATCATTTTGCTGCACTCCAAGAACTGGAGTTTTTGTGTGTTACACACTGAACTCACCAGCTTTGTGCGTTTGTAGGCCATGTGCATGTTAAATCACTTGCAGCCATGTTAATCATTGTGCAAGACTACATATATAGGGTTGGCCAGGACCATATATGTGCGGTGTATATACGGTGTGTTTGGCAGGGAAATCACCAAATATACGGTCATATACGGTGCATATGTACGGTTCTGGTCAACTCCATACATATATGACGCAGTGAACGGCGGGGCTTATCATCAATTATTTAACGGTTGGTTAAGAGAAGGCAGGGCAAGGCACTATATTGGCTGCCTGATTGAGAGAAGGCAAGGCAATATATTGGCTGCCTGATTGAAGGATCTAATCTTCTATGTAAAATGCCTCGTGGCAGCTCTCTTGTATAGTAGCACCTGCTGCCTTGTGCAGTCTGGTGATATGCAGTGGGCACGCGCGCTCACACGTTGACTCTTGTATGCATACACACATACGCACACACTTGCACACACACACACGCACACGCACACGAACAACGGACAAACACGCACATGCACAGTTTGACGTGGCCAAGTGCATCCGCACCGACACTATCACGTACGGGCTAGAGAACTCTCTCAGCTCCGGCAACTGGACCATTAAGCGTTTCCGCATGGAGCGCAAGGGCGTCACACAGGTGCGTGTGTATGTGTGTGTGTTTGTGTGTGTGTGTGTGTTTGTGTGTGTGTGTGTGTGTGTTTGTGTGTGTGAGTGTGTGTGTGAGTGTGTGTGTGTGTGTGTGTGTGTCGGAGATACAATTTGAGGTACAAGGGCGTCACACAGGTGCGTGTACTTGCTTGCGTGTGTGTAGGGAATGCCTCACTCGGTTTTATTACATGTTTCCACGCCTTTTAGCGTCTCCGCATGGAGTGCAAGGGCGTCACACAGATACATATACTTGCTTGTGTGTGTGTGTGTTTGTGTGTGTGAGGGGGGGGATACCTGACTCAGGCTCATTAGGTTGTCCCACTGCATTGAGGGTTTTCGCATGGAGCGTGTGTGTTTGTGTGTTTGAGTGTGTGAGTGGGGAATGCCTCACTCGGTTTTATTACATTTTCCCACTCCTTTTAGCGTCTACGCATGGAACGCAAGGTTGTCACACAAATGCATATGCTTGCTTATGTAGGGGGGGAAATTGCTTCACTCAGGTTTAGTAGGTTGTCCCACTAAGGTGTGTGCATGCCTGAGCGTCTGCACGCACTGCCATCGCTACCCATACCCATACACATGTGTTCTATAGTTCTTCTCCTAGCTTGCCACCTAATGGAGCTCACAAACATATTTTTGCAGGTCCTGTCCCGTCTGTCCTTCATTGCCGCAATGGGAATGATGACTCGCATGACCAGCCAGTTTGAAAAGACTCGCAAGGTGGGAGAGGCCATATCCCATATGTGCTGCACGTGCAAGTGTGCTTGTATGTTCGTGTGCGTGTATGTGCGTGTATGTGCGTGTAAGTTTATGTGTGTTTGTGTGTATGTGTATATGAGTATGCGTGTGTGTGGGTGCGTTCGTTCGTATGCGCGATTGATGCTTTGCCAATCACTCTTACCAAGATGTGAAGACCAGCCTATTGAAAAGGCTTGTAGAGTTAAGAAACGTGTGAGATTAAGGATAGGTTTTGAACGACTCTCAAGTTAGGAGTGTGAGCACAATGCAAAAGAGCACGATTGCAAGGTAGAGGGGGTTTATTCCTTGCCTGATGCATGAAAACTTTGATCTGATCTAGATCTAAAGCCTAGACACATCTTACATGTGCTCACAGCATATAATTGGAGAGATTTGCAAGATGCAGCTCTGAAGTTGTGTAGAGTGCCTTGTTGTATGATCTGGGCGGGAAACGAGCATAAGCATTTGCGTACACTATTTGGGTGACAAATAATGCGCACTTTCTAGCATTGGACGAGATATGCTCATATTGTCTACTACCATCAGCAATTCTGGTGTGCCTGGCCAGAAAAGGAGCATAAACACATTATTCTTAGAGTGTGCGTCATGCACGATTTTGTGTACAAAGCTGTGGGTTGGTTAGCTGTCCTGCAACACGAGGGTACTCACATCGCATCCTGCCTGGAATGTGTGAGCTGGTTTGTTCTGTGGCCACGATTGCATGCAAGCCAGTGAGATTTCATGAAGTGAGATTGCATGCAAGTCAGTAAGATTGCATGCAAGCCAGTGAGATTGCATGAAGTGAGATTGCATGCAAGTCAATAAGATTGCATGCAAGTCAGTGAGATTGCATGTAATGACGATTGCATGTAATGACGATTGCATGCAGGTCAGTGGCCTGTGCGTGTTTCATCTGGTCATGACCAGCACCCACACAGGCTGCACGGGTTGCTTTCTCATTTCCATGATCATCCCTGCTGCTATCTAATTACTGAGATCATGATGCTGCGCAGGTCAGTGGCCCGCGTGCATTGCATCCCAGCCAGTGGGGCATGCTGTGCCCTGCTGATACCCCGGAGGGAGAGAGCTGCGGGCTGGTGAAAAACTTGGCCCTCATGACACACGTCACCACAGGTGGGTGGTGGGTGGGGGAAG
>Ga0307947_1003997_pt1 | contig 11739 bp, 14 predicted proteins | sample OrgLakmetagen232_FD_201840 | JGI IMG/M metagenome (GOLD analysis project Ga0307947, IMG submission 201840) | Saline water microbial communities from Organic Lake, Antarctica - #232 | ecosystem: Environmental > Aquatic > Non-marine Saline and Alkaline > Saline | place: Antarctica: Organic Lake...
TGCATCCCTTCAGCTCTGCATTCACGTCCTCCAATTGCATTCTTCATTGCCTCAGACCTGTTTGCAAGATGCGCCTCTGCTGCATCCCTTCAGCTCTGCTTTCACGTCCTCCAATTGCATTCTTCATTACCTCAGACCTGTTTGCAAGATGCGCTTCTGCTGCATCCCTTCAACTCTGCATTCACGTCCTCCAATTGCATTCTTCATTACCTCAGACCTGTGTGCAAGCTTCAACTGTGCATTCACGTCCTCCAATCGCATTCTTCATTACCTCAGACCTGTTTGCAAGACGCGCCTCTGCTGCATTGCTTCAGCTCTGCATTCACATCCTGCGGTTGCAATCATCATTACCTCAGACCTGTTTGCATGATGCGCTTCTGCTTCATCCCTTTAACTCGCATGACAAGGCACGCACAGCGCACACATCACACGCATGCTGCATACGCACATGAATACTCGGCCCACACACATGCTGCACACCACATTGTACACACACACGCACAGCACACACATCACACGCATGCTGCATACGCACATGAATACTCGGCCTACACACATGCTGCACACCACATTGTACACACACACGCACAGCACACACAGCACACGCATGCTGCATACGCGCATGAATACTCATGTACGCTGCTATTGCACAGATGGCAGAGATTTGACGTGAGTGGGCTATGGCCCTACACACATGCTGCACACCACATGGTACACACTCACACACACACTCTCACACACACAAAAAAACGTATACACCACTTACATACACACACGCTGCCACTGCACAGATGAAAGAGATCCGACGTGAGTGGGCTATGGCCCTACACACATGCTGCACACCACATGGTACACACTCACACACACACTCACACACACACAGAAACAACGTATACACACTTACACACACACACGCTGCCACTGCACAGATGGAAGAGATCCGACGTGAGTGGGCTATGGCCCTACACACATGCTGCACACCACATTTTACACACACACACACACACACACACACACACACACACACACACACACACACACACACACACACACACACACACACACACACACCAAAAACGTAAACACACTTATAAACACACGTTGCCACTGCACAGATGGAAGAGATCCGACGTGAGTGGGCTATGGCCCTACAGGAGAACCAGACGCTGCAGAAAGCTCTGGAAGAGAAGTAAGTCAAAGAGCATGTAAATAAAAGTGTGTGTGTGTATGTGTGTTGACCACCACACATACATCTTCAAAGGTGCAGTGGCTTGAGATAACGGCATTAATCTGCAAGCAATGCCCCACTCACACACACGCTCACACATACATAGGGTTGGCCAGAACCATATATATGGTGTATGTACGGTGTATGTACGGTGTAAGTCCGGTGTATAATTATGGTCTTGGCAGGGGAATCACCAAATATACAATCATATACCGTGTATATACCGTCCGTTTACGATCACTTCGGAGATCAAATAATTATTTGGCCAGAAAACAATATTTTCATTAATTCTTGGAGGCCTCTTCGAACTGACGTCGAAGTGATAAATTAATTATTTATAGGGTTCTGGCCAACCCTACACATACACACACGCACACTCACTCACACACACTCCCTAGGGCGATTGCTGCTGGTGCTATGGCTGCGGATAAGGGCAAGCTCACGGAGCGCCTTGTAGAGATGGAGGCCATGCTTACGCAACGTGCTGCCCAGCCAACTGGTGTGTGTGTATATGTGTGTGTGTGTACAAGTGTACGGGTGTTTGTGTGTAATTGTGTGTGCGTGTGTGTATGAGTGTGTGTGTGTGTATGAGTGTGTGTGTGTACAAGTGTACGGGTGTTTGTGTATAATTGTGTGTGCGTGTGTGTATGAGTGTGTGTGTGTGTGAAGTGCAGGACACTGTGCGCAACGTTTTATTTAACCGCCACAATGCGCAACAGTTTCTTAAACAACCTATGGAAATATTGAGATGCTTATTTCCCAGCACCATTGTTGCTCAGTCGTAAAAGTATCACTCCAATGTTAATCACTCATGTCCTTTCCACTGCCTGTGTAGTTTCCTATTTCTAGGGTTGGCCAGAACCATATATACACGGTGTGTATACGGTTTTTTCGGCAGGAAAATCACCAAATATACGGTCATATACGGTGTATATATACGGTTCTGGCCAACCCTACACATGTGCATACTACTCTCCCTTGTACCCCTTTTCCACCCTCTTCCTCAAAAACTGGCATATGCAGGCATCTTTACAACAGGTTCGCCCAAAGTTCATACATGTCTATTGTACACTTGGAGGTTACCCTGCGAGGGAATTGTGTGTATGTGTGTGTGTCTGTATGGGTGTCCTGGTGCTTCTGACCAAACCTGGTTTCTATGAACAATGCCACTGCCTTTACTTTTTTACTCCTTATTTAACAAGGTCAAAGCCTTTTCCTTACCACTCAATAACCACACAGCCCTGCCCCCCCCACGTCCGAGCAATAACCAGCCTCCACACGACCTCCCCTCCGCCCTTGTTTTACTGGAGCGACGCAGCGTACAGAACGAGAGCTTGAGAGAGCAGAAGAGGTGTGCGTGTGTGTGTGTGCAAATATGTGCAACATTGCTTACTGGAACAACGCAGCATACAGATACCTGAGGGAGCAGGCGCAGAGCTGTAGAAGCTCAGGTGTGTGCTTGTTTAGGAATACAGGTGCATGTACGTGGAATGATTGCGTTTCTGCATGTGCTCTCAAGTGTCTGCATTCCGTTCACATGTCTGCATTCAGTTCACATGTCTGCATGTGTGCTCAAACGTCTGCATTCCGCTCACATGTCTGCATGTGCTCTCAAGTGTCTGCATTCCGTTCACATGTCTGCATATGCTCCTGCATTCCGTTCACATGTCTGCATGTGCTCAAGCGTCTGCATTCCGTTCACATGTCTGCATGTGCTCTCAAATGTCTGCATGTGTGCTCAAGCGTCTGCATTCCGTTCACATGTCTGCATGTGCTCTCAAATGTCTGCATGTGTGCTCAAGCGTTTGCATGTGCTCTCAAGTGTCTGCATGTGTGCTCAAGCGTTTGCATTCCGCTCACATGTCTGCATGTGCTCTCAAGTGTCTGCATTGTGATCACATGTCTGCATGTGCTCCTGCATTCCGTTCACATGTCTGCATGTGCTCAAGTGTCTGCATTGTCTGCATTGTGATCATACGTCTGCATGCTCCCCTCTCTAGAAGAAAAAACGTCAACAGTTCCTCACAGGGAGCAGGAATGATTGGTTTATGTCACACACGAGTCCGTACAGAGGTTTGTGTGCATATGGACACGTGTCTGTGCCCTTGCTTGATCACAAATCAAACGTATAACTGACCTGATCATAAATTGAATGTATAATTAATATTTGACCTATGCTCCACTGCCAATGAAACCACTTTGCAGGAAAATTGAAGATGAGCTTGAGCATGCACTGGCAGAGCTGCAGATACTCAGGGACCAGGTGTGTGTGAGTGTGTGTGTGAGTGTATGTGTGTGTGTGAGCATGTGTGTGTGTGAGCATGTGTGTGTGCGTGTGCGTTTCAGTCAACGTTATGCAGATGTATTGACCAAGCTGCAGGTTCCGTGTCACCTGACATTACTGGACTAGTGGATTAATGGACTAGACTACAGGTTCCGTGTCACCTGACATTACTGGACAAGTGGATTAATGGACAAGACTACAGGTTTCGTGTCACCTGAAATTACTGGACTAGTGGAATACTGGACTAGTGGAATACTGGACTAGAGAATTAATGGACTAGTGGATTAATGGACTAGACTACAGGTTTCGTGTCACCTGAAATTACTAGACAAGAAGGGGACTGGGCAAATGGATTCCTGTATCGGGATCTGTACAACACAGTATATTGGATATGGTATGCAGTATTGTATCCATATGTATGGTCGTACACAGTGTGCACATAAGAATGAAACCTACACATAATTGTGTTGCACTTTTTTGCAAGGCAACCCAACAAGCAGTACAGGTCTGTGTGACCTATAGGACAAAGGTGTATTGTATGAAAACACACACACACACACACACACACACACAAACACAAACATGGAAGAGCTTCTTGTTTGGGTGAGAATTCAAATGAATATGAGGAAAACCTGCATGCCGCTGCTGAAGTTAACAACACGCTTTGAGACATCTTGACAACCCCCCCCACCCACGTCTCCCTACATTACCCTCTCCCTCTCCCCCCCCCCCCCTCTCTCTCTCTCTCCCCCTCTCTCTCTCTCTCTCTCTCTCTCCCTCTCTCTCTCTCTCTCCCTCTCTCTCTCTGCATGTGCGTGTGCGTGTAGTTCCTGGCACTGGCTGTGGCTTTTTAAGAAGAGAGCAGTGTTTGGGTGCTTGGCACACACAGGCACAGTTGAACTCCGCTCTGAACCAGCTTGTAGCTGAGCAGGACGCTGAGCGGGTTGCACAGTCTAAGGCCCAGGCAGCAGCAGAGCTTGCTGAGCAGGTAGGGCCATTGCTAGGGTGCGACAATGGTTTTGTTTGGGTTAAAAAGGACCATCAAATCTAGGATGGAGTTGAGAGGATGTGAAGCTCAGTTTCCAGACAGGTAGCTTACTACCTTGGATCTTGGGAATGTACTCATTAAAGCCATTTTGATGGGTGTGTGTGTATGTGTGTGTGAGTAAAGAGAGGGTGGGAGAGAGAGAGAGAGAGAGAGAGAGAGAGAGAGAGAGAGAGAGAGAGAGAGAGAAAAGACAGGCTGAGGTGAAAGCTCAGTAGCAGGGTGTGTAATATAAGATAAAACAAAACAGGAATGGGTGAGGGAGATGCACGCTCTCCAACAAATTACATGTTGCACAATAGTATTGAGCGACTTCAGAGATATAATCGATGAAGCTTACGCATGCAACACACATGCACCCAATCACAGCGTGCACTCGCACACACACACACACACATACACACTTAAACACACACACACTGCATGTAAACAAACAATTTGGTTATGTTTATGTCAGTGCATGACCCTTAAAGTTTATATCAGTGCATGACCCTTCACGTGCAGATCCAGGTGCCAGAGCTGCAGCAGGGCATCTGAAATTCAAATGTCTGTACATGCATGAATACTCACACAACCAGGATGAGTGCGCACTCACGTAAAAGTCTCCACTTACTTGCCTGCTCATAGATCCAGGTGCCAGAGCTGCAGCAGGGAAACAAGAGGCAGGCCAAGCCAGGTAATTAGACGGTCCTTAACTGTGAAGCGGAAAAACAGAGAGGAATAATTCGTTGGTCCACCGCACAATGTGTGTCCAGAGCACCACTCCTTAAAAGCTTGCCCGTTCCAGGAACACGTGCCAGATCAGCCGCAGCTCAAATCCTGCTTCACGCTGATATTAGGCAATTCCAGATCATTAACAGCTTCAACACCCAATCAGCAGTAGTGTATAGCACAGAAAAACGTAGCGTCCGACAACTTAAATCTGCTGTTTCCGATCAATTGTCTTTCAGAAACTTTCGTGCCGTATTTAACCGTCCCAGGTCGCACACTGACTCAATTCACGAGTGGCTTGTGAGGCAAGCTAGGTGTGCATACAAAACCGTCTAGTTATGGCGACCGTGCCTTACCTTCACCCCTTTGGGTGCAAAATAGGAGTATCGTCTCACACAAGAGTCTGAGGCCAGCGTACCTATGCGTGTGTCTTCGTAGCAGAGGGTATAGCAAGTGCTAGCAAGCCAAGTGAGAAAAGCACAAGTCATACACACGGGCTTTTCCAGCCAGCCCCCTGTGCCACGTGACGTTGAGCCTTCAGTCCGTAAATCATTGGGCCATTTTTTAACGTAACTTTAAACTGTACACTCATTTCAAGTGCATCTTATGTGTGTGTGGGTGGGTCTGTAGCTCTCGTCTAGTGCGTCCGTAGATCACGCTTGTGCTGCTCCACCAGTGCTGAATGCAAGATGCATGGACTCTGAGCTTGGTGTAATTTTCAGCAACTACGGTTACCCTCTATACCCAAGTTTTTCAGCAACTACGATCACCCTCTGTACCCAAGTTTTTCAGCAACTACGGTTACCCTCTGTAACCCATTTGGTTCGCCCCAGCTGCAACAAGCTTTGATTCAACAATGATCACAACAGCAACAATAACAACAACAACAACAACAACAACAACAACAACAACAACAACAACAACGACTGACAACAACGACAGCAATTTGCTGTTCTGAAAGCATCCATTTCGTACTGATCCACCTGCAATACTCTGACAACAATGAATACAGGAGGAGGCAAGAGGTTCCTGCGCTTTGCCCTGCGCTCGATGGCACGCCTAGGGGTGTACTCTGCAGTGGCGGTGGCCACAGTCGCAGGCACACACTCTCAGCAGGTGTGAGCAGTGCTACGGTGCGCTGATCTGTGATGTGGCTGGAGTGATGGGGTATTCTCTGCAGTGGCGGTGGCCACAGATGCAGGCACACACTCTCAGCAGGTGTGAGCAGTGTTACGGTGCGCTGATCTGTGATGTGGCCGGAGTGATTGGGTGTACTCTGCACTGGCGGTGGCCACAGATGCAGGCACACGCTCACAGCAGGTATGTGGGGATGACCAGAGCCATACGGGTTGTACAAAAAACTTACATGTATGTACGACACGTGTCTTAGTGCTCATGCAGAGATCCAAATGCAGAGGTCCCATACACAAATCTGTCCTACCCCTATTGTTCAGGGGCGCTGACGCTAAATTCCCTTCCATGTGTTGCGATAAAGGTCTTGGAAGGGAGCGACATGTGACATTTGTAGGGTTGGCCAGAACCGTATATACACACCTTATATGACCGTATGTATGGTGATTTCCCTGCCAAAAATACCGTACATACACCGTATATACCTATGAATGTATGGTTCTGACCAACCCTAGACATGTGAAATGTGTAGGGTTGGCCAGAATAATGTATATATAAATGTGGTGTACATATACTGTTTTTGGCAGGAATTTCATTAAATATACGGTCATACACGTCGCATACCTATTCACGGTTCCAGCCAACCTTAGACATGAAACGTGTGGTGCATTTTTCGACTCAATAAGTCCTCATTCGTCAGATCCTGTGTATATACTAAACCCTAAACCCTAAACCCTAAACCCTAAACCCTAAACCCTAAACCCTAAACCCTAACCCTAAACCTCAATAATTCCTCATTTGTCGGATCCTGTGTATATACTCGCACAAAATGTAAGGAGCATTTCTTTACAGCTTCATGTTTGCTTTGTTGAAGCCCTGGTGGTCCCTGCGTCTACGTCCGTTTGCTATGAGTTGTGACGGAGGTCACAAACAAAATGACAGCATGATAGGCACGAGTGCGCAAACACACGCACACACACACACACACACACACACACACACACACACACCTGGTTGCAGGCAAGGGGACTTGTGGACAGACTGGCAGCCCAGGGATGCAGGTGTGTTTCCGCTGTGCCTAAAGCGGTCTAGACACGCATGTGTGTGTGTGCGCGTGTGTTCTTGTGCTCGTGTGCGTGCGTGTGTGCGTGCGTGCTTACGTGCGTGTGTGTACATAAGGCTTGTTGCTAGCAGGTGTGCCATGAAGTAGTTAGAGAGATGTTTGCGACACCTGTTGCCGGTAGCTTGATCCTACAATTGCTACAATATGGGCTTAGAGGGTGAAAGCGAGCATGGCCACTGCACTGGAGCATGGCCACTGCACTGGAGCATGGCCACTGCCTGCACACAAGCATGGCTACTGCACACGAGCATGGCCACTGCACACAAGTATGGCTACTGCACACGAGCATGGCCACTGCACAGGAGCATGGCCACTGCACACGAGCATGGCCACTGCACACGAGCATGGCCACTGCCTGCACACAAGCATGGCCACTGCACACGAGCATGGCCACTGCACACGAGCATGGCCACTGCGCACGAGCATGGCCACTGCACACGAGCATGGCCACTGCACACGAGTATGGCCACTGCACACGAGCGTGGCCACTGCACAGGAGCATGGCCACTGCACACGAGCACGGCCACTGCACACGAGTATGGCCACTGCACACGAGCATGGCCATTGCACACGAGCATGGCCACCGCACACGAGCATGGCCACTTAGAGCGGATGTGCACGCCGGTAATGATTATGCGTTGCGATGGGCCGCAAGGAAGGGACACATCCATATCGTCGAAATGCTATGTGATCGTTTCGGAGCGGACGTGCACGCTGAGAACGATTATGCGTTGCAATGGGCCGCGAGCGTGGCCACTGCACACGATTATGGCCACTGCATGCACAAGTCCAAACACCTTGGCTCTCTTTCCGGGTTTGCAATCCCCAGATCTCAGAATAATGCGGTGGACAATTTCAGAAAGCGGCTGTGTATGTAAGCATCATCTTGAAGCCAAGACTTGCGTATTGATCTATTTGCTTTCTGCATATAGTTAGAAGCATACCTACATACATAGGTATACACAGGCCTTCAGTTCAGGAGTAGTACTGTGTGCGTGTGTGTGTACAAGTGTGCTGCATCGGGTGACCTGAGCTCTTCTTCCTCGTGTTTTACAGTCAGATCCAAACTTTGACTCAAAAACAGATGTTCTGGAATCTGTTCTGGAAGAAACGGTAGAAAAGTTCTGGAAGAAAAGTTCTGGAAGAAAAGGAACGCATTATGTTATTATGTTGTGCGCAGTGAGTACCTGTTTGTGGCTTAAACAACACACACGTAAACAACACACACACCAAAGGAGCCTGTGCATTCAGACCAGTAGTGAGTACTTATTTGTGGCCAAAGCAACACACGTAAACAACACACACACACACACACACACACGCACACACACACACACACACCACAGGAGCCTGCACATTCAGACCAGCACGAGCAGAGGAGATGCTGCAGCCGAATTTGAGGGCGAGGCTGAAGATGCGATGCAGCAGCTTCGGCAGCAGGACGGTGCTGTTGTGCTAAGCAACAGTGGCGGCAGCAGCAGTGCAATCACCGAGCAGCAGCAGCAGCAGCAAAAGGGGAAGGGGCCTCAATTCAGTGAAGATTCCCCTAGGAGGCGCCTGAGCAGATACTATTGAGTGCGTGTGTGTATTGGCGTGCGCGTGCAAAGCTTGACTACGCTCGGCTCCGCTTTACTTTTTAGTGCTGCTGGGCACTGACGATGAGTAGAGGAAAACTTCATGTGTGACGTCCTGTTCAGCTTTCAGGTATCTCAACTTGGCATTTGCGTGAATGGGCATGCAAGAGCACCCAGGTTTTTGGGTGTTGGCGGTCATCACAGCCGTGTAGGTGTGGATGTATGTTTGTGAGTACGTGTAGTACGTGTGGTTTGTGGTTTGCGCGCCTGTGAGCATACGTGCATGCCTGCAAGCCAGGTGCCGGACTGAGGAATGTGACCAAGGAGCAATTGGACTTGCAGCGAAACCGTAGTCATTATCGCCCGCTTTGCCTCGTGCTAGGTCCTTGCATGTACGAGTGTTTGCCATGTGCACTAAATCTAGTGTGACCGAATTCCACTCTCGTTGTATCAACGCTAACGTCCCTTGCATGTGCCAATCTTCTCAGGGGGTTTAGGGGTTAGGGGTTAGGGTTAGGGTTTAGGGTTAACCCTTGTACGTGCCAATCTTCTTATATTTGACGGGACCAGGTTCCATGGCCCTGCCTGCTGTGCTTTATTACCTCTTTTTGTATACACTTACTGGTGAGTTGTAGAGCTCCTTCGAGCTTTGAAGCTGATTCTGGACCTGGTAGTTCATAAGGGGGAAATGTCAACACACTGTTTTGGCCATCGCTGGAAAGGTGTCCTTTTGCGGGTTTGAGACAACCATTTCGTAAGACACAACCGCAACGATGTCTTGAAATATCAATTTGGTTTCCTTGGATGAGGGAGTCTTAGATAATTGCAGGCGAGACAATGAGCAGCAGCAGGGTTACATGGTTGTAGCATGGATGTAGATTTCAAGAGTAGTATTCTGTGGCTGTCTGCTGATGATGGTTTACCAGCGTTTCAGGCATGTCAGCTAGCCGTTACATTTTGTTACTTTTCTAGCTCTTAATCATTGCTTGTGTAGTAAGTTGCCGGATGTTTGGTTTTAAGTTCAATGGTTTCAAACTGGGCAGCCTTCAGCCAGGTCGTTTGAATGATTAGCTGCTGCCAGGTCTTGCTTGGCCGGCAAATACTTATTAGCCAAAAAGGAAAAGAAAAGAATGCAGTGCAATCGCTTCTGGCATGGATTAGGAAAGGATGTTGATTTGTGTCCTCACGCACTTAACTTAAATTAAACGAACCGGTAAGCAAGAACCATGCCCCAAACGAAACCCAACAAACACGCATCAAACTAGTTTGCCAATAATGCAAGAAAAATTGCCCTTGATAAGGTTTACAAGGCTTACAACAAAAGTCCTTCAGTCAAGAAGTGCGACTGCTAGCCTGCTCATAAAACGCAGTTAGTTCAGGAGGAAAAAATAAAGCTTGTTATTGTTCTGGCTTAAGAAAATAGACACATCGTGGGCTCGCTCCTGTTGGGGGAAACAGAGGTGCATCTTTCCTGCGGAGAGAACTCATTTGGGGATTGGCACAGTGGAAAAGAACATGCTGCTCATCTTGGACATCAGCAGTAGCAAACAGGTCACAGGTGGGAAGATTTATTTGATTCCATGTTGCTGTTTCAAAACGTAAGTTGTGAGCACGAAGTCTGAAACAAGCTGTACTACGGCTGACATCACGAGGCAGGTTGAGAAACATGTATTTATTAGTAAGGCGAATGAGTGACCAGAGCCCTTGTTGTAGGAAGAGCACACCATTGGTGATGAGTAGTAGAGCGTTTGCTGTTGTGTTCTCTCGGGTGAGTTTCAAAATAAGGTGTCCAGTACTCCAAGTGTCTCTCCCTGAGGGTATGACAAAACGGCTGAGATCAATGGGTTTACAGTTTTGCAGCTTCTGTTTGAAGATATACGATTGTGTCAGATCATCCTTGGCGAAATAAAGATGGGCTGACCAGAAATCATTGGATCGTGTACTCAGCTGCATGTCAGCATGTAAGGCCTTTTTCATCACGAAGCTGTTGGATTTAATCAAAGAATTTTACAGCCGCATTGCCGCGCAAAACCGATTGAACTGTACGGGTTCCAATCCACACTCTCGCATGACCACACACCATGAAGACGTGGTGTCTCTGACCCCCAACATCCTTTTCAACACTGCCAACAGCCATTTCTGAAGGGGACTGTCCATCTCGCTCTTTGCCTTGTGGTTGTAAGTAAGGAGTGGCGGCCCAAATCTGACTCACATACATGCCAGCAGGAATAGCCTATGTCTTGAGAAGCTATATGTACGCTTGTAGCCTGTTAGCAAGGTTATGTTTCTGAACTAACTCTGAACGTGTTTGTCGTGAATGGGCGAAGTGCTGCGTCAGCCGCGGTAATCAGATTGATCTATCTGCTCGTCACACACCATGCCCAAATATTTGCCCAACTATTTGAATGAGTCTGTGTAGGGGAGCAGTACACCGTCTAAGTACAGAGGAGGCAGGTTTTCAGAGTTACTTCTGTGTGTTGACAGTGAAAGACTCCATTTCAGCGTAAAGAGAGTTAAAAATAAATAAAAAATAGAGCCACTGTACTCGTTGCAGTGGCTCTCTCAATTTTTGTCGGGTCTGGCGACCTGTGTTGGTTATGCATGGTTATCAGGAGACCAGCCTCGCCGTCTCCTCTTCACGTG
>Ga0307947_1003998_pt1 | contig 11736 bp, 6 predicted proteins | sample OrgLakmetagen232_FD_201840 | JGI IMG/M metagenome (GOLD analysis project Ga0307947, IMG submission 201840) | Saline water microbial communities from Organic Lake, Antarctica - #232 | ecosystem: Environmental > Aquatic > Non-marine Saline and Alkaline > Saline | place: Antarctica: Organic Lake...
CCTTGAGTCCGATATTTCAAAGTTTGTGTTTGATATATGCCCTACACCTACCTTGAAAGCTGAATACACGTACACTTTAAGCTGCATTTCTCAGTCACGTTGTCAGAAAACGTTGCTCAGATATAACACTCACTGGTTCCATTTCAAAAGTTGTTGTCAACAAAACAAGCTTTCTTTCTTGCCAGCTGATCCAATGCACGTTGCTATGTTTCTGTCAAATTCTCTGCGTTTTGCTCTCAGCCGAGGTTTGACCTACTCTACTATCAAGCAGCAAGCACAGCCATCTTTGCCGCGCATAATATGAATGGTTTAGATTATGTGACCAGCCACTCCTTTGTTCAAGCGGTTCGATCCTGCGCACAGAGGTCACTTTCCTCTGGAGGCCATTTCAGAAAAGCTCCCTTGTCCCTTGACCTCTGTATTATAAAACTAGTCTCTTTCCTGTTTCAGCCAAGCCAGTCCACCCTACTCAACCTCCAAATTGCAACGTTTATTATGGGCTGCTTCTCTGGTTTTCTGAGATATGACTGCGCTTGCCAGATTTTTGCAGATGAAGTCAGGTTCTACTCTTCTCACATGAAAAAATTCTTGGCCAAAAGGAAGAACGACCAATTTCGCTCAGGCTCAGTAGTATGTATTGCTCGGAGCAAGTCCCTTTCCTGCCCAGTCTCTCTCCTAAAATCCTTGTTGGTAAAGGCAGGAGCCCTGGGCAAGCACGTTCCCGTTTTTCGCTCCTTCAGGAAGGGTTCTTCTGAAAAGTTTTGCCCCACAAATTAGCCCTGGTCTTACTCCTTTGCTCAAGCTTGCGTTCTGCAAGCTTTGGCTGATTCTACTCACATGTCCTTCGCAGATTATACTGATGGATACGGCCTGCACTCCCTTCACTCTGGGGGTGCTACCCTCGTTGCCAAGGAGGGTGTTCCTGATCATATTTTCAGGCTCATGGAGCCTGGAGGTCTAGGGTTATCAGCCAGGCCATGCACGCGTACATTGAGAGGCCTATTGCCAATAAATTGCTTTCAACCAGGGCCATGCACTACTAAACCACGACTGTAGTCTGCCTTGGTAATAATGACAGAGCCATATGCATCTCACGATGCAAGCGAAATAGAACCGGTACTGATCAACCATATAATTTTAATCCACATGTCATAGCAAATCACTGTCACTGCAAAGCATAAGTCTCAGCACAACAATCGATTGAAGAATTGTTTTAAGCCAGGGTCGAGCAAAGGCTGGGAACTGCACTACAGACTGCAATTCTCCTGATACTCTCTCTTTCTCTGCTGTTTCTCAAATCCGACTTGCTTGACACACTGACATATACTATACCACACACACACTCTAGTCGGCTGCCGCGCCTCTCCTCCCTATCTTCAATAAAGTGACTCCGCCAGCTTATTGCATGAGACCAGCACTACCTCAACTGAAAAGCCAACTAACCAAATCACACGGATCGTCACAGCCAACAATTGGGCGTGACACACAAAGTAAGCCTTATCAGCCGCTGCAACCGCACTCCAAACGAGGCTGTCCTGTCTTTGTTGTTGTACAGGTACACATTGTGTACCCTAACATCCTAGTAAGCTTCTCATCAGGATCCAGTTTCAGGCCCGGCGTAAAAGTCAGGGCTGTTTATTGAATGGGATTGAATCAAGCAGGAGAAGTTGATTGTTAATTTAAATTATTCAACCAAACCAACACACAAGTTGGCCCAAATTGAATCAACCAGGCTTGAAAAAAAAGACGGCTTGAATCAACCATAGATCAACTGCAGTTGAATCAACCGAACCAATAAAATCGGCTTGTAATTAATCAACCAGGCTTAGTTCAACCATCAACTGCAATTGGTTTCAAATTGATTGCCAATTGATTCAACTGGAGATCAATCGCGGTTAATTATTCATCGAGACCCCACAAAGTTGGCCCAAGTTGATTCAACCGCCAAATTTAACCACATTTCTGATTAATTCAAGCAGCAGTCAATAGTCCTGAATTTTCCGACGCCAAGTCTGCAACCCTCCTTATCTTTAATGGTATTTTCGCTTTTCTTTGGTATTTTTTGTGAGGAAATTTTGCAGTACCCGGTATTCAAGTGGCTCCTTTTCCTTTGATACAATTGAGTTCTTCTCTCTGCAGCATGTAGAAGAACTTGAGTTCTTGTAGGTGAGTGATATGTGATGCACTTTTGCACAAAGTGCATGCTCCCCTTTCTGTATCATCTTTCGTTTATCTGTGCGAACTAAGGGGCATTTCAGTTTAGTTTGCTTCGTTGCCCTCAGCCTGTTCGCCTTTGCTTTTTGCTGTTTCTTGCAGAGTTCCTTCTTTTCCCTCTTTCGTTTCCGTTGCCCCTAGTGTCTAGCCCGTTTTTTTATTTTTCTTTGTTTTTGTTCTTTGCGCAAAGCTTGCGCCCGCAGACTGTAGTGCGTGTCTATTAGAGCTCGCCTTTTAGGATGGTCTAAGCGGTTTTCTGTGTTTTCTTTCTGGGTTCCCCTTCAGTTTTTGGTGTTGATGCCCCTTTCCCGCCCTGTAATTCTCCCTGCCTACAACGAGCCGTAATAGAACTGCGGGTAGTAATTTTTCACTGCCTGTGTATCTTTTTCTTTACTACTCCATAAAAGGTTGCTTCCCCCTGCCCTTGGCTCTTAAAAAAGGCGCCCCAGAGATTTAGACCTTTAGCTCACTCTCTTGACTATGGGCTCGTAACGGTGAGAGTAGGGTAAGCTTTATATCTTTGTAGCCTTGGCGAGAGTAGGTCATAGACCGTATGCCCAAGATCCCCTAAGGGGGGACATGTAGGCCTAGGTTTTGCGCTTTGGAGGGGTGTTAGGCCATACAGGGGAGTTGTGTTGGAGCCTGTTTTGGCACACTAGTCATTGCTATGGCTTAGTTTGCTCTTATCCTAGCTGGCTCCTAGTTTCTCCTGTCTTTGTGTCTGGATGCTCTTTTGGTAGTGTAGGTATCCCGACAAGTTTGATCCGTCGACCCTCTGTTTTGCTTCGTCACTCTAGTCTTCCTTGTGCAGCTTCTTTTAGTATCTTTAAATTCAACTTTTTCCACCTCAACGTTTTTTCCCCAAGATCTCCCCCCGTGCCTCCTCTATTTCTTTTTTCTCCCCGTCCAACCAGCCCCTCTTGCTGCCTTTTTTCCTCCTTTCACTTTTCCTTTTTTTCAGCGTGGTAGGGGGTTTGCTATCTTCACTTGATTTATGTAACACCCTCAAAATCAATCAAATTTTTAAAAGGAACTAGACAGATCCTCTCAGAAGAAAACAAGGCCACACAACAATAATGCAATAAATGCTGCATAATTTCGTGCCAGACCTGCGCAATGCTAACAATTGAAAGTTGGCAACATTAATTTAAATGCAAAAAATTATCATATTGAGTCAAGCTAGTTGGCGGAAGGAACCCATCTGCTTCAATGCGTTGACCGGTGTGAGGGTTTGGCTTGATGTCATGTGCTTTGCGTTTTTGCGCAATGCTTGGCCTTGGAAGCTGCAATGGGCCGCACCAATCCAGCTTTAAAAAATGTATGTTGTTTCTTCTCCACGCTGCCTGGAAAATATCAGCATTAGCCTAACCATGGTATCTATCTGCGAACGCTGCAGGCAGCAAGAAGCCCACGTTGCCGGGATGCTAACGGGCGGTCTCAAAAATTTACCAAGTTGTTACCAAGGAACCACCTTATACATCTGCCATGTTGTTGCAACACAACATGGAGTGTGCAGGCCGCGTATCACAGTTTGATCGTGGAAAGCGTGCGAAGTTTTGTCCAGCATCGTATTTCATTATCACATTGCAAATCTTTGTGTCATGACCACAGCACAGGATCTATTGTGTTTGGCTTTTCCCAGGGTTACACAGTACGTGCTACAAGCGCTCATAGCGTAAGCATACGCTACGCTACGCTGCACTGCTACGCTACGGCTACGAGCTACGGAAAATCTGAACAATCTCAAAATAAATCAGCTCTATAAAACATATCAATCATTAATGATGAAGCAAAGGAGCGGTCTTGGCTCTTCTGCACATGTGGCTACTGTGGCAAATGGGTAGCCAGCTGGCAAATGGGTACCCAAAGGCAATACTGCATATTTCCTGCAGACGACAGACCCTTGTAGCGTAGCGTAGCTGTAGCGTGCGTGGTTTTGCCACTCATCGTAGAGCAACCCCAATCAAGAGAAAGGTCTACTCTCTTACAATAAGCAATCGTATCGATACGTACCAAAGCGTATCGATACCTACCAAAGCTTGTTTTTGGTGCTCTCTCGTTTTTGGTGCTCACTGACGGTCGGCAGCAATCATGTATGACCAGCACGGCGTTAAAACTGTAATAGTAAGTCCATGCAATGTATGCATGAACATTGCCTTGGCGTCATGCGCAGAACGCATGCTTAGATTTCTCACAGACAACTCCAAGCTAGCTACCAACGAAACTCCCTTCTTTATTACTACCTTTTTGGTTTAACTCGACATTATTTGCCCCGATTCGTCAAGCTTTTCCCCCGTGTTATTACAAATCGAAAACCGTATCGATTCCTAACATTTTGTCGTGACCTGTCAAGTACTTTTCATCATTTAACGCACGAACAACATTTTCGTCATTTAACGCACGAACAACATTCGATTAATTAATTTATTAGAAATGGCCCAAGATTTAGGTGCGGAGGAAGCAAGAGATGGACTTTTGCGGGTTTTTAGACGCAATGGCGTTCCAAATGATGTTCGTGCCAGTGTAGGAAAGACTTGGTGTTTTACATCAAAGCTCTACCCAGGAAAATCCAGCCCAGACCGGACGTTCCGGCCTCCAAACCACAAAACAGGTAGGTTTTGAAATGATGGCAGGAAATTGCATTTTGCGCACATTGCATCAATCAAACCGGATAATTGCTTTGTGCAGGGTTTCGCACCTTCAAAGCCGCTTTGGCCTATGTTCAGCAGCAGCAGCAACAGCAGCAGCAGCAGCAGCAGCCAGAGGCTGAAGTTGAGGACAAAATTCCCGCTCAGCAACAACAGCAGCAGCCCCAGCAAGCTCCAATGCCCGCTCCATTTTTGAACATCTATACAGAAAATGTTTACCTGCACTTCAACGTGTGAGGTAGGTCATTGGTAACCATTGCCTTGTTGCGGATTTGATCATGATGCAAAATACTGGTCTTGACTTAACGTAATTATCGAAAGTCGAAAGTATAGCAACGACGTTGCAGCAACAGTCGGTGCAAAAGTATGCTGCTTGTTATATGTCACCCGAATGTAAAAGCAGCAGATTTGTTTTGTACCTCGTAGCTCGAGATCTAGCAAGACGGGCAAGTTTTGTTGTCAAGGATATTCAACCAGTAATTCAACCGTTAAATGTCATTTCTCCCCCTCCCTCCAAATGCAGGCAGACATTTGATGGTGTGCTGCGGAATATGCGCGGTATGCAGTTGTATTCTACTTGTGTATCGCCCTTCGTTGCTCCTTAATGCCGTTGTGAGACTGTATGGCTTTTGGTGGCAATGAACTGCGTTTGCTCTGTCACTTCTTGTCCTTTCAGTGTATATAATTTGAGTTATTGGATCTGGGCTGTAATCTGCCTTCCAGGAGACAAGCAGTCACATTTGTTGTCACAAACACCTGCGCATGCCACCCTTTGTAAGTCTTGTTCTTCTAGTGCATTTTGATGTTTGCGTTTTGGATGATTTGTATAACAGCTCATATTTGATATCCTATGCCTGGAAAACGCTGACCTAATTGTTTAGAATTCGTTTCCTGCGTCAAAACAATTTCTCTTCCCTGCTTTTTCGATAATTGTAATGCATTTGTTTTGGCTTGTAATTACACATTTTCCAGAACAACCTTACATTGAACTTAATCTAAATAAATTGTCAAGGGTTAATAGACTTGGCCCTGCAAATTAATATACAGCCCTGCCAATCCATAGCTATGAATCAAAAAGACATAGAAGGAAATAAACGCTGCCAGTACACCTGATCAAATTAAGTACCGTGCAGACACTTCTCCTTGAAAAAGTGCAGAAAAGGCATAAAAATTACATAAGCTGCTAATCCCCTGTTTACTAGGGCAACGCAAAAAACTCCAAATCATTTAACTAAGACAAGCACCATTTTTAGAAGCTTACCCGCTGTCAATTTCGATGCGCAAGCGGCTCTCAGTAAGGATAGCGGAGCGAGCTGCACACAGGAATGCAGTCAACTCAACCTCTTGTGATGTTGGAGTCATCACGTGCTCCTGCTTAGCCTTCCTATTACGCTGACAAATGCTATCACAACTACACAAACACTGCTAGACAGGCCGCGCCTTTGTTTCCTCAGAGCTAGGGGAGCCTACTCAGACATGCTGTCTCAGCACATACAATTACACTGGACGAGGGTCTTCGGTAAATCTTCTTGTCCACTATCAAGTCCAAAAGCTGGCAATAACAACAACTAGCTCCTGTAAAATCACGGAATTGCCAACCGACCAGAATACGCTGAACCAAACATATGCCTCTGTCAAACTTAAGGCGCGACGACGCGAATTCACTGCATAACCTTGAAGGAAAGGGTAAGCTCGCTCATTTATGAGGTTAGCCTCCCAGTGGTTTATGAGATCCTGAATTTGATCAAAACGCAATCCCCTCAAAGATCTACTTTTTATAGTTTAGATTATGTTCGGACCTATTCTTTAAGAGTGCGAGAAAAGCGCACAACTAGCAGTTCAACGTGCATAAAAGGATATGTAAGGCAGTAGTCAAAATAATAAGGTGCTATATGTTTTTATGTTATTTTGGATCTTGAAGATGGGCGCTAGGCAATAAGTACAAACTCCTTTACTAATTATAGGCATCCCCCTACGCAAAGTGCACCAAGCTGTACTGCTATGCAGGAAACAGTTTATAAAAAAGACAAACACATTTCATCGACAGTGAAAAAGGGGGACCTGGTTGTGAGTTTCCTGTTAAACGGCTGACTTGAAATAAGAAAGGTGCAGGCTGGAGTGGCTGATGAGCAACATGCCAGATTCCCACTAATGCACGCAGGTTTTTGACAGGATGAAACTGCAGGCTTGGGAGTTATAACGTTTAAACATGCTATGTTAAGAGCAAATGAGCAGCCATGATGAAAAACAATCTGCTACTATTTACTCTTAATGTAATATTCAAAAGTATAGCAGCCAGACGGTGCAAAAGTATGCTGCTTGCTTTATGTCACCCGAATGTAAAAGCAACAGATTTGTTTTGTACCTCGTAGCTTAGATCTAGTGAGATGGGCAAGATGGGCAAGTCTTTTGCCAAGTCAGTGTATATATTTTGATTGTTTTTGGATCTGCCTTCAAGAAGAATAATGAACACTCATTTGTTGTCACAATTACCTGCAACATGCTTTTTCGATATATTTTCACCTCGTTGTAGTGCATTCGATTTGGCTTGTAATATCTCATTTTTTAGAACAGCCTTACATTGATATCGACCCAGATAATTTTCAAGGTGTCTTAACAGACTTAGCAAATGGCCCTGCAAATCCGTTTCTTCCATTTTTAAGGAAGTGTCCAAGCAGACTTAGCGTCAGCATGTGAACCGCTTAGCTTAGTAAGGACCTTGTCAGGAATTCTTTACTACTGAAGGGCGTACAACGCCTTGCTCCTTGCTGGATCATCGTCGCACGGACTACTTACTTCTAATTGTGCTTTTAGCAGGCCAGCGTGCCCTTCTAGATCGCGTTTTGAATCCTCTGGCCTGCAACGTTGTGCCTTTTAATAAATATTTTAAATGTTTGTGTACGGCAGGTGCCATCTACCTTTTGGCAGATGAGTAAAATATTGCGCCTCTTGCAACAAACTCGCTCTTTTCTCATACTTGTCAGAGAACCATCTCCTTGGTGCGTTGCTCGAGCCGTCGCTTCCTTCTCGCGTGGAGAGGGAGGAGACGTTAAACACACCTTTATGGCTTATACTGCAAAAAAAGTAAAAGTAAAAGTCTATGCTGGAAGTCACCAGCGTGCATTAAGGAAAGGCTCTCAACTAGTTCTCGCATTAGCCAGAGCCCCACCGAAAGGGCAATCCATGCTTGAGCTGGTACAATGATTCGTCGTGACATATCGCAGTTTTATCGTGGAAAGCGTGCAAAAATTTGTCCAGGTCGTATTTTATGATCACTGCCACGCCCAATTGTTGGCAGTGACAATTCGTGTGATTTGGTTAGTTGATTTTTCAGTTGATGTTATTATGCCTAGTCTCGTTCAATAAGCTGGAGAGGCCAATTAATGAAGATAGCACTTGGTTTTGATATTGCAGTAAACTACTCAATGCTCAGCCAGTTGGTTGAGTAAACTTCCCAGCCCTGGGGAGGAGAGGCGCGGCAGCCGACTAGAGTGTGTGTGGTATAGCATCTGTCAGTGTGTCAAGCAAGTTGGATTTGAGGAACAGCAGAGAAAGAGGGAGTCAGGAGAATTGCAGTCTGAAGTACAGTTCCCAGCCTTTGCTCGAGAGAGACTCAACCCTGGCTTTAAACAATTCTTCAATAAACCATTTAGACTTCAAACAACTGGTGTTGTGTTGAATCTTATACTTTGCAGTGACAGTGATTTGCTACGACATGCTGCCTGCGCGGTATTTCTAGTAAACTTAGTGTGTAGGGGGTTGAATAGGTGGGTCCTGACTACTTACAAATGAAAAAAGCAGGTTTGTTTTATGGTGGTTTAAGATCTACAGCCTGAATGTTCTGAGCTTTAAACAGGGAACCCCTATGAATGGATAAATTAAAGAAAGCAAAGTGCAAATAAATAGAGCAGCAAGTGCATAGCCCTAAATAAGAACTGACATTGTCCAAGCCCTGAACCGCAGGATTTTTAAAAGCTAGATGACAATCTCTTTGGGTTGCGGCTTGCGTAGGTGACGCATTGTTGAGCCCGGGTCGGTGGGTTTGAAAGGCGTGAAGACACCGTAAGGTTTGGGGATGCCGATCTCTTCAGGGATGTATGCGTTGGGCCGGGGCTCAGCAGTGCTGGACACCTGTGTATAGAGAAAAGAACGCAGACAGCGTAAACACAACCGGCATGGATTAGGAAACCTGTGTGTAGAGAAGGGCGAGAGCAAGAATGGTTGAGCATGTGTGGACTTAATCAAAAGATGGTTGTTGTGTCAGGCCAAGGCTCGGCAGTTTTGATGTAAAAGAAAGGGGTATCAGGTTTGAATTGGAGCGATAAGTAATGAGGAGCGATAAAAATTGAGGAGGACAGAGCAGATCTGGGAAGCTTGCGCGTGTAAAGGGGGAGCAAAGATGGCAAGGAGAAGTGCAGGACAACAAAACCAACTTATTGACGGATGAGGACAACATGTAAGTTAACGTCAATGCTGTGTGTTGGTAAGGGATACGAGTAGAATTGGCCAGAACCATATATCTACGGTGTACATACGGTTACGAGTAGGGTTGGCCAGAACCATATATCTACGGTGTACATACGGTTACGAGTAGGGTTGGCCAGAACCATATATCTACGGTGTACATACGGTATCGAGTAGGGTTGGCCAGAACCACATATCTACGGTGTACATACGGTATCGAGTAGGGTTGGCCAGAACCACATATCTACGGTGTACATATGGTAATTTTGGCTTGGAAATCACCAAATATACGGTGTATATATATACGTATATTTACGGTTCTGGCCAACCCTAGATACGAGGTTTGCAACATATCGTTTTTGGCTTAACACTTCTGAAACATGTATGTACACCAGCATCTACATCAGCAATCACATCTACATTTCTCTGGCACGTGCGTTCAGGCAATACACAGCTGACACGCAAATGTACACAACTGCACTGCATCTACATCCGCATCTACATTGCCCTGGCACATGCGTTCAGGCAATGCACATCCAGCACATCCAGCACGTGCATATACACAACTACATATACACCGCACGCGTACATCACCCAGGAAGCACATCACTGCTCATACATCACTGCTCATACATCAAAGCATACCACTGCTCATACATCAAAGCAAATCACTGCTCATACATCGAAGCACATCACAGCTCATACATCACTGCTCTGGGGCTATATGGTCAGGCGCCCCCAGCATAACAAAATAAAAAGGTTGCACATCCAGAGTTTAAAGGCCACAGTGGCATTGTCGTTAAATAATAGCCACATCTGTCAGACTTAAATTAATGCCTGACAGTTTGCAAGCCAAAGTAGGCCTTGTGCACTCTCCTCTCCCTCTGTTAGCAATTCAGGCTAAAGTAAATGATTACAAATTATGAGCGACGAACACAAAATTTATTGCAGGAAAACAGGCCTTGTGCACTTTCCATGCCATGTTGCCCATTCACACTCACGTAACTGGTGCCACAACGAGATTGACAGTAAAGAATAAAAGCAAAAAAGCAGGCTCTTTGCACATCCCTCACCCTGTTGCCCATTCACACTCACGTAAATAATGCCACAATGACGTAAAGAATAAAAGCAAAAAGGCAGGCCTTGTGCACTTACCTCAAACACCTTGGACTCCATAGCTTGGGACTCAGCCATGCGTTGCTCAGTGAGGTCTGCCATGGTGGCTTCCTCACGCAGCATGCGGAACCTGTGGTTGTAAAAGAAAGTTTAGTCATAAACGACCTGTGCACAGCGTTTACAAAAACTGCACAGCCATGGTGGCTTCCTCACACAGCATGCGGAACCTGTGGTCGTGATGAAATAAACAAAAACAGTTTAGCATAGTTTCTTCACATTAGTGCTCAGCCATGGTGGCTTCCTCACACAGCATGCGGAACCTGTGGTTGTAAAAGGAAGTTGTCACAAACGACCTGTGCACAGCGTTTACAAAAACTGCACAGCCATGGTGGCTTCCTCACACAGCATGCGGAACCTGTGGTTGTAAAAGAAAGTTCAGTCACAAACGACCTGTGCATAGCATTTACAAAAACTGCACAGCCATGGTGGCTTCCTCACGCAGCATGCGGAACCTGTGGTTGTAAAATAAAGTTTAGTCACAAACGACCTGTGCACAGCGTTTACAAACACTGCACAGCCATGGTGGCTTCCTCACACAGCATGTGGAACCTGTGGTTGTAAAAGAAAGTTTAATCACAGACGATCTGTGCATAGCGTTTACAAACACTGCACAGCCATGGTGGCTTCCTCACACAGCGTGTGGAACCTGTGGTTGTAAAAGAAAGTTTAGTCTAAACGACCTGTGCATAGCGTTTACAAACACTGCACAGCCATGGTGGCTTCCTCACACAGCATGCGGAACCTGTGGTTGTAAAAGAAAGTTTAGTCACAAACGACCTGTGCACAGCGTTTACAAAAACTGCACAGCCATGGTGGCTTCCTCACACAGCATGCGGAACCTGTGGTAGTGATTAAGTAGAAATGAATAGTTTAGCATAGCACCTTCGAAATATTGCTCAGACATGGCGGCTTCCTCACGCAACGTACAAAACCTTTGATTGTTGCAGAATAATTACAAACAATCTGAGGTTCACGAAAATTGCTCAGCACGCAGCGCGCTTTTAAACAGGCATACATCCCTTTCACGTAGCACACACGGCATGCAGCACACGCGGCATGCACACAGCACACTCATTTGATTCTGGGCCTACATCAACCTGTTCAACAAACTCACTACTCTCTCTCTCTCTCTCTCTCTCTCTCTCTCCCTCTCTCTCTCTCTCCCTCTCTCCCTCTCCCTCTCTCCCTCTCTCCCTCTCTCCCTCTCTCCCTCTCTCTCTCTCTCCCTCTCTCC
>Ga0307947_1004001_pt1 | contig 11730 bp, 15 predicted proteins | sample OrgLakmetagen232_FD_201840 | JGI IMG/M metagenome (GOLD analysis project Ga0307947, IMG submission 201840) | Saline water microbial communities from Organic Lake, Antarctica - #232 | ecosystem: Environmental > Aquatic > Non-marine Saline and Alkaline > Saline | place: Antarctica: Organic Lake...
GTAATAAAACCCCCCCCCCCCCCCCCCTGACACACACACTTACACACATACAAACAAACAAGCACACACTGTCAACCTTCCCTCTCTCAGCCAACTGGAGCGCCCTATGTCTATGGATGCCGGCAGCACAAAGCCAAGCTTTGCGGTTCGGCCCGAGCCTGTTGTGTCCAAGCCCTTGGCCTCAGCAGGTGTGTGTGTTTGTATGTCTGTGTGCATTTGCTGCCCTTGATGCTTTGTGCCAGCCGGCAGCACATATGTTCTAGTTTTCCCTTCATGTGTGCCTGTGATGATGCATGTGTAGGAGCCCCCCCTGTTTGTCAGCAGCTGCATCCTTCATCGGTAGGAAGCATATGAGGTCATAATTGCAGTGCTGAAGCATATGAGGTCATTATTGCAGTGCTGAAGCATGATCCGGTGATGAATCAATGTGTGCAGCATGGTAGCAGAGGTGTGGACTGTACAAGACTGTCTGTCCTGTGCTGGAGGTGTGGGCTGTCACAGGCAGCAAGGGTGCATGCAACAAGAAGATCAGCAAAGGAGAGGCAGATGGATTGTATTTTTTTTGTGCCTGCACAGCTGTGATGCCCTCCAAGGCGCGCACAGGAAGCATGCTTTTTTCAAACAGGAGTGATAAGAGTAGGAGGAGTCTGGTTGAGTGTAATTTCACGACGCCTGCGCAGCTCGAGGGCCCTCCAAGGGCATGCAGCTGGGCAAGACCAAGAAGGCCAACGAGTTCCTGGAGTCGCTGGCCAAGGAGGGGGAGTCTGTGGAGCTGGAGGCGCCCAGGGGGCCAGGACCAGCAGCCTCCTCAGGTGGGTTTGTCAGTGGGGGTGGGAAAATTGGGGGGATCTGAGGGCGAGAAAAAGTCGTGTGGAAAATGCCTTGAGGGTAAGGATCATGCCCTTGCATGTTGCGGGGATGGTAGAGAGTGAAAGCTGGGTCTCAATGCCTGTGCTGCTGCCCAGCGCTTCACGGCAGGGGGCTTGATGCCTGCACCATAACGTTGCCGGCCCTTGTTTTCAGGAGATGATTGAAGCCTTAGTCCTCTGTACGCCACGGACTAATAATGTGCCTCTATCGTAAGGTAGAAAACTACAGAAAGGGGTTGACGGTTGGTGAGTCTGAACCATCAGTCCAAGCGCACAGGGAAAAAACTGGGCTGCAGCACTGGCGTCGAAATCCTGGGATCGGAAGTTCACAGGTATGGAGCCTTGCTGTTTGTACTTGTAGAAATGGTACAAACATGTATCTAGGGTAACTTGGCACTGCTCAAGTGGACTTGGCTGATGTTGCCTTGTCAAGCTAGCACAAGAGCAATAGGCCTAAGGGGATGGTATGAGGCAAGGGTGGGTCAGACACTGCTCAATCTTCATCGGAAAAAGCATTGCACCCTCCATGTACACTTCCACACACACTCAACACACATGCACACAAGCAGCACGTCACAATCGGCAAGTCACACACACACACACACACACACACACGAATGCAGGTGCTGCGCCTGCACCCGTGCGAGCGGCGGTCAGCGAGCCCTGCACCATCGACATCGACGAGAAGCTGAGCGTGCATCTGAACAAGGAGGGTGGCTTGGAAAACCTGGAGGTCCAGGGCACCATGTCGCTGGTGAGGAGCACGATGCAGTTGCTTGTCTCTTGCACCACGTGTGTGAGTGGGAGGGATATGTGTGCCGCATTGTTGCTGGTGAGGAGCACGATGCAGTTATCACTCTTGTACCTACGATGCAGTTATCACTCTACGATCACTCTACGATGCATCTATCACTCTACGATCACTCTACGATCTATTATCACTCTACAATCACTCTACGATGCAGTTATCACTCTACGATCATTCTACGATGCAGTTATCACTCTACGATCACTCTACGATGCAGTTATCACTCGTGTATTATATGTGTCACCGCATTCGTATGCGTCTGCGTATGATCAAGAGTGTTGCAGTTGCTGCAGTTGTGTGTCTCTTGTACCTATGTGCCACGGCATTTGTTCCATGTGTGAGTGGTGTGTGTGTGTGATGTGCATACACATTTTTGCTGGTGAAGAGTGCGTGGCAACTATTTATCTCCTGCACTATATGTTCTACATCCTCTGTATGTGTGGTACCACCATGACGCTGGTGAGGAGCACAATGCCAGGCAGTGAAAACCAGTCCCCACCCGTTTTTGGTCGAGCTCAATTCGATTCACCTTGCAATCGAAAGGCCGTCCTACTGCGATCGAGCTTTTTTCCTGTGCACATCTACAACACATCCTAACAACCGACAGGTGGCCTGCGTGCAATCTTTCGGCTTCACACATCTGACAGTTCACCCCTGCGCAATCATTTCTGCCGGGTAATCCTGCACACGACAATCAACAGGTGGTCCACAGCGACGAAGATGCCTTTGTCCGCGTGGGCATCACGTCAGGCGCAAACCGGGGCTTCCAATTCAAGACACACCCCAACATCGACAAGGCAGCATACAGCTCGAGCAACATTCTAGGCCTTAAAGACCCATCACGCCCCTTCCCCACCGGCAGGTGAGAGGAGCGTATGGTTGGCAAAAATGACCTGTACACAATGGGTGTGTGTGGGGTATTCTTTTCAGTAGGGGCATCTTTTGGCGGTCACATACGGTGTGCATGTGCGCGCCTGGGCCCTCCGGAAAACTCCCAAAAAGAAGGCCCAGTGCACTTATGTTGCCGCAAATAGGAATAGGCCTTTGCTCAGTCTGGAATACAGTAACAGGTCTTCCACAATTGCTGCTTTGACGTTGTAGCTGTGCACATGGGTCTTGACTTGCAGATTCCTTTCTTGAAGCACAAACAATCTCCCCTGTTCCAGTGCATGCATGCAATCGCGCTTGCATACACACACATGCAAGCACACACACATACACACATGCACACACACACATGTACCCACATGTACACACACAATGCAGTGAGCTTGGCATCCTCAAGTGGCGCATGCAAAGCAAGGACGAGTCCTTGGTTCCCCTCACCATCAACTGCTGGCCGTCGCTGTCTGGCGGCCAGTCGTACGTTAACATTGAGTACGAGTCCACCGCCACCTTTGACCTCCATAACGTAGTCATCACCATCCCGCTACCCCACAATGCACCCCCAGCTGTTAACCAGGTGTGGTTGGGTGTGGGTGTGGGTGTGGGTGTGGGTGTGGGTGTGGGTGTGGGTGTGGGTGTAGGTGTGGGTGGAGGTGGAGATGTGGGTGTGGGTGGAGGTGGAGATGTGGGTGTGGGTGGAGGTGCGGGTGCGGGTGCGGGTGCGGGTGTGGGTGTGGGTGTGGGTGTGGGTGTGGGCACACTATGTTTTGCGTAGATGGATGGGTGTTCGATCTTCCATGCCGTACATGAAGTTCAATTTTTTTCCAAGACATAGAGCAAGCAGCTTACAACTGAGACGCCCATCACTCTGATTCCTTTGTAGAAACTGCTCTTCAACATGTTGCAGCTAAAGAGTTGCTTACCTACATTATATTGATTGATAACCATCCCTCTGCTTCTACTGCTGCGTGTGCCCTCTCAGATCGACGGGGACTGGAAATTTGACTCCCGAAGAGGAGTTCTAGTATGGACAATTGAGCTCATTGATGAGACCAATTGTTCGGGCTCCATGGAGTTCGTGGTAAGTTGTTTGTTTGTGAGGATGACGTCCGCTGGTGTGAGCCAGAATATGTGTGTATGTGTTTGCGCGCGTAAGTGTATTTGTGTGTCTGAGCTTTTGTGCGTGCCACTGTATGAGTAGGGATGACTTCTAAATTAGGTCATCAGTCGTTCTAACGCTGCAATTGTTCCTCTGCTAGCGTCCATACTAGCCCTCTTCCTAGTATCCCAACGTCTGATGGCATTTGGCGTTTCTGCCAACGCCCTGACCATCGCATCCCTCTCACCCCCTTACAGCATCTCCACTCTGTATCTAAAGAATCTCTTGCCTGTGCTGTTGCTTTCCTGCCTCTCTCCTTTTGCTCGTTGCCTGCAAACCTGGGGCACAGCTGTGCGCACAGGACCTGCACCTGCTGCACACAACTTTGCATGCGGGTTACTGCTGTACACATTGCTCTAGCTCTCTTGCTTCCGCCCATCTGTTTGTGCACTGCTCTTTGTCACTTTCTCTGTATCACTCCTCTAGTTCCAGTCTGTCGTTGCCCCCCTGCTGACCTCTGCCATCACTCATCACTTATGATCTTCTGACGGCTCATCCGCCTTGACACCTGCAGCCGTAAGCCCACCGCTCTGTTCATATTCTCTGCCATGGGAGCTGCTCTTCTATTTTCTTTCATCACTCGTTCCACCTCTTTGTTGGTGTGCGTGTTTTGTGTGCTTGCTCTGCAGGTTCCTGCAGCCGATAGCGACAGCTTCTACCCCGTGGACGTGTCCTTTGGATCAAACAAGACACTGTGTGACATCAGTGTGGACACAGTCACGCACACTGTGAAAGACACGCCCGTCAAGTTTGCCAGCAAACGGCTGCTGCTGACTTCGGACTACACTGTGACATAAAGAATAGGAGGATAGCTGGAGTGCAATTGCCCCACACGCCCTCTGTATGCGCTGCTGTCCTGACTTCTCTTGCAAGAACATGCCAACTACAATGTTTCCGTCTAAAAAATGCAGTGCCAGCAGACACTTACGTTTATGTGCTGTGTACTAGCTAGCAAATTGAGTGGCCACCACAGCTAGGTGACTCACTTTATGCTTGACTTTAAAGCCTCGTGTACCAACTTCTATTGGACATCATATTCTGCTGCGATTTGTTTGTAGTCTGCCGCTCAGTGTTTGTTTGGCAACAATAAAATGTCTGGAGTTAGGAATAAGACCTTCGTCTGGCAAACCTCGTGAAGTTGTCTTCTTTGGCCTTTGGAAAATGTGCCATTGTTGGCACTGTTTTTTGTGCTGCTGGTGTTTATGAATCTGCCAATGTTTGTGAAGCCCGGGTGGGCAGTGAAATTACTTCCCATATTCCAGGCATTGTGAAACGATGAGTAAGTTGCAACGGGGGGGACCGGGTGTTTTGCTGCTGACTGATCTAGTCCAAACACAAATAAATCCATTAGCTCGAATGCAAGAGAAATTCGTCTAGTAGTATACACGGTGTTCTGCAGAGAAAGGAATTCATAAACAAGTTATATTGCAGCAAATAAAGTTGGGCTGCTGGGAAGTCCTTCTTGGAAACCTCCTGAAAACGAGTGTAAACAAAAAGGAGATATTTCAGCACAAAAATCCAATGCCAGTGTTTTGGCAAAATTAAAGAGCGTGCACCTCGTTCTGGACCTATTCGTCTGCTTTAAGGCACTGGTCACATACGTTTGAACTACCTTCTAGCCACACTGCTCCTTCAACAAGTAGCCAAAGCTTGTACTCAGTTAAGGTAAGGTTACATCGCTATATATGCCTCTGGTGGGCATCTGAGCGGAAGCTTGGAAAAAAGCCTGCAACCAAACCAAAAAAACGCTAGAAAAATCAAGGGAACAGGGCTAGGCACTTAGCTACAAAAGAGGCAACACCAAAAATATCAGGTTGGAAGTCTGACCAGATGTTCATACGGATAGTCCAACAAATTGTGTTCCTCATCCTGAACAGTGTGCCAGTCACATCTGTACTCAGATAAGATTAGCCCGTTTAATCTATGTTTGGGGTGATCACCCCTTGCCTGTAAACTTTAAAAATGATCTGGCATCACACAAAAAGGGGATCATACTAAAGCCAACTAGAAAAATACCCTTGAATGCTAGTTTCTAGGTTCAAACTGCTGAATAACCGCCACACCAGTGAGCTTCATAACTTGCTGGGCATGCAAAACGTGCCTTTCAAGTGCCAGATCGCCATTACACTGATTCACCGCAAAAAGAGGGGGGAAAGCAATTGAGTTCAGAATGGTTGTAAAGACTTCTCACATGTTCCGTTGAATCTGACGGTAAGGGAAATCAACTTGACGCGTCGTAGCCGCACTCATCCCACAAGCTCTTAGCTCCCACCCCATTGTAGACGACGCACTGTCTAATTCCTCTTTGCTGCCGACATGCCCTTGTTGCGGGGGTAGCAGCTGTAGCACGCTTTTGTGGTACTGCTCGAGCACAGGGCGGTGCCCAACACTGACAAACGTTGTGCCAGAGGATCCCAAGGCCTGTGTTGGCGAGTGGAGAAGAGGTGTAACGACTGTTCGGTTGTGTTTTTATGTGTGTGGCAGAGACCTGGACGTGTCATAATCGAGCAACCGGGAAGGTGACATACACAATGCTGGACATGTGCCCTGCCAAAACATTTGTTGCCTCCTCTGCTTTTTTTTAGTCTTCTCAGGCCAGTACTTGCCTGATACAAATCTGCCTCGATGCTTTGATCCAGAGCAGAGGATGCCTCATCGAGCAACGCCAGCCTGGGCTTGGTGAGCAGCAGGCGGGCCCAAGCGAGCCGTTGCTGCTCCCCCAACGAGAGCGTCAGTGACCAATCTACGACAGCATCCAAGGCTGTGCTAGTGGTGCCATCTGAGGGCGCATGACAAGCAGTAGAGGTGTAGGAGGAACTGTGAAAGTCCCCACTGTTAGGGATCAGTGTATCAGCGTGCAATTAGGGAAGGCTCCGAACTATCGGAATAAGTAACCCCCAAAGAACTGTCAGTGATCAATGCTGGTACAGAGTCTGAGCTGGTGGTGCTGTGTGAAAATTTTGCAGCAATAATGGAGGGTTAGAGTCTCTCAGCTCAGAGGCTGAGAGCTCTCAGCTCAGAGGCTGAGGCAACAATCAAACGTGGGAGGATCAAATTTTGAGTGACACAAATTGACGAGTGTCTGCAGAGGCGATAAAGGCAGGGAGGAGTGACAGGTTGCACATTGCTAGGAGGGGGGCAATGGTTTGCCATGGAGCATATCAGGTCATTTGCCAATATGAAGCAACCCACCCGAATTGAAATCCCCAAAGCGAGACAGCAGGTAGCCGAGGCGGACACGGCGTAGTACCTCCATGATCTCACTGTCTGAAGGAACGTTACGCCCTGGTCGTGGTGGGTGCATGACAGAAAAACACAACACTTTGGCACAATGTATGAACATGGTGCGACAGAGAGGCTTGCGTGAGCTTGACTTTGCTTGTAGAAAACTTGTGGAATGCGTTGCTTGGGGACCCTTTCGTTACAAGGATCTACCAAGAATGCGTTGCTCGGACCCTTTTGTTACATGAATTGTTATGTTACATGCGTTGCTTGGACCCTTTTGTTACAAGGATCTACCAAGAATGCAGCCCACACATCAGGCAACACACTCCAACAGTTTTGAGGTTCCTAAATTGTAAAGCAAACTGTATCTCCAACTCCATCTGTCATTCACTCACCATGCCCAGCTGTACGCCCGCCATTATTGAGTTCTGCAATGGCAGTCGAGCTTTTGCTACTACTGCTAGGACTGCTGCTTTGGTCTGTGGCTTGAGCAGAGTTGTCGGAGGTCAAGGAAATAGCAGCAGCTACAGGAAAGTTGGGGTACAAAACCTGGGAATGTAGCATAGAGAGTGCACACATATCGGGTGTCAGCTGATCAAGAAGGCAGCCTTGTATTGACAAATTGCTTCAGAGCACAATGCAATGTACGCGCTTTGCTTATGCTCTTGCACCATTAAGGTTACACTGGAACCTGGGAGCCTGGTGTGTGTATATATGTGTGCTTGTGTGTGCGCGGGTGTGCATATATCTTTGTGTATTTGTTGAGCAAATTACCTGAGAGCGTAGGGTTCCTAGGGCCATGTACGGCTTCTGGGGCAGGAACATGACCTCCGATTCAGGCACCCTGAGCAGCACGCTGCCACTGCCTCTATTCCACAGCCCGGCTATGGCACGCAGTATAGATGTCTTTCCAGCACCTGAGCAGCAAGCACGCGAGGCATGCAGATCATGCTGATGTTTAGACACACACTTGCAACATCGTGGCAAAAGTACTTTAGAGTAAGCATGAGCTTCGACACACCACCCAGCTGAATCATCTCTGTATTTGGGCAGTAGAATATTATTAACAGAGGCAGACAGAGGGAAGTTCTAAGTGACCCTGGAGAATTGCAATTTAGATGACCCCTACACCTGTAAACAAAGCCACATCTTTGCCCCATGACAAAGAACCCGAATTCGCAAGGAGCACAGCATTATCAGTTCATGGCGTTTTGTGCAGTCTTACGACAATTAAATGGACGTGTTTGATGTAAAGAACCCAGCAACACACTCTGTAATTTTAGCTTTAAAATGCACATGGGGATGATTGCACATGAAACTGATGCACTTGAGGATGATTGTAGCTTAAATATGCACATAACGATGAGCAATCTTTGCACCTGAGATGCCAGTCAGGAAGTGGCTGTCTGCCTTGACTAGCTTAGGCCAACACCTTGATGATCAAGGCTCGATCCATCACTAAACACATGCAGGAAATTGCTATCTAGGTTAAAAGGGGCCAAAACATCAAACCTCCACACTTTTCTAAAACGTGCATGGGCTTCTAGAACTCCTAGACTTTGTCAACCCCACACAAAAAGACATTAAGCTCTCACACCTGAGGGTCCCATGACTAGGAGGGGACTGCCTGATTTCACGCCCACGTTAAGGCCCTGGACAAGAAGGCTGCTGCCGTCTGGGGTGACCACGCTCAGCTCCTGCAGCTCTAACAAGCTGTCACTGTGGCTGCTGCTGGCGCTGGTGCTAGTGGTGCCATTGGAGCGGGCCATTGCTTCACTGCTGCTGTCCAGGTACCTGCGCGTGTGTATGTGTTGCTGGAATGGGGGCTGGGAATGCATGTGTGTGTAATGTTAAATGTATGTGTGAGTGTGCGCGTGTGTGCTTGAGTGATTGTTCATGTGTTTATTTATTTGTGTGGTTGTGGTTGTATGCGTGTATGGGTGCAGCTAAGGAAGTCCTGTTGGCTTTTGGCACAGGGTTAGACTGCAGAGGTGCTGGCTATAGAGTGGAAAAGGGCAACTGGAAAAGGGCACTGAGGAATACAAAATCAGGAACCTATTATTATACAGTAATGACGTCAGGCATCCTTATAGCAAGAGCATGGCATATGATCATATAATTTATAATTTATTGATATAATTTAAACGATATGAACGCACAGAAAACATGAATGTTGCCCAATGCCGCAGATCCAAGGTCTTGTAAAGGACAGCCTCTGAAACAGTGTGATGATCGTCAGGGCGTGTTCTCGTCACGTCCTTCATCTCAGCAGCACACCTGGAATTGGATTAAATTGCGCAGACTCCCTCCTTTTTTTCCCCAGCAGCGCACCTTAAACAGATGCCAGGTGCTAGCAGGGGCTCTGAGCTGCCAGCACGTGTTGCTGATTCCAAAGGAGTGAGCTCCTGTTCCGAGGCAACATCAGGCAGCTGTGCTGTACTAGGTGCAGGTGGCAAGGCAGCCGGTTTCTGGGAGACCATGGCCTCCTGGAATTGGCCAAGCCGATCAATTATGGCACTAAAGCCAGCCAAGGACTCAAACTGCAGTCAGATGAAAGGGGCGTGCAAATGGAAAACGTTGCTGTGGTCGTTGCTGCGAGCTAATAAAGTTGTCTTAGAGAACTGGTTGGTCCTTGCCTTTGGTGTGCGCTGCAAAAAACAGCGATGATAGATGGATTGATGCTGTGGGTCTGTGACGGGATTTCGTATGCCAGCAAGCACTCAAGCCGGTTGAGTTCCGCCTGTCTGAATTTCCTCGGCTACAATTTGAACAGGCTGGATAAGCAGGCTGCTGAATAAGTAATTTGTGTAGTCTTCAAAGAAGTATACGTAAACACAGGCTTCAGGTTGGGCGAAGGAGTGGCAAAGGCTTGAGAGCATTTGACACTAGAGAATAAGAGCATGCCGTCGTCTTTGTATCTGGCAGCTAGCAAACGGAAGCTCACGAAAAAACTGGTGTATGCCACAAAATGGATTGCACACAAGAAGCTACTACCAATAACATCCGTACCTGGTAAACAACAAGCGACACATCCGTCAATATGTGGTTGAAGGCCGAAACACTTTGGTTGATGACCCCGAACTCGATCTCGCCCTGCAGGTAATTAAAGGTGCCAGGCAAAGTCGTCCTCTCAACTTGCAAATCTAGCACTCTTTTGCTCAATGCAATAAAGATGTCTTTCCTAGGGATGCTCATCCATCCATTTTTTAGCCAAGCCTTGGTTTTAAGAGCTGTAACTCAATTAGGTAGCACACGAAAGTGGCATGTGGAGCCTCAGAGCAACATTGAAGTAGCTTATTTATGTAGCAACACTCCCAGCATAGTACGTCTGCGTGGTTTGAATGGTGGGTATTCAGTCTGAATCAAGTTCCATCCGCTAAATCGTATGGGGGAAAACATGGATATCAGAAGAAACACAGCGGAGACCAACATGGGCGCGACAAAAGTCATGCTCAGCGTGCATGCGTTGGATATTCATATCCAAGCTTGGCGTGAGTTCTGCACAAGGTCAACTCAACTCCTTCGGGATTCTGACTTCACCCAACAACAGTACCCTCACCCGAAAAAAGAGTGGCGCCACCACAGCTGCGGGCAACAGCTGGATAAGGAACCTGTAGAAGGATGTGAAAAAGTCTAGGTTGCGGCTAGCGACCAGCAGGCCTAGGTAGTTCTCCACCGCTGCTTGCAGGCGCTGCGGGAAGGCGCATAGGGCAGGGCATTGACACGGTCACGTGAGCACACACACGCACAGACGTGCGCACGTGCTGGAACTCACTGGTAGAAGGAGGTGAAAAAGTCTAGGTTGCGGCTGGCAATCAGCAGGCCTAGGTAGTTCTCCACCGCTGCTTGCAACCGCTGCACGTGGTTGCAAGGAGAGGGAGGACAGCCATGGCCAAATTACAGAGTTTGGCCAATTTGAACAAGGTTACCATAATCAAGAGCGCCATTACTGCCATCCTGCACTGATGTGCTGTGCAGATGCTGCGAGCCATGAGGCATGCTACAGCAGATCCAGGTTGAAAGCGTGATGAACAGCCTTGCAGTAAAGGAGGCTATTGCTACACGCTTTCAGGCAAGGTGCTTTCTACAGCTCAGGTATGTCGACACTCGACACAGATATTCACCATCCTTGATGGCAAAAGAACTTGTCACGTCTGATGCCGCACGCAAACCTGGCACAGAAGCCATTCATCAGCACGTCAGGCACGTGCATGCAAGCACGTTCCACACATCTTTGCACATGTGCGTACCAGTGACAGCAGCGCCTTTTCGTCAGTCTCTCCTCGGTAGAAGGCAACGCTCTCTGCATTTTCTCGTACTCTTACAAGGCCGTATCGGAAGTCTGCTTCCCTTGCCTCTTGGGTGAAGTTGAACCCAACAAGGCTCTGTTTGTTGATCAGGGCAGATGTGAGCGTGACAATGTGTGATGATGTGTGATGTGAGAACGCGTGCGCTTGTAAGCGTTTGTGGGTGAGTGTGAATTCATGTGATGTAAACTCAATAAGGCTTCCATTCCTACATAGCAACATAACTATCTAAAACGTTGCAAGCACAAATTTATTTGATGGACATGACATCAAAAATGCTCGAGTTGGACGCATACGCATGGAGGGTGTGTGCTTAAGCGCTGTGTACATAATGCAACATTCATACAATATAACACTCAAGTTAATATGAGAGAGAGAGAGAGAGAGAGAGAGAGAGAGAGAGAGAGAGAGAGAGAGAGAGAGAGAGAGAGAGAGAGAGAGAGAGAGAGAGAGAGAGAGAGAGAGAGAGAGAGAGAG
>Ga0307947_1004004_pt1 | contig 11723 bp, 11 predicted proteins | sample OrgLakmetagen232_FD_201840 | JGI IMG/M metagenome (GOLD analysis project Ga0307947, IMG submission 201840) | Saline water microbial communities from Organic Lake, Antarctica - #232 | ecosystem: Environmental > Aquatic > Non-marine Saline and Alkaline > Saline | place: Antarctica: Organic Lake...
TCTGCATGGTGCATTTTTACACAGTGTCAGGGAGGCCATCTGCATGGTGCATTTTTACACAGTGTCAGGGAGGCCATCTGCATGGTGCATTTTTACACAGTGTCAGGGAGGCCATCTGCATGGTGCATTTTTACACAGTGTCAGGGAGGCCATCTGCATGGTGCATTTTTACACAGTGTCAGGGAGGCCATCTGCATGGTGCATTTTTACACAGTGTCAGGGAGGCCATCTGCATGGTGCATTTTTACACAGTGTCAGGGAGGCCATCTGCATGGTGCACAGCAGCCTGCAGCATAGACAGTTGAGTAGGTGGAAGGGTGTGCTAACAGCAGTCTTTTACGGCAGAGATCTTCTGCTGACGGCAGGCTGCAAATCACACTCAAAGATTAGCAAATGAGAATAGCGTGTGTACGCTCCACACTCACGCGCACGCCACAGCAGGAATTTGCAGGATTGGGTACGTGACCATCTGGTAGTGACAATAGAGAAACACACTAGCCTTAAATTAAAATTGCTAGATTGTGTACGTGTCAGTGTTTTGTTTAAGGCAACCTACCTCACCTTGTGCTCACTATTACGTGCTCACTATTACGTGCTCACTATTATGTCCTCGCTATTATGTGCTTGCTATTATGTACCCACTATTATGTGCTCACTATTATGTGCCCACCTTGTTCCCAGGGCTGAAGCAGAGCTCTGACAGGCATCGTAGGGCAGCGCAGCACACCTGCTCGCTTCCTGCAACAGTGCATGCATGTCTAGGGGTTAAATGACGGTGTGTGTGTGTGTGTGCATCTGAAGACTGCGTGCACGCCTGGCTGTAACTGCATGCAGACGTATCCACGGCTTTGTATTAAAACCGTTTATACAACAAAGTTGGAGATCACTGGATCAGGTGACATCTGCTCACCTGTTAATTTGAAGAGTTTGTAAGCGTGCCAACACAGATTTACTCAATGTACCACCAGTGATACAAGCCTGTATCAGTGATATAATCCTACACTTTAAGCCTATACCATACCAGTGATATAAGCCTGTATCAGTGATATAAGCCTGTATCAGTGATATAAGCCTGTATCAGTGATATAAGCCTGTACCAGTGATATAAGCCTGTGCCAGTGATATAAGCCTGTACCAGTGATATAAGCCTGTATCAGTGATATAAGCCTGTGCCAGTGATATAAGCCTGTATCAGTGATATAAGCCTATATTTACCAGTGATATTAGCCTGTATCAGTGATATAAGTCTGTAACAGTGATATAAGCCTGTGCCAGTGTCACAAGCATGTACTAGTGATATAAGCCTGTACCAGTGATATAAGCCTGTGCCAGTGATATAAGCCTGTTTATAATTCTTAACTTACCATTGCATGTACGTACGAGGGCGTGTAAACATGCCAGCACAGAGGTCACCACGCCCAACAGCTCAGCAAGGTTGGGGCTTTGCTGGATTTAAAGCACTTTTCTGAGATTGATCACTAGCTCTCACAGTGGCAAATGACAAATGAGGGTGTTTAGGCGTGCTAGCACAGAAGTCACCACACCTAACAGCTCAGCAGTGCTGGGGCTTTTGCTGGATTCAAAACACTCTTCTGAGATTGATCACTAGCTCTCACAGTGGCAAATGACAAATGAGGGTGTGCAGGCGTGCTAGCACAGAGATCACCACACCCAACAGCTCTGCAATGTTGGGACCTTTGCTGGATTCAAAACATCTTTGTTGACTACCTCTCACCATGACAAATGAGGGCGTGTAGACGAGCCAGCATGGCCTGACTGAGCACCTCAGAGTTGACGGCATCGGAGCTCGTGGCCAGTGCAGACAGCACAGACAGGCCGCACAGCTGGGTTTCCTGTACTTTGTGGTCGATGGGAGTGGTCGTGTTTTAAAATGCACTGGAATTTGTGACTGATGCAGTCAGAGCCGGTAGCGCAGACAAGATCTAAACTCACACAAGATTCAAACTCACGCACGGATTCAAACTCGCGCACGAGTGGTCCTTGGTGTATTGGGAGCTATACGTGTAACACTTTGTGCGTCCACAAGTGTTGTATGCTTGTGAGATTGCGCAAGCACTGTGGTCCATTTAATATGGAGCATGCCCATACGCTTCTAAACGTCTCATACGTCTGTTTGGGTTAAAGGCTGCTCATATGCCCGAATATGATCAGTGTTGTGAACTTTACGGTTGACGCCGTCTACCGTCATTTGACGGTCAGGCGTAATTTACGGTTTTGACCGTCAGAAACTAATCCTCAGGCGTATTTTACGGTGATTTTAATTTTTGACGTCTGACGGTCGGTTTTATGGTTATTTACGGGTGAAACCGTCAGGAATTAGTAATTTACAGTGGGAAATTGTCAGCAGCTGGCCAGGCCGGGCGAGGCTCGACTGACTCAGGGCCACAGGGCCACACAAGCCCTCTTGGCCTGATTACCGGAGGACATTTTATATTTATATCGCAAATCGCAAATGTTGTTTGTGGGGAATTCGGAGCTTGAGTTGGCACTCTGAGCCACTGAGTTCCTGACGCCGCACCGTAACTTATGATTCCCCACCGTCAGTATGAATTTTCACCGTTAATTACGGTTATGTGACGTACGTTAAGCACCGTAATTTACCGTGCCATTTCTGATTGACGCCGTAAATTCACAACACTGAATATGATGCTTTAACATGATCAATCAATGTTCTGGAGACAACAGACGTAAATTGCAAAGCCTTTCTTCCTTATGACCCCAGCGTTTGGAATTGCACCAAGTGCTCTGAACTATGAGCTGGAAGGTGAAGCTAATGGACATATATCCACACACATACACACACTTTACACTCATGCAATCACAAATGCACACACACACGCACGCATACACACGCACACACACACACATACACACACAGCGCACACACACACACACACACACACACACAAACACACACCTGGCTTTTGGAGTTCAGCAACGACGTTACGGCACTCAGCACGTCATGGGCAATGAGCTTGTGCACCGTGCTGTCATTCAGTCGTGCAAGGTGGCCTGGGAGTGGTGCACAGCAGCGAAGGTACTTGCTGTGAAGCCGAGCTTGTAGCCTTACCTATCAAGCAAAGCTGCATCTTCTGACGATAGGCAGTGCAGACGCTACTTTTCTCATATGCGTATATGCCTGATAATTGGGCAGCATCACTCAAGCCATTTTTGACATCGCCCCTCAAAGCTAGATTACAGCGCAACACGCCCTCGTGTATGTGACCCCACCTATGGTCTTGCATGCCTGGTGCACCACCACGTTGTGCTCCCCTAAGGCCATAAGAACCAGCTGCTGGATGGCCACCACCTCCTTGGCAATCAGCTCACAATTGGCACGGTCCTCAGCAATTCGTCCTGTTTAGGTGTTCGTACGCATGGAACACTCAGTTGATTGGAAGGGGCACAGGCACGCACACACTAAAACAGCACACACATACAAACACAACACACACATACACACACACACACACGCATACCAATGGAATATTTCAATTGATGGACAGCAGTGCTTTTCTACAGCTAAGCCCTTGCACATTGTTGTGATATAAGTTTGTTAAAACTTGCTTTTCTGCAGCTAAGCCTTTGCACATTGTCGTGATATAAGTTCGTGAAAACTTGAAGCAACGGCAATGTTTGGGAGCTTGAAAGAAGCAGGTCAACTTATATCTTCCTGACTTGGTATGCAGCCACAGATGGTAGCCAATGCATACCCAACCCACTGAGAGCAGCGGCCAGCAGCAGATGCTATGGTGCAAATGCTACATTTTAAATAAAACCTGTATAATCAAATTTTCTAGCAAGCAACAAGCTGCGCCCTACACCCAAGGTCGAGCCAAGCCCTACAACAACGACAAAAAAACGCAGCCCTACACACCACGATGGGTAGTGCTAGAGGGAAAAGGCAAACAGCTGCTTATTTACCCTGAGTGCCTCTGCCTGGTTGTGCCACACTCACCTAAAGCCCCAGCAAGCAGCGGGTGCTGCAGAGAACTGCGTCTGAAGGTCAAGCCAAAAAGGGGCAGCAGCTTGTGGCCCCTCGACATGTACGACAGACTCGCCACTTCTACCTCCCATCTGCAAAGGTTGAGGAGGATTAGCCAGCATTGATGTACACTGCACAATGTACGAGAATTGTCCTGTTAAGGGGGAAGGGCCAGTCCTTGGTAGTCCCAATAAGCAGTGTTTTGGGGAATGGTATGTTTTAGACTCGTCATTCAGTTTATTCCAGAAGACCCTTTTGCATGCCCATAGGTGAATGTGACGAAAGAGCCAAGGTGCTAAATGGTGCTGCACAAGCCCCTTTGCATTCATCCACAGTGACAACCATCGCGCAGTGGTTGATCATGACAAAAATAATGCAAGCCATAATGTACACAGGTGGATAAGCTGCATATTTTGAACCATTGCAGTATGTCGCTGCTGTCACTGCCAATCGATGTGTGTGAGGCCTTTGATACAAAATGTAAGGATACAGTGTTGAACAAGGTAGCAAGGTAGCCGAATCCTGAGCTGGTGCCTGCAGCTGTTGTATCATAATAGCCCAGGACCACCTCAAAAGCCTGATATAGTTTATAGGGTCTATTACAGTTTGTTAAGTGATCTGGTGAGATCTGAGGGAAAGGAGAAGCTCTCTTACATCGTTTTTACAAATCATATATACATATATATAATAATATATATGTAACGAGCGTGTTGACCATATGCCTTGCAGATCACCACTGACACTTGCCGTGTGCAGAATAGGTCAGCCATGATCCTGAATACAAAGCAAGCACGACTGGAAACCTTGCAGATCACCACTGACACTTGCTGTGTGTAGGATAAAAGAAAAAGAAAAAAACTGACACTTGCCGTGTGTAGTATAAAAGAAAGAAAAAGAATAAAACTGATACTTGCCGTGTGTAGGATAAAAAAGTACTGATACTTGCTGTGTGTAGGATAGGTCAGCCATGATCCTAAATAAAAAGCAAGCACGACTGGAAGCCTTGCAGGTCACTACTGACACTTGCCGTGTGTAGGACAAAAGAAAGAAAAAGAAGAAAACTGACACTTGCCGTGTGTAGGATGAAAGAAAAAGAAAAAACTGATACTTGCCGTGTGTAGGATAGGTCAGCCATGATCCTGACATTGGCTAAGGACAGAGATCGGAGGCTTGTGCAGGGCGACAGCTCGGGCAAGTAATCCAAGGGGTTTCCAAATAACTGTGGGGTTGGAGATAAGGAGTTGGGTTTGACAGTCTGGTGCAGGGGAACAACGGGCAGGGAATTCAAGGGCTTGACAGTACACGTGTCCAAATACATGTGAGGGCGGAGACTTAAAGTGAGTTCTGGTGCAGGGGAACAGCTCAGGCAGGGTAGGGTGTTCATGGGCATGCATGACAATTAACGTGAGGTTGGAGACTCCGAGCAATTTTTGATGCTGGGAAACAGCTTGGGCAGGATTTTCTAGGGGCCAAACAATTGAGTGGGGGTCCGTACAACGATAAAAGACCAGGTTGAGACCTTGAGGAGTTCACTAGGGAAGTAAGAGGCTGCAGATCATGTGTGGGCTAAAACTTGGTTATGGGGGAACATCAGTTACAATCCAGACATCAAAGTATAACTTTGAAATGGTCCCTATCTCCAAGTTGGGCACTTACACATTAATAAAGGAATTACAACCTCTCCTGTATTAATGCAACTAATCAGGAACCAGGGGCGACGTGCGTGGGGGTGTCTTCCAAGCCCCGAAGCTGCTGCACTCCCATTATGTACTATTGACATCATGATTTACTGCCCAACAACGCTATTCAATATGTGTACCTGGAGCGAGTGAAGGCTATCCTTCAACGGCCTCAGATCCAGCACCAAAGTGGAGATGCGGTTGTTCTCCAGGTTCACTTCCTTGAGGCGAGTGCAGTGCCGCAGCTCAACTGCAAGCGGAGGAAACAGTGCTCACAGTGTGTACAGAGTGCAGCGTATCTCAACAACCCAGCACCAAGGAGGGAATGCGGTTGTTCTCCAGGTTCACTTCCTTGAGGCGAGTGCAGTGCCGCAGCTCAACTGCAAGTGGAGGAAACAGTGCTCACAGTGTGTACAGAGTGCAGCGTATCTCAACAACCCAGCACCAAGGAGGGAATGCGGTTGCTCTCCACGTTCACTTCCTTGAGGCGAGTGCAGTGCCGCAGCTCAACTGCAAGTGGAGGAAACAGTGCTCACAGTGTGTACAGAGTGCAGCGTATCTCAACAACCCAGCACCAAGGAGGGAATGCGGTTGCTATCCAGGTTCACTTCCTTGAGGCGAGTGCAGTGCCGCAGCTCAACTGCAAGCGACGGCTTTAGATTTTTTTTCCATAATGTATTGAACCATGATTGCAGCAGGCAAGTTGTTTGAGAAGCGTGCGTACATATGCAAACCTTACGATCTTGCAATGTAAGGTTTTCCTGCTGGAAATCTGTGCGTACACTGTTCACGTATACACACAAAGGTATACTTCTAGCCAGCCCTACATATATTGCCATTGGACCAGTGACTGGCACATGAGTCTGCAGTATTTCTGCTGCTACATCCACGTCTATGTGCGACTGCGCAAAAGACTACTACATCTATGAGCAACTGCGCAAAATACTACTACATCTATGAGCAACTGCGCAAAAGACTACTACATCTATGAGCAACTGCGCAAAAGACTATTACATCTATGAGCAGCTGCGCAAAAGACTACTACAATTATGAGCAACCGCGCAAAAGACTATTACATCTATGAGCAACTGCGCGAAAGACTACTACATCTATGAGCAACTGCGCAAAAGACTACTACATCTGTGAGCAACTGCGCAAAAGACTATTACACCTATGAGCAACTGCGCAAAAGACTATTACACCTATGAGCAACTGCGCAAAAAAATATTACACGTTTGAGCAACTGCGCAAAAGACTGTTACATCTATGAGCAACTGCGCAAAAGATGAGCAACACGTCGCTGTTCACACCCGATGTGTATCGCACTGGTACGCCAGTAAGAAAATCATGGCCTGTAAACTCATTACATTAATACGCTAGAATGTATTGCCACCCCACGACACACTCGTAAACAAATTATATCTCGACGTAAGTTTTAATGTTAGAGAATGTAGGCGACGACCTAGTAGTGACTCTAGTAGTCTAGTAGTAACTCTACTCTTCACACCAGACACTATGCGGTTCGCACCTGGCACACTTGTGAGTAGGTTGTGGTCTGCAGCCAGCACCTCCAGCTCTTGCAGCCTCCCCAATCCGCTGGGCAGAGAAGTGAGCCTGAATTATTGAAAGGTATGAACTTCAAACATCACAACATCTTAGCTCGAGTCAAGTCACAGCGGAGACAGCAAGGATGAAAAGATATATAATGTAGGCGACAACCTGAGACTTGACAACAATTATATCTCGACGTAAGTTTAAACGTTAGAGAATGTAGGCGACGACCTGAGACTTGATAACAATTATATCTCGACGTAAGTTTAAACGTTAGAGAATGTAGGCGACGACCTGAGACTTGATAACAATTTTATCGCGACGTAAGTTTTAACGTTAGAGAATGTAGGCGACAGAGACTTGATAACAATCATATCTCGACGTAAGTTTTAACGTTAGAGAATGTAGACGACGACCTGAGACCTGATAACAATTATATCTCAAGTAGGTTTTAACGTTAGAGAATGTAGGCGACAACCAGAGACTTAATAACTATTATATCTCGACGTAAGTTTAATCAATGACCACCTTAGTTTCATTCAAAGTAGCAGGCATGGAAATTTGCATCAATTTCCTGAACTAAATTCAGCTCAGCTTGGTACAGCGTGGGTGGCGTGCACTTACCTTGCTACACACGCACACGCGCATGCACACAGTTAATCGTGAACAAAAATAAAAAGCACGTACACAGACTTGTGCCGTTCTACACATCATAGCCCAGGTACAGTGTTTAAATCAATGCACGCAGCATACAGCGTGCGTTTGCTGTGCCTGTGAAGCGTAAAGCGCAATGCCTTGAGCTTGCCCGCTGTGCTGGGCACGCAAGCAAAGACCACCAAACACACAAACTCACTCACACAACCAGCACCAACAGTGCACACCCACTTGTTGTGGCTCAGGCGCAGGATGCGCAGTGCCTTGAGCTCGCCCACCGTGCTGGGAATGCTGGGCAGGCTACAGTAGCTGAGGTTGAGGTTGCGCATGGACTCCCACTGAGACACCTCAGTGCACGTGGCCCACCAATTGCCAAAGCCCTCTGCCCCTTTGACCTTCCACACGCCCTTGAGCTCGCAGTGCTTCAGCAGGGCGGCCATGAGGGAGGGGGACACCTGTATTCGTTTTATTGCGTGTGTGTGGGTTGAATTTGTGTGCATGTGTGTATGTATGTGTGTGTGCATGTGTGTGTGTGTGTGTTTGTGAGGAAGGGAGGGAGGGGGGCTGTTATCTGAGTGGGTATGTGTGTGTTCATTTGTGTGTATATGTTTGGGGGGGGCTGTATTTGCGTGGATGTTTGGCCCAAGACCGGGATTGTGAGCTTGGAGTGGAGGAGAAGAATTGATTAGTAATAGGGATGTACGGATGTAGGAGGGGGGAAAATTGAGGGGTTGTGTGGGTGGGTGGGTGGGTGGGTGGGTGCGTAAAGCAGAGACCAGCAAAGAGGGTAATCCTTACGTGTTCATCATCAACTCTACGTAACGTGCACGCATACATGGACTATTACATAAAGAATCTCGGGTCTCTTTCAAACCTACCATGCCCAAGGATGTCATGTGCGTATGCAATGCAGCTATGTTTTTAAGCACAAAGCCAAAGGCGCACATGCTTCATTACAAACACAAGCCATGAGCGATTGCAGCTGCTCGTAAAACAGAAGCTCTCGAACTCCCCTTGAGACTCACCGTGCCCGAGGCTGTGGTGCGTGTGGCATGTATGCAACGAAGCGCCGGGAAACTAGGCACCACTTTTAGGCTGCACATGATCCGGGGCTCAGGGAAAGTGGCAGCATTGGGAGTGGGGTCTACGACAATGTGAAGGGCCACGCGCTCTTCCATGCGCTCCAGCACGAGCGCGCTTTTGCGCTGTGTGTGTATGTGTGTGCGTATGTGTACATGTGTGTGCGTGTGTGTAAATGTGTGTGTGTGTGCATGCGCCATTATGTACAAAATGGAATCCACACGTTGTTATCAAGGCCACACACTCCTTCATGCGTTCCTTCACAAGTTGCTTTTGCCCTGTGTGTGTAGGTGATGTGTTTGTACATAAGTGCCGGGCGTGGGATTCACACTATGCTATCAAAGGCCACGCGTTTCAGCGCAAGCATGCTTTCTGCTGTGTGTGCCTGTGTATGCCTGTCAAGCAGACCTGCAGGGTACTTTTATGGGGGTCTCGGCGTACGTGCGTGTCTGTGTATGCTTGTTTAGGGGCAGAGATTCCTTATGGGAGTCCTGTACAGTCTGATCCGACAGGCTGGGCTAGGCTGCACCAATGACTCCAGGTTTAAGTGGGCAAGGAGTACCATGCAGAACAAAAAAGTGTGCTTTTGCAAAAAGTGTGCTTTTGAGGGAGATCTTGTTAGGATGGACTGCACTGATCATTTTGCTCATCCTTCTTACATGAGGTGCCAAGTGGAACAGAGAAATGAGTGTGAGGCGACGCAGGCTGTCTACCTGAGGAATGGCAATGTCACATGACTGGGCTCAACCCGAAAGAGTTTTGCCAGTTACGCATGTTGGCAACACACACACACACACACACACACATTTACGCTCACTGCCCTGTGAGCAGCCATCCGAAAACTCCGTTGTTAATACCTACCTAATGGGCTTCACCACCTTGATATAAAGCACATGATGAACCTCCTAGGCCACTCAAAGCAAGGACCTAAAAAGCCATTTCACACAGCCGGGTGCCTGAGCTAGGCGCTCCACTGACACTACTACCACCAACACCAACACTAATACGACCAACACCAACAACACCAACACCACCAACACCACCAAAACCACCAACACCACCAACACCATCAACACCACTAATACCGCTAACATCACCGCTAGCACCACCAACACCACCGACACCACCAACATCAACACCACTAACACCACCAACACCATCAACACCACTAATACCACTAACGTCACCACTAGCACCACCAACACCAACACCACTAACACCACCAACTCCATCACCAATACCAACAACAACAGCCCCACCACTATGACAAAGACGACTCACAGCACCACCAACACCAACACCACTAACACCACCAGTTCCATCACCAATACCAACAACAACAGCCCCACCACTATGACAAAGTCGACTCACAGCACCACCCACCTGAGCTAGCCGCTCCACCACTTCTGCCTCCCTCTCCTCTGAAGTCCAAGCCAACTCCAGAGTGGCCAGCGCTTTGGGCAGGCGCACCTTTTTTTGCACACATAGGCACGGAACAGAAATAGCATGAGATCACCATCAAACAGTACTGGACACCCATATTGTGGGCTCCTGATAGCAACAGGCCACAGGGGTAATGATTGGGAGCATGAAAAGGTAGGTCTCAATGTAGAGGTCGTTGGAATTCATGTGTGTGTCTAGCAATTTGTTTTGTGCACGCTTATGGGGACGCACCTTGCCCCCGTGCTGCTCGCTGTACTCCTTGTAGTTTGGACCATATTCAATGATGAGCGCAAAGGCGTCTACGTGTGAGTAGGTGTGTAATGGTGTCAGTGAGAGTGTGTGTTCATGTATGTGTGCACGTGTTGCTAATGTATTCACATGTGCTCAACACAGTCGAACGAATTTGAGCAGCATTTGTTTTCAAGCTGAAGCATTCAAAACTGTGTGCACGAGGTCGTGTAAACTCGTATATGTGTGCGCATTCACGTGAGGTTGGGTGCAAACATGATTGCCTCTGGCTGGAGACGGCCGTTGCAAAAAAGGCCACGCACCAGGATTTCCACCAAAGACACGGCGTGAGAAATTCATGCTCCCTACTGCTTGCTTATCTGCAATAAGAGGAATAAGCGTGTGTGCGCGTGTGTGCGTATGTGTTTTGTGTGTGTGTGTGTTTGTGTGTGCATGCGCTTATGTGTGTGTAGGTGCATGTGCAGTTGTATGTGCACGTTTGAGCATGAGTGTGTGCATGTGTTTGTGCTTGTGCACGCGTGTAGAGGTGGGGGGGGGGGTGCGTGCACGTGTGTTGTGTGTGTGTATGTGTGTGTGCGTGTGTGTGCGTGTGTGTGCGCACATCTGCGTACGAGTTTGTTAATTGTTGATGTGTATATAAGTGCACATGTGATCATAAGCGTGAGCGTGCTTGAGCGTGCGTGTGTATGTGTGTTCACGTGCTTGTGCTTGTGTGTGTGTGTGCGTGTGCATGTATATGTGTGTGATCATGTGCTTGTGCATGTGCGTGCGCGTGCGTGGGCGTGGACGTGTGTGTATGTGATCATGTACTTGTGTGTGTGTGTGTGTGAGTGTGTGTGTGTGTGTGCGTGTGTGTGCGTGTGTGTGTGTGTAAGTGTTTGTCTGTGTGTGTGTGTGCGTGTGTGTGTGTGCGTGTGTGTGTTTGTGAGTGTGTGCGTCTGTGTGTGTGTGTGTGTGTTTGTGTGTGTGTATGTGTGTGTGTGTGTGTGTGTGTGTGTGTGTGTGTGTGTGTGTGTGTGTGTGTGTGTGTGTGTGTGTGTGTGTGTGTGTGTGTGTGAGAG
>Ga0307947_1004007_pt1 | contig 11720 bp, 16 predicted proteins | sample OrgLakmetagen232_FD_201840 | JGI IMG/M metagenome (GOLD analysis project Ga0307947, IMG submission 201840) | Saline water microbial communities from Organic Lake, Antarctica - #232 | ecosystem: Environmental > Aquatic > Non-marine Saline and Alkaline > Saline | place: Antarctica: Organic Lake...
ACCAAGCCAGAGACTGTGCTGCTCAAGGTGTGTTTACGCGCACCCAATGTTGTATTATTTAGCAATACCAAGCCAGAGACTGTGCTGCTCAAGGTGTGTTTTAGTGCACCCAATGTTGCATGTTTTGGCAATACCAAGCCAGAGGCTGAGTACGTTTTTGTATGTATTTGTGTTTGAGCGTACTAAGTATGTGTGTATTTTTAGCCACGTCAAGCTTGATTATGATGATAATGATGTTTGTGCAAGGCAGCCACACATTGGTCTGTGGACATGCAGATTAAGGTGTATGTGTGTGTTCAATTGCGTGCGTTGTGTGCATTGTGGGTGTCAGCTGATGTGGCAGCTCTTTGCGATTTTTGCGAGTGCTCAGCCTTTTTACCTCCTAATCATCTTTAGGGATGGGTACAGGATCAAACCGGTTTACACACACTACACCTTCATCTGCATGTCGGTGTACGAAACTCCCATATATTTAGGGTTGGCCACAACCATATATATATACGGTGTACACACGGTATTTTGGCAGGGAAATCACCAGATACACGATCATATACGGTGCATATCTACGGTCTACGGTTCTGGCCAACCCTACATATACTGGTACACACCGCTTCCTGATCATTTTACACATCAAGGTCAACAGGCCTACCGACAGATTTTCAGTGATGCCTCTGCTCACTCGTTACTGCCTACCACCCAACAAGCAAGAGCTACACGTCTTGAGCTTGGGTCCAGACCCAGCGATGGAGCAGTACACCACACACTGTAGTACATCACACACACTGCACATGGACCAGTGCATCACACACACACACACACACACACTGCAGCGATGGAGCAGTACATCACACACTGTAGTACATCACACACTGCACATGGGGCAGTACATCACACACACTGCAGCGATGGAGCAGTACACCACACACTGTAGTACATCACACACACTGCACATGGGCCAGTACATTTCACACACACTGCAGCGATGGAGCAGTACACCACACACTGTAGTACATCACACACACTGCACATGGGCCAGTACACCACACACACTGCAGCGATGGAGCAGTACACCACACACTGTAATACATCACACACTGCACGTGGGCCAGTACACCACACACACTGTAGTACATCACACACTGCACATGGGGCAGTACATCACACACACTGCACATGGGCCAGTACATTTCACACACAGCAGCGATGGAGCAGTACATCACACACTGTAGTACATCACACACTGCACATGGGCCAGTACATTTCACACACAGCAGCGATGGAGCAGTACACCACACACTGTAGTACATCACACACTGCACATGGGCCAGTACATCACACACACTGCAGCGATGGAGCAGTACACCACATACACCCCTGTCAGCATTGCAATCATAAGTCCACTTCACCCCGCTAAACCCCATCATGTCTCCTTATCACCCATCCACATCTGCATGAGTGATCCGTCTTCAGCTCTATGTCCAGACCCAGCAATGGAGCAGCCTTGACAAGCCCTTATTACTAACGCAGACCAAAGCCCTTATTACTAATGCAGATCAAAGCCAGATCAAAGCCCTTATTACTATCGCAGATCAAAGCCCTTATCACAAATGCAGATCAAAGTCCTTATTACTAACGCAGATTAAAGCCCTTGTCACAAACGCAGATCAAAGCCCTTATTACTAATGCAGATCAAAGCCAGATCAAAGCCCTTATTACTTACGTAGATCAAAGTCCTTATTACTAACGCAGATCAAAGCCCTTATTACTAACGCAGATCAAAGCTAGATCAAAGTCCTTATTACTAACGCAGATCAAAGCCCTTACTACTTACACAGATCAAATCCCTTATTACTAACGCACATCAAACACTGCTTCATCCCTGTCACATTCCACAGCCAGCTCCCTCCTATCTTTTATTCCCCGCTGCACGTCCGACTCCCTCCTACACAAACATTTAAAAGCAGAGTGACCCTTTTTAAGCCTCAGCGATTGGAGCAGTTTGAAACTCGTCGGACCCTAATTATTAATGCACATCAAAGACTGCTTCATCCCTGTCACACTCCACAACCAACTCCCTCCTTCCCCACCACTTAAAAACAGAGTACCCCTAGAGCCCCGGCAATGGAGCAGTTTCAAACTTGTCGGACCCTAATTATTAATGCACATCAAAGACTGCCTCACCCCTGTCACACTCCACGACCACCTCCCTCCTTCCCTACCACCCTCTACGCAGAGTGACCCGTCCAAGGCCTTGAGCTTCGTGTCCAAGCTCTCGGATTTTGGATTGGCCAAGCTGCTGCGTGAGAACTACTACATTGTGAACAGGTCGGGGTCTGGGACGGTCACCCATTTGGCTCCAGAGCTATTTCAGGTGGGTGCGCGTTGCGCAAGTAGGGGCGTGTGTTTGTGCGTGTTTGCGCAAGTAGGGGCGTGTGTTTGTGCGTGTTTGCGCAAGTAGGGGCGTGTGTTTGTGCGTGTTTGCGCAAGTAGGGGCGTGTTTGTGCGTGTTTGCGCAAGTAGGGGCGTGTGTTTGTGCGTGTTTGCGCAAGTAGGGGCGTGTGTTTGTGCGTGTTTGCGCAAGTGAGTGTGTGTTGTCGCAAGTGGGGGCGTGTTTGCGCGAGTGCAGGCGTGTTTGCGCAAATGGGTGCGTGTTTGCGCGTGTCAGGGCCTGTTTGCGCAAGTAGGTGCATGGTTGCGCGAGTGGGTGTGTGTTTGTGCGGGTGGGGGCGTGTTTGCGCAAGAGGGTGCGTGTTTGTGCGAGTGGGGGCGTGTTTGCGCGAGTGGGGGCGTGTTTGTGCAAGTGGGAGCGTGTTTGCGTGAGTGGGGGCGTGTTTGCGCGATTGGGGGCGTGTTTGCGCGAGTGGAGGCGTGTTTGCACGAGTGGAGACATGTTTGCACGATTGGGGGCGTGTTTGCACAAATGGATGTGCGTTTATGCAAGTGGGGGGTTGGGGGTAACAGGTGCAGGTGCTGGTAAGCAGGTGTGGGTAGGAGGCCTGTGATGCCAACACCCCTGGAAGACCATTCTCATGCATGCGTACGTGCCTCCGTACATGCACACGCATACACACGTGCATGCACATACCTTCACATACACACACAAACTCGCAAGCGCATTCCCTTAAGTGGGCTCCTTTTTCAACGCTCACCACACAATATGCTAATATTCACGCAATAAATTGCATCCTTTCACCTCGCCACACACACATATGGACGTGCACACACACACATGAACACACGCATACGCACACACACGCATACGCACACAAACACACGCGCACACACACACACACGAACACACGCATACGCACGCACACACACACACACATATACACAAATGCCCTCACAGGTGGGCTCCAAGCTCACCACAGCTGTGGACTCCTTTTCTTTTGGCATCATGATGTGGGAGCTGTATACTGGCCAACGAGCGTATGGGGGATTGGGCAGGGATGCCATCATCGACAGGGTTGACAAAAAGAAGGCACGGCCAAATTCCCCCTAAGTATGTACACAATGCGTTTTGGTTCCAACAACCACTCATGCCAGTGGTGGGTTGCATATGCGTATTGGTTTGTAAGTGTGCGTGAGTGTGTATGCGTGAGCGTGTGCGTGTGTGAATGTGTGTGTGTGCGTGTGTGTGTGAGTTGGCTACAGGTACACCCCCTGTCTAGGCCACCATCCGTAAGAGAGCGACATATCCACCTACCTATCTGCCGTGCCATGTCTGTACACGAATGCCTCCTGCCTATGTCTACCTACTTCTCTGCCGTGCCATGTGTGTATAGGATTGCCCCCTGCTTACGTTCACCTACCTGTCTGCCGTGCCATGTGTGTATAGGATTGCCCCCTGCCTACGTTCACCTACCTATCTGCCGTGCCATGTGTGTATAGGATTGCCCTCTGCCTATGCCCACCTACCTATCTGCCGTGCCATGTGTGTATAGGAGTGCCCCCTGCTTACGTTCACCTACCTCTCTGCCGTGCCATGTGTGTATAGGATTGCCCCCTGCTTACGTTCACCTACCTGTCTGCCGTGCCATGTGTGTATAGGATTGCCCCCTGCCTACGTTCACCTACCTATCTGCCGTGCCATGTGTGTATAGGAGTGCCCCCTGCCTATGCCCACTTACCTATCTGCCGTGCCATGTGTGTATAAGAGTGCCCCCTGCCTACGTTCACCTACCTATCTGTCGTGCCATGTCTGTATAGGAGTGCCCCCTGCCTATGCCACCCTGGCCAAGCAGTGCTGGGACGACGACCCCCCCCAACGTCCCACCTTCCCCACCGTGCTGTTACGGCTCAGTGAAATGCTGTCCACCTTCCAGAGCGCAAACTCTGCCGCTGCTTCTGCTGCTCCTGGTGCTAATAGTGGGGCCGGAGGTGGGGGCGGGGGTACAGCAGTAGATGCGGTCAGGAACGGAGCAGCTGACCCTACAAAGTAACAAGTTGTTGATCACCTTATGAACGTTGTATGTTACGGAGGTGTTGGTGTGGTTATTAATTGGCTCGCTGCTGGGTCTTGCCGCTGGGTCCATCGTGCGCACGTGTGTGTGTTGCGGCTGATGCACGCGCACACGCACACACGCATGCACTCTCGGAGGTGTGCGGGGCTGCTGTTATGGGGTGGTTTGCTTTACCATGTGCGCATGTAAGGCTGGTCGTGTGTGTGTGTGTGTGTGTGCATGTGTGCTTGTGCGTGTGTGTGTGCATGCACACAAGGCTGGTTGTGTGTTGACACACGAGGCGTGCATGGTTTGCAATACCTGTGATAGACGAGTGTTTATGTTGCATGTGAGTGTGTGTGTTTGTGTTTGTGTGTTGTGTGTGTGTGTGTTTGCTGCAGCTCAGAGCAGGGACAGCAGGGATTGATTGGTGCTAAGAGAAGTCCAGAGCGTGAAGGTACATTTCATTGAGGTGACGGGAGCATTGCACGCCTTAAATAGTGGTGTTTTGCAAGAAGGCTGCAGCGCCCTCGTACTATGTGGATGTATTTGTATGTGAACACGTATTGTGTGCATGCGTGCGTGCGTGCGTGCGTGCGTATGAGTGTATTGTGTGCTGGTACGTAAATTGCCAGCACGTCCATAAACAGGGCTCTGTCGCAGGTCATGAAAGCACTGCTGAAAAATTGTTTCTCCTGGAGCGGTGGTAAGCGATAAATAAGAACAGGTCGTGCGCTTGTAGAAAGCCACTATGAAGGGTGCAAACGTTTTAACCAAATTTGGTTTGCCTGCTCTAGATGCGCAGCGCATGTGTCAGAGCCTGAGGCACTTCAGGCACAAGGATGCCAAAGAAAGCATGATGACTACTTGGATTGTGACACAAAACCCTACTTTTATTTTAATTTTATCCTGGCAGGAGATGCATTCTACTCATCTGGTTCATTTTGCCCGTGCATCTGATGTAATAAGAGTTTTCTCGTTCTCGGCACAAAAGTCAAATACTGGCACGAATTTCGAAAGGAAAATAGTTAACAGTAAGGTCTTGGCCCCAAACTCAAACAAAAGTTAGGAAAGCATTTTTACTGTTTCAATTAACGACGTATATCTTGATAGGCAAGTGTAAGCACCTAAAAAAGGAGATCTCGGCGGGTTGGTAACCAAAGCACTGGAGCATGACAGTAACCCTTTGCCGAGTGTCATTTGCAGTACAGCTCATTTCAGACTTTGTGTCCACACCCCACGTTTTGAAACTGCGACATGGAATCAAAGTAACTCCCCCACATGTTACCTGTGTGATACTGATGATATCTAAAATGAGCAGCATGTCCTTTTCCTCTACGTCAATCCCCTCGTGATTTCTCTCCGCAAGAGATATGCATCTCTGTTTCCTCCAATTGGAGCCCACGATGTGTCTACTCTCTTAAGCCAGAACAATAACAAGCTTTCTTTTTTCCTCCGTGAACTAATTGCTTTTTTATGAGCAGGCTAGCAGTCGCACGTCTTGAGGCCTTTTTTTTTGTAAACCTTGTAAGCCTTACTATGACAGTGAACCTCTGCCCTCGAACAAGTCACTGTTATAGTGGTGTCCCATGTTGTCTACAAGATTATTTATTGTTTGGCTGATTATTGGCTAAATACGGTCTTGGCCAGCCACATATATAAGAAAGCACCGTGCTGAATTGGAGACCAATATTCGCTAGTACTGACTTTCTGCGGAAGGAAGGTTGGTTCGCAAAAATGCATATAAAGAATTTATGCAAAAAAACTTTCAACTCGCTGGCCCAGATTTTTAACTGAAGTGGGGATATGCATCAAACATATAAATTCACACCCGGGCACTGGTCACAACTTGGGAGCTGCCTTCATGCCACATTGCTGTGCCACGCCCAATCAGTGGCAGCAACGAATCGTGTGACAAGGAGTTAGTTGGTTGACAGTTGAGATTCTGTACGTTTTGTTCAATAAGCTGGATGTGTCAGCCTTATTGATAACCTTCACCTTCTGAATTTGATAGTTTTGGAAATCAATTGACAACATGTGAGCTTTCTAAGAGGTACCATTAGAGGTGATCCTTAAGAGACCCTGTACGTGTAAGACATATTAGGTCTATTTATTTGCTCTGCTCTCCTAAACACAGATTTAACGACTGTGACCACACAAGACATAGCACGGGACCTCGGCACCGTAGCAAGGGATGCAACGCCTTGACTGAAGACAGAAAAGTAAACACAGCTCCAATGGCCATCGAGGTCTTGTACCAGGCATTTGAACAAGAAAGGACAGAAAGACAAGCAACCATTCGCGTACGCCCAGCACCTAATATCCTCCCAATGCCTCACACACACCGCACGACGCACCCCCAACCTTTTAAAGACACCCTGTAACTCTTAAACGGGTGAGGAAACAGCAATCAGCTAGCCAGCCCACCCCTGGCATCATACACAATAATGTCCAGAGAGCCAACCAAATTTTGTCACAACAGCCCCTACAAGGACACCACACAGAGGCAATGGACACAGAGGAGCAACCCACTAAAATTATCAGACTTGCAGCGGTCGGTTTAGAACAAATACTCAAAGTGTTGCAACTACACCTAGGCAAACCGATGCCATGACCAGGCAGGAACTACCCTGTACATCTGCTGCTAACAATAGATTAGCGAGCACGAACACAAAGCGCACACACCAGGACCCTGATGGGCATGACGCATCTCAATCAAGACAGATTCAAGGCAATGCTAACAAAACTGGACGATTGAAAAATCTGCACCAGTGCTCCCAAGGACAACCTGATGATGTTAACTTATCACAACATGCTCCCCAGCATCGAAGTCCAGGATCTTCACAAAGGCGAACACGCTCCATGACTCAGAGGTATGAGACTCAAGATGCCAATGCAGAAGATTGCCATATCAAGAATGCTTGCAACAAACGCCCATACTCCGCGGGGACATCACCTGAACCCTCATCAGCAACCCAGGGTAGCGAAATACAAAACACTACACAAAAAAATTCACTAAGGCTAGCAGAGAGACAACAAACACTCGCCTTACAGGCAAATGAACAGCCGTCCAAGCCCAAGGGGAAAAAGCGCCAACGACCATCAGAATACAAATTACATAATAATGACATATCGTACTGTGCGGTACAACCCCTTGACCCTGAAAATAGGGCAACCTCTGTTTGGGACTACAAAAAGGTTTGCGTTGCGGGAACTTTCAATGACCCATCTGATGCTTTTAACTATGTGTACCAATACCATCTGCAAGCTGCAAAAGTGGTAGACCATCGCCTGCACGTCAACAACAAACGCAGAGCAGATGAAACAGAAGCCGAAGACCAAGAGCAGTACCTCACACTCACACTCACACACTATGAGCCCTTGATAATTGAAAAATGGGCTCTTCGTCTGCTTAAAGCCGACAAAAACAGAACCATCATCAGCACGGAGCCTGTTGCCCGCATAGATGTGGAAGATGCCGGCTGCGAGATCTACTGTGACCCAGGAACACGTGAGGAACACACAGAACAAGGAAATCTACCTACCAGAGATATGTACCAATGCAGCGTATGCAACCGCACCTACCACTGGTCATGTCTAAAACAGCTCCAATGCTACAAGGAAGAAGACAGAACTAACATAGATGCACAGTCTGACTGGAGCTGTCCTGCCTGTCACGACCTCTCCCTAGACAAAAAAGAAGCTAGGTCACATGCATCACAACACGAATTATTCAAGGTAATCTGGAGCCCCACCTGGGAGCCAAAAGAACTACTGCACTCATGGGCAAGTTTTCAGCAAATAATTCAAATTTATGAAGCTAAGCAAATTGCACCCCCCCTTGATGAAGGACTTGACAACCTAGGCAAGGTTTTTGCGCATCAATAAATCATAGCAGATGGAAATCTACACAAGGCAAAGAAATAAGGTCTAAGGCCTGCTTCGATAAGCAACCAACCAATCCACATGTGGACATCACTCCCACGGGGCACTATGAAGTTTAGATCAGAACGGTGGACCTTGTGAAAGATGATATTGCGCAAAACAGATCGCCAATGATAAACGCCACACACAAGGCTATCCTCCCAAAACTGTATGAAGCTAGAGCGGCCTGCATATATAGCCAGATGGCAAATGCACAGGCATGATGACTTCTGAGCGCTTCCACCTTTTAAGATAAAGGTTCAAAGAAGCTCAGAAAAACGGACTACACAGAGATATGTCTTCTCCTGTTCAATGCCTAGCCTCTGAAATCGCGGGTCTGCTTCAAGAACCCCAAGCACTCCTCAAAACCCCTAAGGCAAGCCAATTAACACTAGAATCCTACTCCCGTATCCTACCCCAACACATCAGTGCAGCACTACAACAATGCGCCATGGTCTCAAAAGAAAAAATGGCGTCTGCTCTGGACTTTGATCCTGGGAACACCTCATATTGGAGCGAACGTCACCATGACATTGTCTTTGGTGCCAGTTACAATGCAATTGCCACCAGTTTACAGGTTTCTAAATTTGCCACCCAGTGTATGATGACACAAGAATGCTCAAGTGCGTGCAACACTCCCTAAGATCTGCGATGTGTAGCGAGCTACCAACCGCCACCTTCTTATTTCTACCCAACTGGGAAAACAAGCGCATCAATGCCTACAGATCATTGGTGCGAGATAACCCAAAATACTGCACCACGCATGGCTTCATCCCCAAGACAAAACTCACATATGCAATGCCAACCTCGTGGAAGGGTGTACAACGTAATTTCTCCAACCACACCTGGAGCATGGATATTATTGCTCTGGAACAAAGAAGGAGCAAAACAGCGTCTAACTGATGCCTCACCAAATTGATTGCAAACACTGCAAAGGAGTATCCCAGAAGCAGTTTGGGGAAAAAATCTGTACCTCGCAAGAAAGGACACAGACCACATCACCAACCATGTTTTCCCCCAGTACTTCAAATCAAATAGAGAGGACGTCACTGGCCAGGAAGAGGCCAAAACGCTAACGTCCACCTCCAACCATGGGACGATAAGCAGTTTGAATAGAAGCGCCCCAATTGGAAATTATGGGCATACACTGACGGAAGCTGCATAGGCAAGGCCGAAAACTTTGCAGACGCAGACGTAGGGGTATACTGCCCTCAAACCAAAGCTGAATGTTATGTGGACTCAGGAGGCGTGGGAATGGCAAACACCATCAATAGAGCTGATCTCACAGGGATTGCAGCAGCGCTTACCAATAAGTATACTAAGATTGCAACGTACGGTGCATGCTCCCTAAGCCAATTTAGAAAACAACTACTCTTCCCTGAAATGCAATGAGACGATATACACTCAAATCTGCTAGAACAAATTGTAACAATGATTTATGCTTCACCAGAACCTATCTGCTTCTATAATGTGAAAGCCCATAGTGGCATTGCCAGGAATGAATGTGCAGATGCAAATGCCAAACACTCTGCCTTACATGACGGAGGTCGTGACATGCACTTTCAGCCTCCGGCTCCAGACGGTAATGCATACACACACCTTTACTGGCTTGCGGCTAACGACACCAATGAGAATCCCAGCGGAAGAGGGGCAACTACACCTAGGCTTCGTGCACTCTCTGATTTTAAGGCCAAGTTGAAAACAGAAATGTGCAATTCACACAGACTGGGGAGTGCCAAAACAGACACGGGGTATTTCAACTACTGGAAGGACCTTAGACCTTTGGTCAATAAATAAGCCTCTAATCTCAAATTCTATAAAAAGCGTAATGTTATGAGGTACCGCACTGGTACAATTTTAAATCAAAAATACGCCTACCGGTACGGCTTCTCTCCCAATGCAAACTGCCCCATCTGCCCTTGCACTGATAGTGCGCTTCACATACTCTCAGGCTGCCAACACACTAAAATGAGGAACATGATTATAAAACGCCATAATACGGCAAGTGTGCTGATTGTCCAAGCTCAACAAAAGGGACCGTGCGGTGCTAACCAAATTGCCTACACTGATGTAGGCAGCGCAGATAAACTATCAGAGCAAGGTCTAGATCTGAGAAACACTGCCAACAAAACACTGCCCTCTTGGTTGCTACCAAAACTAACAACACATGCTTTAAAAGCCTCTTCTCGTCCTGACGCCATCCTATTTGCCTCTTACCTAGCACTGTGTGCTCCTCTTGCGTAACCACCCGCAACCCAAACTTTTAACAGCTTGCTAAAGACAAGAAATTAAATCCAAACCATTGGGAGGTTCACCTGATTGAGTTTAAAATTTGTGAAGACACTAGACCTGATCCCCAGCTCCAAAAAGCAAAAGCACAGCACAGCATGCTTATTGCCAACCTAAACAGACAAGGATATAGGGAAGTCAAGCTCCACGTGATCCTCGTTGGAGTTATGGGGACTATCTACAAATACAATACAGATAAACCTCTGGCAGACCTTAATTTGAATTACCATAAGCCAAGATTAATAACCTGACACACAAACTGAATGAACGCTCCATCAGACATGCATCTGCACTCATAAAAACAAGGTATGCACTGCAATATAACACAAGCAACAGCAGTCAAGGATTGGGTCCGAGTGCCACGGCACACAACCCCCCTGACCCACACTAATTTTTCTTTCGTGTGTTTTGCGCGGTGGGGGGTTGCCTGGTGCAGGCACCTAAGTAACCCCCTCCGTTAATCATGCTGGCTGTGTCATCGCTACCAGCGGAGTCTTTTCTTTCTTTCTTTCTTTTCGCCTGGACATTCTAATGTGTAAACACTACGAGACCAAAATTATTTGAGTAAACGGTCCCAGCTCCGGGAAGGGACAGCGGTGTGGCAGCCAACCGAAGATGAGTAGCATTAGCAGAGACAGACACACGATCACGAATATGAGCAGAGAGCGCACAGGCGTGGATATACAGAACTTGTAGATGCATTAGGGAAGAAAAAAAAAAGGGAAGTGCCTAAACTGCTTTATATCTGATTTCAATTTTCGCTCTTTATACACGATTCTGCAGTCTAATCCAGGCAAGTGCTGGTTCAGAGTTCATCTAGCAGCAGGGCCCGCAGCAAAAGAGTGATGAATCAGACCATGTTTGATGTTCCAGACCGTCTGGCATGGGGCCCTCTCGTTGTGCATGTGCACCCTCTGTTTATTCTGAGGCATCTTAGGCATGTTGCAAAAAAGCTGAAGCCCAAGAACAGTCCTAGATTGCATGTTGCCTTCATTGATTTTTCGCAAGCGTATGACACTGTCCCTAGGCAACAACTCTGGTCACATCTGCGTCGTAATGCTATGC